>Ga0209671_1007613_pt1 | contig 11256 bp, 5 predicted proteins | sample WorMetHERISLAND2_2_FD_187401 | JGI IMG/M metagenome (GOLD analysis project Ga0209671, IMG submission 187401) | Marine gutless worms symbiont microbial communities from Max Planck institute for Marine Microbiology, Germany - Olavius geniculatus... | ecosystem: Host-associated > Annelida >...
GTAAAACTTCGTATTAAAATCCCAAACGGTTGCTGAGAAAACGGCGAAAAAATTTAGGGGTCCACTTTTTTCTGCCGCACCCTGTACTAGTTGTCGGTGGTGGTGGTAGCGATTTTCTCCGCTGATTTCTCTGAGACCTGCGTCCGCTGCGCTGACATTACATAGCAACAGTGCATCAGAAACTCGACTCACGCCTTCGTTTCGTCACTAACGCTGCCCCCGCCGTCCATCATTTCCCGGCCGTTTATTGTCCTGGCCGCTTGTCGTGCACTTTCGGGGCCTTGCCAGACATCGCGCGTTTTTTGAAGAGAACTTTTTGCACACGTCTACCATAAAACGCACAGTGTCGTGAGTCCCCCCGCAAATGAGATATCATTGGAATGACAGGAAGCGTCGGCTATAAGTGGGCTATCTGCGGTAATACATTGGGCGATTACGTCTCTGCAGCTGGCGTATCCGATGACGTATGGCGCAGGTGCATCGTAACGGTTCGACTCAGTGATTTAGCGTCATGCTCCCCAATCTAGACGACCAGCCAGCATTATGAGTCTACGCCACGCCGAGTGTTTTGCGCAGCACACCGGACACCGGCACCTCGTGAAATATCTGTTTGCTTCCCGCCGCTAAATCATCGTATGCAATATTGGTCGAGTCGTAAATATTAGGCTGATGTTTCGACAGTAGGCCTACAGAGACGCGCGGCACATTTTTGGTTTTTCGTGTTCTTGATTTTTTTTCGAATTGCAGTTTTTTTATTAGCACTGACGATTAAGCACTTTCCCCAGCGAACATTTGTGCTTTTACTACGCCGCTGGTACTGCAATATTAATAACAATGTTCATTAGTCTTCAATTAAGGTTATTTCGCTCGTGACATTTGCCATGCAGTTAGTTATGTTTATCTATACTCGCTGATGTAAGATCAGACTGGGCAAGCAAGCTTCGATTCGTCGTTTATCATGTCGGCAAACGGGACGGAGATCGGCCCAAAGTACAGTCGCGTTTATGGCTCTGCGACGTCGCGCTCGATCGATAAACAGATTGTACGCGCGACCGATTGACTGTATTGATGACTGCCGGTGTCACATTAAAATGACTTCACAGTAAATCCCGCCCCCTTATTACAATATCGCCGTAAAAAGTCTCCCATTATAGGATCGCCACCCCCCCAGAAAAGTCTTCCCCGGCCGAAAGTTTACCGGTAAAATTTCGTCCCGCCAGGGCGGCCGCCGGGCGAAGTGGATTTTTGCCGGTAAATTGTCGGCCGGGGGAGACTTTTCTGGGGAGGCGATCCTATAATGGGACACCGGTTCGGCCTAGAAATGGCCACAGATAATCCACACACACACTGAACCGCGGCTACCGGTAGTGCTAATCTTACGCCGAATTTCCTGTTCTGTCATACACGGTGGCGCATTTATCATTCGTAGAGTGTTGCAGCCGTGACGGTCACCGGAACCCGATTACATCCGTCCGAGCTCTGTGATTATTGAGGACCGTAAAATAAGTCAACTCCATATCATTCCAGCGTTCCACGCATTACGCATAGACATCTCGTCGCTCGCTCACGCATAAATCTGCTGGTGGCAACGGCATCTAGATTTAATTTGAATCAATTGCCGACTGTGGATGGCTACGTTGGCTTTCATGTTATTAAATCGATCGTTTAAACAGCGAAAATAAAATACACACTGTGGGCCATAAAAACGTAAATGCATTTCTACTCTACCTTGTGAAATATAAAAGTAAGCAAAAACTAACGATAATACCAAAAATTTAGGTATATGAAAAAACGATTCAGACCAATTGCGATGAATGATTCGTATGACGCTAGACTGTGTTATACCCACACAGTTTAGTGTCATACAGACCATTTACTGCAATGTTGGTCTGAAGTGTTTTTTTTTTCAATTTTACGAAAATGTTTGCTTGTTATCGTCGTTATACATGTATGCATATTTCATTGATATTTCACAAGGTATTGCAGAGACGCATTTATGGTGTGGTGGGCTCTGTAATAATCACATTGTCTGCAGAGTGTACCAGAGAAAGAATTTCGATAATCGGTCAATAATTGGCGAAGATATGGACAAAAGTAAAGTGGCACGTTTTTGGCCCACCCTGTATAATTGCTGCTGAGTACATGCTGATTCTAATGACCAATTCACACCTACGACGCGACTCAACTGAAGTTGAGAATTTACGTATTTTACTTTTACTTTTAAACGACTACGAGTTGAGTTGAATTGAGTCGCGTCGGCGTCGTAAGTGTGGATTGGCCATAACGTAGAGTCATAAAATGACGGCTAGGCCTATTTCGATTTTTGTTTTAACGACTATTTCGTCGCATACTGCATTATATACGTCAGAGTGAGAACTTGAAATGTTTGGACGCTGTAAGCTAAGTCATGCGTTCCCATGAGACCATTGGATATAAGCCAGCTATCACCGAAAAATCAGGAGGGGACAAAAACTTGAGGCGAATTTGCACGCATTGTTTATTTTAGTCACACGACAAAAGTATTTTATAAATGAAACAGCTGTCGATCGCGGGCTATAATGCATTTTAGAGTAACAAAAAAACTCGAGGAGCGAAGCGTAGGTGGGGTTGTCGATGTCGATCCCAATAAATAAGCCCCAAGGATGGCTAAGCCATTGTAGGCAGATAGGGGCCTACTTTTTCGTCAGATGAGATAAAAACTTGTTTTTACGAATTGCATCCACAAAATAGGTGGAAAGGACACCTTTGTCTTACATGCATTTTTGAAACCGCCCACAATACACGCACGTTTAGGAGTGTGCCTATAATGATGACATATTTATGACGTGTTCCGTGTGAAGCCGTTGGATGCTGTAAAACTTTTTATCCTGTCATAGTCTGAAGACCGGACGCTGACCATGTGTGCGTGATGATGCTGGAAAACATTATAACTATAAAAGTTTGTCCTAGGTTTTTTAAAAGTTTGGATAATACTAATTCGCAGTGCATAATTATGAAAAATGATTAGGCCTACTTGATAAGATGTAGACTATAACAGTAGGCCTACTAGTGGAAACAAAACTAAAACACAGCAGCTGAGCTATGTGAACGATAGAACCCTGCAATTGATGGTTTGTTATCACAGTGCAGCACGGTAGTGCTGACACTGTTGTAAGGGCGATGAACGGAAATGGCGTTTGGGAGGTCCTGTAACTCCAAAACCCCTTACATAGCTTTGTAAACTGTTGACGTTTTTTGCTCTGATTTTTTCTAAGCTGTAATTAATAACGTTATTTTTGCATGTGCTCACTAATATAGATTTATGTGGTCTGAAATAAATAAAATTGAACTGATTGAATTGAATTGAAAAATTAAGCCACCAATAATAGTGACCGAGTAGGATTTAACGTCCCGTCCGACACAGTATAGGTCATTTTGGGGACGGCCTTTCAGGCAAAATTGCACAGACACATGATAACGAAACAAAACGTTTAATTTTTACAGAAAGTTTAATCTTTATGAAACACAAAACACAAAAAACGACCTATACCTAAAACTGTAAGAACTGCCTATTATAATTGTGCACATTTAACGTTAATGGCAGTCTTAATAATCTTCCCTGATATCCTTCAGACAGTCATTAATCTCAGAATGCTGTCTATTTTAGGGCAGGGGGGTCACCAATAGTAGATTTTGTATAAAAGCTAGGCTTGTGATCGACTTCTTTTTGTATCGTCTTCGTCACTGACTGTCAGCCACTTCATTTTGCGTGTATCTTTACCGTCGGCGATTGAGCTGTTCCCGTCGCCGCTGCTCGTGTCTGCATCGTCGATGGCTGTCTTTCAGTTTGGTCCGAAAATCCATCCGCTGTTTCTCTCCTATCTCACCCTCTATAGTTTGTACAGCATTCACGCTGTGAACGCCATAATCGTTCCGCGTTATACTGTTAAAATAATGGATTGATGCGATCACTGTGAGGTGATGGTGGTTGATGTGTGGTATTTCAGAAAGTGCGCTACTGCACTGCCAGTCGAGCGGTCAAGGTGTCTCTCGGCATGGTGCTCGGTTGTCTGGCACTCGGCTCGATGCAGCTGTACCTGTGGACGTACGATGCGCCAACCCAGAGCTGTACGATCCGCAGCTCGTCGAGCGTCGGCGGCTCGGCGTCGCTGTTCTCGATCTGGTCGTGGGTGACCGAGATGCTGATCTTCCTCGTCGTTCCACTCATCATTCTCATCGTCAACATTCTCGTCATGCGCGAGGTCTGTATACATGTCACAGCCATGTGTCCTCGAGGACTTGGCTTCGTCCTCGAGGCACTTCAAGAACAAAAACAGTTTTTGGCTTTGGTCCAAAGTCCTTGGCCTTGAACGTAAAATCCTCGATAATATCTTGTATACACGCGCCTTAGTTTGCCCATCCGCTCGCTTTTTCGCTACTGACCACCCTCCTAGGCTATACGTTAACTACTACAGTTTTACTGTGTTTTTGGTTATGGTAAATAAATCTCTTTCTCTTTTTCTCTTTTGTTTCGCGCAGTTATTCCACGTCTTTGCTGTAAGATAGACGAAGAATTTGTGTTCTGCGTTAGAACTGCGCAATGATAGGAACAGTTTGTGTTTGCGACCGCGTCACTATGTTTTCGAGTTAGGAGCCCATAGTTTACGCGACAGACAGACGGACACGCACAGCGGTTTGCTAGGACAGCCGCAAACAAACGTTTGTAAACATTTTCGTTTTAAATACGATGGAGGTGAAAATGATGGCGACCTAATATAACAAGAACACACGCGGAGTAATTTCGCAAAGGTGGAAAATTTTTGCGGTGGCAAGTCCACCGAACTGTTCGTTTGAGTTCGCCAGGTGGCGACAATTTGCAATTGCATGTTTTGGCTGAAAGTTTGGCTCCAAATCATCTTTTACCTAGGGGTCAGGAGCACCCGACACCCGACTAACTCAAGGTGTCGTTGGACATGGACTTCATGCGTAAACCTGCTAAATGGCATCTGAACTCGTCGACAAATTTAAGCAAGGTGCGCGAATGTAACAGACAACAGACAGACAGACCACGTCGCGCTACGGAGAAATGTATAGGAATAGGCGAAATGCCGGAATTTTGTTTTTCCGTAGGCAATTCTGCCTAATAATATTTAGAGGTCAAAATGCTAATAATAAAAGAATAGAATATTTGTATTTTAAAGATTTGTGTAACGAATTCGTGTTCTGTGGGTAGTCTGTTTTGCGGCCGACATTAACCCACAGTGCATATAAATAGTCCACGGTTTATTGCATTAATAACGTACAACGTCTGCCGTTTTTATGTCTGGCCACCCGCCGTGCGTGTTTCCGTGTGAGCGTCCAATATGCAGTTCGCGTAATAAGTAGAAATTATCCATAGGCCTGGATGTTCGCGAAAATGCGACTGCGCAACGACGACGTCTGATGAAGTCATTTAACTTCTGATCATGATGCTAATGCGATAAACACGAGATCAGCGTAGTCATGATCTGACACGTGCCTCGCAAGATGGACGGATGCCGTAACTCAGCGGGATACAAAAAAAATCAAACGAAAAAGTCTTCTGCGACAAAATCCCCTCTTCCATAATGTGCTAAAGTCAAGCACTGAGGACAAGCTGAAGTTAAGTCATGTTTCGTTTAAAAAAGTCAGTATAGGCCTAAACTTAGTAATCCTATCTGCAAATTTACAATGTACGCCGTGCAAGCGTAATACGATAATCGGAGGCATTCAGTAAAGTTGTAGGCATACGTAATTATCGCATAAAGGTGTTCAGTTGAACCGAAAGCGTGCGTTTAGCCCCTTCCCGATTTCGTTGCTTGTAGCTTTTACTTTAAACGTTAATTATGCTATCAGTTTAATTGCACGTCTTTACTTGTACTCATTTGCTTTTTTTGTTTTTTTTTTGCTTTTGACGCCTCGCGAGTTTACCAACGCACGCGTTTTGCTGGCACGCCTATGCATTAAAAAGTACTGCACGTGTTAAAAGATTTTTAAGGTTTTTTTTCTTATTTTTTTATAAAGGCTTTTTAGATTTTAATATACAAAGTAACCTATGCACAAAATAAATCTTATGAAGTATATTATATGCACTATTTTCGAGTCACATACGGTAGTTTTTAAGTAGATGACGTGACGTCAAAACGCAAAAAAACACAATTAAAATAACGAAGTTAAACACGGTAACATAATAGCATTATTTTATTATAAATTGCACAACAAAAAACCTTTAAAAACTTGACATTTGGGTTTTTGACGTTTTCACGTTTTTAAAAGCACAAAACCTAGGCTTTTCACAGCAATTTTTAACTTTGTAAAATGCCGACCGAAATATTCTGCAGTTGAGAGAGTTGTTTTGTCGTCGGGTTGTTTTTTTGGTGGCACAGCACACGCTGGTTTATGATTTATTCACGTTAATGCGATCAGAACAAACAGGCGGATGAGATAGGAGCATTTAGTTCATGGATCTCAGCGGCGAACTAACATGCTTATCACATCGTATTATGCGCAGCGTCCAGTTCTCTGCAGGGCAACGACCGAACAAGTCGATCTGCACCCGATTATCTGCACTATACGGAATAAAACATTTCTTCCAGACGAATAATGCTTTTGCTTACGACCTATACGTTTTTTCTGTTGGATATACTATCTGACCAGCAGTAGGAACGTGCGAATTGCATCAACAGCTGTCACGGTAACAAAATGGCCTGAAGATACAATGTCAAGTCAAATCTGATGAAATCAACGATTAGCCGAATGCAAGATTGGGTTTCCGGTACTGCAGTATAATACATGTAATGTATATGTAGAATCAATAAAATGCAATTAAAAGACAAAAGACACTTACTGATAATTAATCACTAGCGCACGGAGTGGGAAATTGTTTTTTTTAACTTTTTTCACTTATGGTTGCATAGTGTTCGAAAGACGTGGCAGCGACGTAGTGGAGACCACGAGTCCTGAGAAATAAGGACCTCTGTCCGACTCGAGTGGCATACATCACTGTGACACAGTTAAAAAACGAAAAGTCCTTTTCAAGCCTTAAGGTCCATTGGACGGTTCTGATCTCAGTTTCTTTAAGCCCAAATTCCATTACGCCGACATTGGCTTTATTTAATAATTTGTAGCATGCACCATTAAAACATAACTTGACGTTAATGACTATTGTTTTGCCCATTTCGCCTTAATACTGTTGCTACACTATTTTGTGAAATGTAGAAATCGTACTTTGGCCGTTCACAACAATGAATTTATCTACTTCAAGTTTTTTTATTATTTGTTTTGTGTCAAAAACTGATATGTTTGTGGAACTTCGTCTGGAGTCAGAAAATCTGCATCACAATGGAGGTACATTGTCTCGACTTAATCAGCGTTTCCGCCACGTTTTGGGTCTTTTTGTATATAGATTGAACAGCTTGAGACTTCGAACTCGACTGGCACCTAGGGTTTTGGTATGAATAATTGTAACTGCATGCAACATTGGCTTTATTTTGTTCTAGCACTGGCCAGCTGATATTTTTCTCAGTCCATCTAAACTTTCTTTCTGTCTGCGGCGCAGTAAAAACATCGGTTGCAGACGACGTTCGTTCTCGTGCCGCGTTATTTGGATCGATGCGTCTTGGTGCGAAGAAGTCGAATGCGATTTCTGTTTTCGGACCACATCGGATGCGTATACGGACAGACTCACGGAGACAGAGAGCAAGAGCAGTACGGGCACAGATACGAAGACGCATACTGGCAGGGGTTTGGTTTGTTTGCCGGGTGGCGACAGATGCGTCTGACGTCTAATACCCCGTTTACACGATCGATCAAACATCGAGCAAACATCAAGCAGGCCTGATGGAACCCCGCCCCCTGGCTCAAATGTAGGCTTAGCCCACATGTGATCACGTGTTATATAGGCTTTCCAATTACAACCCGCCCGCCCTTTTAGTTAGCATGCTAATTACCATAGCTCGTCGAGCTAGCTCGATGTTTGCTCGATCGTGTGAACGGGGTATAACGTACGCTCGCTGAGCGGATTTACGGTCCTCCAGACGTCCAACAGACTTTTCCAGGCGATTGCGCTCGACAGTTTGTCACACGTGACCCGGCGGCGATCCACTGCCGGAAAATGCCTTCCGGTGACTGACTTGCTTTATAGCGTAGAACCCAGAAGGCTGCAAACGTTTGCTGCGGCACATCAGGCCTCAGCCTATAGGCCCACTACCGACTATCATCACATAAGTTTATTGTTACAATCACACGTTATTGTCAGTGAATGTATGAATGAATGGATTTTACTGCAGGCGTAATCCCGTACAGATGCATAAACGCTTATGATACACAGGCACATAAACAATAAAAAAAACGCAGGCCATAATGCGAAATAAATCCGCGGGACAAATGCCCTGTAAAGCTATTCAGAGTGGTGTAAAGTTGTGAAAACAACTATAAGGAATAAAACCTTAAAAATAAACAGAGAAACATAGCAGACGGTTGCATACATGTTCAGAACATTAATGGTGATATGCAAAGTAGATATGCTTGCAAGTTGCATTTACTTAAAAATAAAAGCAACTTGAATGCAATTTCAATTTGAATTTTGAGATCATAATGTCACAGTTTTATGCTATATTTTTGTAGTTATTGCTTGAATGTTTTTGTGCTGTGATCATAATTTAGTTTAAATGGTGAATTTCATAGTGAAGAACAAATTCTTTAAAAAGCAGCTAGAACCGTTTTTAGTCATTAACTCAAGATATTTAAATATTAGGCCTATGACATGTCCTCATGTTTTAGCAAATTGGAAGCAGGTGTAGCACCAAAAACCGCAACTGTACGAACGCATTTTTTTCAAATGAAAAAATGAAATATAGGAAAGTGTCTAAATAATGGAAAATGACCAGCAAAATTATTTTTAGTCTACAGCTGATAATCATTAGTTGTTTGCTAAAATTCTAGATAACCAGCAGCACATTTTACAAACACTTTTACTCTTATTTGCGGCTAGAAATTACATTATAATGGCCAGAAAATATACTGCATGTAGGCAGCTAGCTTTCGGACTCCATGGCTGTAATTTTATCAGACGAATGTTGTTCTATCAAAGTTATTAACTGTGCTATTTATGTCTCGTGCGTGTTCATTTACGTTGTTCGATCGTGGTTGCAGCGGCGTAGCCAGAAATGTAAACTGGGGGGAATACCCGACTTTCCCTTTCTTTTCTCCCTATAGCTTTGTTTAACGAGGGCCTGGGATATCACCCCCGAAAAAAATCTAGAAAATAAAGGGGCTTGCATGTCAGTTTTAGAGCATTTTGGACATCAAAATCAACACCTTTATGTACCAGGTTTTTTTAGCAAAACTTTCGAATTTTCATTGGGAGTCTCTTGGGGGGACTGGCCAGGCTTTCTGTCTTTTGTCAACGCCACTGTCGTTTATTAAAGAAATGATTATTTGTCTATATACTTTTGTTGTTTTGCGCGCACAGGTGTATCGGATATCGAACCCGGCGGTGGAGTCGGCGATGACGACGTCACGCTTCAAGCCATCCAAGTCTGCGGCCACGAACGCCATGCTTCTGTCCGTCTCGTTCTACGTCATCTTCAGCACTCTGCCGGCGACGCTCGTCTACGTCCTGATGACCATGTTCCCCGAGGGCGAGTACTTCGACGCGGCGTGCCGGCCGCTCGACTTGGCCGTCGACGTGACGTGGCATCGGTACGTCGTCTACTCGACGGTGCAGAAGATCGTCAACGAGACCTGTCTGTCGCACTACGCATGCAACTTCTTCCTCTTTACTCTGACCGGCCCGGAGTTCCGTCGCGAGCTCTGCCGAGCCGTGTTTCGCTGCGGACAGTCGCGCAATCGCGGTGCGACCGTCGCCGAGAACGGCGCGACCGAATACTCCATGACAGCGGCGGCCGTCCATCGGACTCAACCCGGGAGGGAGTCGCTACCGGCCTCCGAGGTGGAAGAACTGCCACCATCCGAGGTCGAAGAACTGCATCTATTTGTCCAAGCCACGGCGTAGTCCGACTGAGCATCTCGGGATACTAACCGTGTGCAGTTCATTCTACGACAGTTGGTACTGCAGCAGGTTGCAAAAAGTCCACAGTGTTCTTCTCGCGTCAGGCGGCAGAATAAGCCGAAAAGTGTTCACGGTAGACTCAGATTTCAGCCAGTGGAGCGGAAACCAATGCAAACAAATTAGCCACCCCTTACTTTAAACTCCATATTTTTGATCTTAAGAGGACGATCGTGTATGTAACCAAGTCGAAGGGATCGATTACAGGGGCCATAAATATAGAATATTAAATATAAAAAACTTACCAGTTTACATTACTGTGTAAGGGCGACCAAGTCTCACATCCAAAACAGCAGAAATCATTTTGCTATGACACAGAGTGATAGAACGACGAACTGGCTGCCCTTACCGCCGACCCCGCTTGGCCGATTTGTACCTTTTTTGGCATGTAGGGTCAGACCGCCGACGTAATCATCCAAGTCAAATTTTAAGTCGATTGATTTAGGGGTTCGGGGGCTAGGAGTGCCCAAAATTTGGGGTTTCCCATTGACTTTGATAGTCGCCCTTACAGCAGTGTTATACGCACTACCGTGCTACACTGTGATTTCACTGAATTGACTCAATTAAAACTTAGCCACCTTGCGACCTTCAACGTTGACCTTTGAGTTTTATTTTTGTCGTCGATTTATTTGAATTAGCCTCTCGATTTGGAATTGTACGAATGTAAATACAGATCAAACAGTTCAACAGTTATCGATTTTACGAAGAGACTGACACATCGATCGACGGACGGAAAGCATAATTTATTATTTTCCAGTTTGCGGCGCATTTCAGACTCTGCAATTGAAACGTAAATATACCTATTGTGCTGTAAATAAGCAATGATGTAAATATCTTCTTTTAATTGTTTACCTGATGTTGTGATGTTTTATGATTATTGCTGTTTGTTGAAATAAGCCAGTTGCCGTTATTGTTATTAGCCGGCTTACTGGTTGGCAATGTCTTTCTGTTTTAGTTCCCTCGCACTTTTATTTATTGTTATTTCTGCCATATGCGTATACTTGGTGGGGCAAAAACTCTGTATTTTTATGCAGTTAACTGAACAAAATTGCTGCCATCAACCAGCATTAATGTACACTAAAAATTAATGCACAGTAAAATCGTTCAAATTATTTGAAAAAATGTTTAATATGTCCTCCAATGTTTTTGACACTTACTATAACTCATATTTTAAAACGTAAGTTAAATAC
>Ga0209671_1007614_pt1 | contig 11255 bp, 7 predicted proteins | sample WorMetHERISLAND2_2_FD_187401 | JGI IMG/M metagenome (GOLD analysis project Ga0209671, IMG submission 187401) | Marine gutless worms symbiont microbial communities from Max Planck institute for Marine Microbiology, Germany - Olavius geniculatus... | ecosystem: Host-associated > Annelida >...
ATGTCAAGTTAAAAGGTAAGAAGTCCTAATTTGGGAAACTTTTCGCAAGATCTTTATGAGATCTTTTTGAGCTCTTTCTAGGTTAGCAACGCAGTTGTGTATAGGTTTTTCATACGTTTTCTGTAAGCTTTTCTTATGGTCATGTTTTAAAAAAGATTTTTCTGAAGTAATAGTTTTTCATAAGTTTCACGTGAACTTTTGCAAATCAGGTTTTGCGTGATCTATGAATGTCCGATAGCTAAGCCTGTTACCTGGCAGTGATGCTGATGATGATATTGGATGCAGATACCGCGAGTGACGTGGGAAGATGTGGGTGGTCTGGCTGATGTAAAGAAAGACATACTGGAAACAATACGACTGCCACTCATGCAGCCACAGCTCTTCACGACCGGTCTTCTCCGCTCTGGTGAGATAATATTACACTGTGTCTCGAAAAAAACATCCCCAACATTTTCGACTGTATCTTGAAAACCAATTATCAGATTTTGATAATTTTTGATAAAGAAGATTACGAATGTTTGTGACGTCAAGAAGTGACTGGTACAGCCTGGATTGGTCTGGAGCTGAACTTTATCGATACTGCTCAATGAATGGAGAAAGCATCTCCTTGCCTCTGTTCGCATAGTAGGCCAACACTTCAAGCAGTTTTACTACAGAAAGATGAAAAATGGACAGCTGGATGAAGTGTCAGCCAAAGTGTCAGAAATGTGAACAAAATGTGTTTTTACGCGTTATGTTAATTAAGCAATCATATCGCATTGGATAAAGTAGTGATATTTCGCTGGTTGTGATTTCCCCAGGTAGTGCAGAAACTGAACGGTCGTTTGATGGCACGTTGTGTCAGGAATATTCGTATCGAAAATCATCAGAATCTGATAATTGGTTTTTATGTTACAGTCAAAAATGTCGGGGATGTTTTTTTCTGAGACACAGTGTATATCCGGCACTCTTAAGTAGAAAAGTTGCAATGTGCCACAGCCTAAACGAACAGATACGCCTTCAGTAGCCGCCTATAATGTTCAAAAGTAATGTCTTTTTGTTGGATCTTAATCGGCAGGCTGTTCCACAGCCGCGGTCCAGCTGCCATGAAGCTCCTGTTGCCGATCTGTGACTGTGTCCGCGGCACGGTACACGTGCGAACGTGTAACGTCAGATGACCTGAGGTGCCGATGTCCCACCTCAGTAACGAGCTGACACTTCTCTGACAGGTATGGCAGAGCGAAGGCATGCAGAGATTTGTACACCAGCACCGCCAGTTTGAAGTCACCTCTGCTATACACAGGTGCCGATGTCCCACCTCAGTGACGAGTTGACAGTAGATGTGTCTGTGTGTTTTAGGTATATTACTGTATGGGCCTCCAGGCACAGGCAAGACACTGCTGGCCAAGGCTGTGGCTACACAATGCTCTTTGAATTTCCTCAGGTTTATATCTATGTTGTGTTAAAGCGCACACAGAGCAACGTAACTGAACTGAACTGAACTAAAATGGTTGAATTTTTGACAAACTGGCCAATGGTCAAGCAGTATTAAGCTACGATTATTGGTGAGCTATTGTTATAGCTTATGTGGGTCTGTGTTGTGGAATGTTTGTAATGGATATGTTGAACGTGTGTGTCAGGCCTGGCGAGTTGTTATTCATCGCGTGTGGGGTCTGCCATCTAATGCTCATAGTGCCTTCTTACCTCTATTGTGTTGTCGTTTGCCATTATGTGATGAATTTATGAAACGGTTACTAACAATCACACAAAGATGTATTAACAGTAAACTTGTAAACTTTGTGGTAAGGTATGCGATTCGGTACGGCCACATGGCATCTCCACTTGGCTGCAGTGTATTCCAGTGTTGCTCTAAGTATGATTTTGAATATGAAGACTTTATGTCGTTGAGCCACCAGTATATTCAAAGATATTGTCAGAAAGTGGTTAGTGACAAAGATGTTGCTAGCGCAGGTTTTTGTTAGAACTATTATTCATAAGGTCCAGAGCGTATCATTTGGACAATTTCTCAGTCAGTGATGTTAAGGCGATGATTGGCAGTTTGTGCATGATCTGATTTGACTGCATGTTGATTAGTTGCACTGTCTGCTTTTTCATTATTTTTGTTTTGCACGTTTGTTTGTACCTTGTTTACGGTGTTAATAAAACGGTCGTGATCGGTCTTCTGGTGTCACCTCTGGGCATGAGCAAGAATGCAAAAAAAAAATAGAACACAAAAAGTAACGGAAAATGCCCGCCCTATGCAGACCCCCTTCCCGTCGTCCCACATCAACCAAATTTAGCATGCGGGGTCACATCCCGGATATCTTTTTTGGTTTTGAATTTCATTAAAATCGGTTGAAAAATGTGGGAGCTGTGGGGGGTCGAAATTTTGGCTTTCCCATTGACTTGGCAAATCGCTTATACAACAGCTTGTTGCTATCGCACAAGTCGTGATGACTACACTCCCATACACGCCAACCAATGTCCAGTGGGAATGCCCTGTTTGCTCATTTGCCAGTTCATCAAAAACTACACCGTTTCAGTTTAGTTCAGTTCAGTTACATCGCTCTGTACACACTTTTAGTCAAGAATGATGGCTTGTTAATCATTGCTTGGTTAGAATGTGCTGATTTTTTTCTTTCTTCTTTAATTACATTACAATGGTGATGAAGTCAGCTTGCATTGATAATCCATCTCATGCACCGGGCATCACCATGGCCAAGCTCTTGGCTTTTGATATGGATAAGTGCAGTTGTTGACAATTTTTGTTACTTTTTTTATGTCGTCTATATTGCTTATATAGTAATGCAGTCATCACTAAGTATTGTGAAAGCTGTTTTTTCTTCAGAATTGTCTCTGATTTTCCGTTATTTCAAGTTGTGCATGTTCACCCTTTGTAGCAGTGAATGAAGCAGTTGATGCCAGTGTGATGGTTGTGTTGTGCTAAACAGCGTCAAAGGACCGGAGCTGTTGAACATGTACGTCGGACAGAGCGAAGAGAACGTCCGTGAAGGTCTTTAGAACAACTTGCTTCTGTCTTTCTGGTGTTGGAATCATGACCGTTATTTAACACAGACACATTTATGCCAAGACACAGTAAAGTTGACGAGACAAGAAGTGAGTTGAGACATTATTTTGGTTTTGGCTAAGATGAGACGAGATCGACACATTGTGAAAATGTTTGAGACTGAGACAGACAAAGACGTTCATGAGACTGAGCCGAGATGAGTTATGGAGGTGCGAGACTGATCTGAGGCAGAGACACGACACGTCTTGAGATATATATATATATCTCAAGACGTGTCATGACTCCATCACTGCTTCATTCACACAGACATACAGAAGTATCACTTTTTTGGAGGCAGATTAACATGGAATCACACTTTGTGGAGTATTTTCTATTGAGGGTGGGGGGTGCGATCATCTTCTCAGACCCTTCCAGATCAACACCACTGGTATCACTTGAGTGTCTGAGTTTGACGATCAAGGCCGCATTATTGTTATTGATGTTCATGAATTCAGTGTTTGACTGCGGATTGTGCCATAACTGCCATTGGTTGAGTGGTAGGAGCCATGCTACAAATTCATATCTTTGCTGATGTAAATAACCGCCATTATGTTTGTTTGCATTTAGTCACCGGACACCTATGTTACTGTCAGTTGCCGTATCGAGTGACCGTGAGTCTGGAAATTGCATTGCAGTATTCAGTCGAGCGCGGGTGGCGTCGCCGTGTGTTGTGTTTTTCGATGAGCTGGACGCTCTCGCTCCAAACCGAGGCCGCAGTGGAGACTCCAGTGGAGTTATGGACAGGTTGGCCTCTCTACTTTATCTGCCGTCCTTGCTTACTCTACTGTTATGTTCCATTATTATCCTGTTAGTATGCACGAGTTGCATGATGCGGGTAACTGCAGCATGTTTAAGAGTGCTTCAGTTTCAGAGAAATGTCAGGGAATTTGTGTATGTGAATATACCGGTTTATATAACATTTTGTTATCAAACTGTACTATGTCTGCCTTCTGCAATTACTTTATTTTCAACAGCTCTACTCTGAGATGGTTTCCGATGCAGAGCTATACGCACCAATAACCTTTTTAAAACATTGCAGCTGTTCTTTTTACATCACACTCTGAAACATGGTGTATTGTTGTTTTGTTTTTAGGGTCGTGTCACAGTTGTTAGCTGAGATTGATGGACTCAACAAGTCAACAAACGTGTTTGTTATTGGAGCAACCAACCGACCAGACTTAGTTGACCCAGCATTACTAAGACCTGGCAGGCAAGTCTTTAATTTCTCTGCCATTTCTGCCGTTTGTCTCATGTGGCTTTTAGTTATTATTTGCTACAGATTGTCTGTGCAGTGTATTTTCTTGACTTAATAGATTGAGTTAAATGGAACGGACATTGTTTTTTGAGTTTATGTCTGTTTACATTGTGTGAGAACACTGATCAGCAGTTGACATTTCAGTGTAAAAAACAACAGTAATAGCAGCGGTAATAATAGTAATATATTATAATAATATAGACTTCAACGGCGCTGGTGGACTGTCACGTTCGTGCGTATCAATTACTATGGCTGAATGTTTGATGTAAAGTGTGTACTTTTAGCCTGGCTGTACATTCAGTGTTGGTGAACAACTGTTTAAAACGTGAGCTCAGAATGTCATCATTGTTTAAGATCTAAGCGACTGGAATTTACACTGGTATTAGTATAGTTGGTGCTTAGTTGTGGATGAAGTAGTTGCTGGCAATGTTGCACTGTGCGCAGGTTTGACAAGCTGGTTTATCTCGGCGTAAGCAAAGACAAGCAGTCACAACTGAAGATCATCACAGCATTGACGCGAAAGTATGCTCACTGAGCAGTAGTTCGTAAAACTTTTGCAGACATTATTTTATGACACATTGCTATTTTTTATGTACCGGTAACAATTAAGCTGTTAGTGAAATCTTCACTATCAACATGGTAATCAGTGTTTATTCTCAAACAGCATTTTTGTGAGCAGCGTTTGTGCTAGAATTTGACTCTCTCCCTTCCTGCTACAGCAGTTCTCTTCTACAGCACAATGTATATACACCGTGGGCCAATAAAAAATGCCACTTTACTTTTGTCTCTATCTTCGCCAATTGTTGACCAACTATAACAATTCTTTCACTGCCACACTTGGCGGACAATTTGCAATAACGTAATTATTATATATCCCACCACACCATAAATGCATCACTACACTACCTTGTGAAATATAAATTTGAGAAAAAAACTAACGATATTGAAACATTTGGATAAATTTAAAAACACTTCAGACCAACATTGCGGTGAATGATCCATATAGACTGTGTTAGACCCACACAGTCTAGTGCCATACAGTCTAACAGACCATTCACGACAATGTTGGTCTGAGGTGCTTTTTTCCATTTCCTTAAATGTTTGTTTGTTATTATCATCATACATTCATATTTCATTTATCTTTCACAAGGTAGTGTAGAGACACGTTTACAGTGTGGTGGAATATATGATAATCATGTTATTGCAAATTGTCCGCAGAGTGTGCCAGTGAAAGAATTTTGAAAATCGGTTAATAACTGGGAAAGATATGGACAAAAGTAAAGTGGCACGTTTTTTATTGGCCCACCCTGTAAATCCAAACTGCTAGTTATTCTACACGTTATGAGGACATGGACCCAGTTTGCCTTCCCAGTCTGCGGTCCAAGTATTTGGAATCACAAATTTCTCCCAGATCAGAATTCTTCATTCTGCTCTGGCTTTTCGCAAAGCTTAGAAGACTGTCTACGAAACTCTTTTACATCAATGCTAACAGGCCACTGTAACATTCGCGATTGTGATTATGGGTTATATTGGTTTGCATATGGTTGAGGTTTCGGCTGTCACGTGATTGTCGGCTGGCGAACGTCGTAGAGCGTTGTTCGTATAACATGACTGGTGCTGATTTCTATGCTCTGTGCTCCGATGCTATGCTAAATGCCATCGCTAGAACCATTGCACACACTGACGCAGGTGCTTGTTCTTATCGTTTCTGCTGTATTATGTAGTTTTTTTGTTATTGTATAAATGGGGATGTTAGTTAAATGATTGACACAGTCAGTGGTCATCATAAGTTATTTCTTGAGTTAAGGTTACTTAAGTTTGCAGTGAAGTGATCATTAAAGATCACATCATACCCCGAAATGCATCACTACACTACTTTGACATCTGGTCAGCTTTAGGGTAAGTAAGTTATATTTCAACACATTTTATAGCTGACTATATTTCATGTTGCAATGGTTTCGGTTGTGATGGCTACTGTATTTGATGTCCATACTAAAGAAAAAAAATTTTGAAAAGTTGTCAGTTAGCATTCAATGCGGTTATGACAATGACTTACTGGACCACTCTGGATGTGTTCGTGTTATCAGAACGGCTGCAGTTGCAGTCAGCTGATGACGAGAATACAAAAGACACCGATGCTAGTGGTCCAGTGGTGCATGAAGAAGACTTCTACACAGCCCTGTCACATCTTGTACCTTCTCTGTCGGCGGCCGAACAGAAGAGATACGAAAGTCTTCAGGAAATGTTTTCGCAACGTCGTTGTGGCAATCAGTACACCCAGCAGTGGCAGCAGCCAGTGACTGACTCAGCATCAACTGACTTTGACTTATAGGCATTTTTTTCATAGCTCTCATATGGAAAATCAGGAACTGTCACAGATTTTGACATCTAGTAGGAAGTCATGCAATTGACCAAGTCGGGGAATCGTTAAGGGAGAAACCTTCTCTTGACTGTTTAGTGCTAACTTCATGTTTGTGGTAATCATATTTTAATGGTTCATTTCTAGTGCATTCATGAGCCTTATTATACTCCTTACTAATGTCATTTCTCTGACATTGCACACAACCGTATCACCTTTATGCATACCACGCTTTAATCACTTGCTATGCGAAATGTGTGCAATTGTTTAGCTTACTGAAGTACATAGAACAACACAGACTGACAAGAAATACACAAAGGTTCTGTGATAACACTTCATTAACCAACTAACACAACAGAGATATACAGATATATCATTAACTCGTGCCAATCTGCTGTCGCTTCCGAGATTCTAAAGCACTTCTAGTGAGTCCAGCTTTAGTAAGTAGCACTAATGCACTATATACACTGTGTCTCAAAAAACCAGTCAGTTTTGTGATAACTTTGTCAAATTTCCACCAACTTTGATAACTTTGATTTTTTTGCACAAAGATGGCCAAAACGATAAAATTATGCAAGATTAGTGTTTGCAATCCCGGGATCCCAAATCCTGGGATCCCTGCCATTTTCGCTGGCAGCATCCCAATCCCGGGATTTCGGGATTACAAAAATATGTCAAAAATGTACTTTTTGGAGTGTTAAATGACACAGATAACAATTCTAGCCCTCTGATGAATAAAATATTTGATGCACATTAGAATTCTACTCCTTCCGTACACTGTAGTTTGTTTTTACATTTACAGTTGCTACCTACACATGCTATACCTTCTGTATATGGTCGGCCTACTACATCCTCATGCATGAAATAAGTCTACTATGGATACCAAAACAGACCATTCTGCAAGCCTAATCCCGAAACGGGATCCCGGGATTACAAATTCCTTAATCCCGGATCCCGGGATTGCAATCACTATGCAAGATGCACTAATTTTTTTTACCTCACCCAATTTATGTCAATGCACTACCGTGTGAAACACAGATGGTTCAGATTGTTACATTACACTGTGGTTATTTGTATCAGATTGCTCCCTTTTGCATCATCAATTTGACAGAGGGTGCCGCATGGTTTAATAATTTTGTGATATAAAATATTTCACGGCAGAAATAGCGAATAACAAAATAGCTGACTGATGATATCTAAGCCATTGTGTCTTTGTATGCAGGACACACTTTGAGCATAAATTCTGATAAATTACCAAGTGAGTGGTTATACAAGTTTATAATTCCGTGGAATAATTCACATTTAAGTGTTTTTGTGCCGAATTAAATCATTACAACATTTACTTGGGACAACAACTTAGCGTTATGTAACATTTTGGAGCATCTATGTTTTACAAGGTAGTGCATTGACAGAAATTAGTTGAGGTGGAAAATGAGTACATCTTTACATAATTCTATCATAACATATTTATGTCAAAAATTATCAAAGTTAGTTGAAATTTGACAAATTTATGTCAAAAAAATTTTGACTGTTTTTCTCTGAGACACGGTGTATGTCAAGTGCCGGACTTTATCTTTTTCAGTAATACTTGTACCATTATGACAAGGCAAATAATATTTCTGCAAATAATATTTATCAGGACAGAATCAAAATCTTACAAAAATATAGATGCCAGATATTTAAATAAGTCTATCTCTCCCAGCGGCAATATTTAGGATGCCAAAAATCGCCATTTAAGTCTCCACTTATAACTAAAGCTTATGGGTAGCCTATCTAATTTGGGAAAAAAATTTTTTCTTTGCAAGATTAGTTGAATAAAAAGCAGCACACTAGCTAAGGAGAGAAAGCTTTTAGCTTCGAATAATATAGATTATGTGTAAAATTCAGTTAACTTTAGAGGACTGCCACAGTGAACGCAACAATATAGCTGATGGAAAAAAACCTTAATTATTAAACAAACTGTAAATCACTCTACTATTTACTGAGTGCCCTTGCATCATACGGTGGTATGACCACCTTCTGTAGCAAGTTACGTATTCACAGTGCTGTTATAAGGGCGATGAGCGTTAAGTATAGTAAATGGTGTTTGGGGGAGGGTCCTGAAACTCCGAAACACCTTAACCGATTAACATAATTTTTTCCTTGCATCAACTTCCTTCACCCGTCCAGAGGTATTCTGAAAACGGTGAATAAATTTATTGTCATAAAATCAAATACCAAGAACTTTGACAAAAGTCAACTAAAAACAGCAAAAATCAAAGCAAAAAACTTTAACAGTTTACAAAGCTATGTAAAGGTGATATGAGTCAAAACTTGAAAATGGCAAAAATGGTTTGGGGGCGATATTATCACGTGTTGAATTTCAGACTGGCCCTGTAGACTGTTAAAGTTTTTTACTCTGATTTATGGTTATCATCAATAATCATCTTGACACCAAAAATTACTAATAATGGTATGGACTTTCATAGATGTAAGTCGTTGAAACTTGATGGGTCCAGTTTACATGAATGAAGACCAACTGCACTAAGTGTAGTAACTACATTAAAATGACTTAGCATTAAAATCATGTACAACACAACAAAGATGAATTATAATACAATAAAGATATTTTATACAGAGTCATTAACAAATAACATGCATACTAGTAACACGTCTAAGGGCGTCTACATCCATTGAGGCTCAAAGCATATTACATTTCGCAAAGGGGGCAACTTTTGAGACTTAAGGGGACAGTCTAGTACTTGTCCAAAAGTGTTCTGTGATATGAAAAATGCATAAAATTTATTTTTGGCTAGAGCTCTGCCCCAGACGTTGCTAGGGAAACTTTCACCACTACCCTAGACTCCATAATTGGCTCGGGGGAAATACCCCTCCCATTCTCCACTCCATTTGATACCTGGAACACCTCAGCCTATCTTCCTCTTTGGAAAATTTTCTGTGGGTGCCCTTGAGTATGGATGCCGTCATCTGTCAATGAGAGGGAATGCAGCATTAGCCTAAGTTCAACATGGGAGGGGTTCAAATTGACGTTAAGAGGAGAGGGTTAAAGGGGGAGGGATGCCTGCATAGTGTCCAAGGGGGATAGACGCCCAAGCACAGAAAGTTGCTGGCCATAAGCCAGAACAATGGCTATATGATATGTACACCGTGGGCTATAAAAATGAGCCACTTTACTTTTGTCCATATCTTCGCCAATTATTGATCGATTTTCAAAATTCTTTCACTGGCACACTCTGCAACAACTTGCAATAATATGATTATTATATATCCCACCACACGGTAAATGTGTTTCTACAATACCTTGTGAAATATAAATTTAAGCAGAAATAAATGATAATAACAAAAATTTAGGTAAATGGAAAAAAATGCTTCAAACCAACATTGCAATGAATGATTCATATGACACTAGACTGTGTCATACCTAGTGTCATACAGACCACTCACTGCAATGTTGGCCTGAAGTGTTTTTTTTCAATTTTACCAAAATGTTTTTTTGTTATTATAATTATGTATGCATATTTCATTGATATTTCACAAGGTAGTGTAGAGACACATTTATGGCGTGGGATCTATAATAATCACATTATCGCAAACGGTCTGCAGAGTGTACCAGTGAAAGAATTTTGAAAATTAGTCAATAATTGGTGAAGATATGGACAAAAGTAAAGTGGCACTTTTTTATTGGCCCACCATGTACATGCCATCTTCCAAGAGAGGGGCATCGAATGCCATTAATCCCGAGGGTTAGGTGGCCAAGGCTCCCCAATATTTAGCATGCCCTGTAGGGCCTGTAGTGTAGCCAAGATAGCCAGGATGAACGTCCCAATTCTTTCACTGCAAGTCATATCAGGGTGGAAAAAAATCAGAAAAAGGCCCAAATCTTTTTTTCGCTTGCTTGCTAAACAATTGCTCTAAAAGTGGTGTTCTGTGATGGCAAAAATGTGACAGGGTTCCGTCCAAGACCCCACTGGGTGAAGCTTATGATGGTCCACCAGAGCTCTTAGTCGGTTGGGGAGGGGATGCAGTAGACATAAACACAAAGACAAACACACAATAAATAAACAATTAATTATAAATACACACACATGCACACACTGTATGCATGTTACTCAGGCCTAATAAAACGAGATAGGCTGCAGACTAGATAGACAAACAATTGATAATGAATTGTTGTCAATCTTTGAATAAACTGACACAGAGTTCATTGATCATTGCAAGAAACTCAAAGGCAGTGGTTGCCAAAATGTCAACAAATACGAAAATGATGTTTACGATTTGACAAATTCTTATAGTTCATTAGTGTTGTCGACAGCGGCGTCGACGGTTAAAAAGTAGATGAAGCAGAAAGTTGCCAATTTCCGACAGAATTCCAATGGACAGCTGCCAATTTCCGACAGAGAAGATTACAGGTGCACAAAATTGCAATTTTTGCCGCTAAATTTCCGCATTTCACCTTCAAATTTTGCATTTCTGGACGAAAATTTTCGGACAAGAAAAAGATCTTTCAACAGCCCAAAATTTAGGCAGGGGAAAGGCCTCCTTACCCCGAGTCACGATGCCACCGTTTGTCGAGTGGATGAATGGCTGATCATGAG
>Ga0209671_1007618_pt1 | contig 11254 bp, 8 predicted proteins | sample WorMetHERISLAND2_2_FD_187401 | JGI IMG/M metagenome (GOLD analysis project Ga0209671, IMG submission 187401) | Marine gutless worms symbiont microbial communities from Max Planck institute for Marine Microbiology, Germany - Olavius geniculatus... | ecosystem: Host-associated > Annelida >...
ATATTAACGTTAAAAATCTAACAAATGAATTTTTCAGATTTAAAAAAAACTTTTAAAAACCTGGTTTCTCGGACCTTTTTTCAAGCCTTGACTCTGCTATATCGCTGGTTAGCAGTGATGACGGACATGTTTGCCCGCCAGGTCAGGTTTCTCAGCGCGCTCCTATCATCGGTATCGTGAACACGAATTACACGATGTGTGCTACCTGCAACTGTACCGTCTACGGTCGTCGGCGTTCGTTTTGCGACTTCCGTCCGCCATCGTGAATTGCCGCTATACGATGACGTCAGTGCTATACTAGTGTAATGAGGTGTTTACACGATCCAGCAAGCGTCCAGCAAACTTCCAGCAAATGTATTCAAAATACACGTGCTAATGCTGGACGTTTGCTGGATCGTGTAAACACCCTATAAGTTTGCTCCTTCGCGCTGTCGGTCCATTTGCAGTCCACGCAGTCGTAATTTCTACCGTTGCTGTCGAAGTCTTTCATCGCACCGAGCTCGACTCGCTTACGTTCATTCGTGATTCGTGTCCACTCACTTTTCAGCTTCTAATGATCGCTGAAATATTTCGCTAATGATTACTTCAATCCGCACATTCTGCATGAAACTGTGGATACTGAGCTATAAGTGCTCATCCGGATGGCATCTGTTTTCACGAACGGACGTACAGACTACTTTGCGATAACATCAGTCGCAATAGGCGGCGGCATCGTCGACGCTTTCAGCGAATGATAGCCGCTTAATTAAACGGCATACAGATTGTACAAGTGAACTTGTTATATTTTACGCGCCTTCGTGGTTTGGGTTGAGGCGTGAATTTCGAGCTAATGGACAGAATAGTTTTTAAACTGTCTTGGAATTGTAGTTTGCAGCCGTTTTGAATCACTGGCGAGTGTGTAGCTTTCACAGTGTGGCACAGAATGAACAACAAATTGTCAACTAGAGGTCATAAAACTGCTTTTTACCTGGTTGCGGTTTTGATATTTCTTTGAAGCGAACTATTCGTTGCGCAACACGGTTGTTTTTTTCTGCTTCCAAATGGTGTATAATAAGGTTATGACATTGAGCAAATGATCGATAACGGTTTATTGCCTGCCACGGACAATACGTCGACTTTATTGCGCGAAGGCATGCTCTGGAGTAGGCCTACGTGCTTTCAGTCGTCTTGCGATCGTTTTTCTGACGCTAAAATGCGTCCAAAATTAATTAGCGCAGTTTGAAGAATATCAAATAAAGTCTGGCGCGCATGCTGATCGACGTGTCTGATGATTCGTATCAATGTGAAGTAAATAATTGATAACATTTTCATGCAAGACACTCGTAAACATAAAAATCATATAGGCCCTCTTTCATCTATGGTTGTACGCTCTAGCACAGGTTACAATTGAACGTTTTAGCTTCACTCGCTCAAAGTGGGTGAGATCTGAAATTGACAGTAAACTTTCAGTGTCTTTTAAGTGACATAAATCAATCATTAATTCAATCAAAAGGCAACCGTTTGCAAATGATCAGTTGCTTACAAGTGTAATGATAATTGCAAAAAAATGACTATAAATAAAACGAGCAATCGCAGAGAACAAAACAGTCTAAGAACTTTTTCTGAAACGGTAATTTTTTAAAGCGATCGTACGCGTGACCGATAAAGCAAATGAATAACAGCCGACATGAATGGCTGACCGGCTTCACCGGTCGTATGCTGTGGTATAATAAAGGTCTTTCTGGGTGACTGCAGTGGAGAAAGTGAATAGAACTGGCCTTACAGTGGCACACGCGACCCGTTAACAGATGAATAGCGTCATTACGCGACAATTTTACCAGCCTCTAAAATCCGTACTGGACAGATCTAGCGTGTCACTTAATAGCAGCTCTTTGTAGAGCGCACTATATACAGCCTCATTTCACTGTTGAAATGTGCCGTAACAGATTATAATTTGGACTCGTCCAGATTTATCACGATATGCCATTCTAGAAAATTATAATTATGTTTATAAATGTTTAGTAACCCCAATGGCATGGCTTAGTTTAGTCGTTTTACTACCCGATAACCGAAATTCATAAAATAGGTAAAACACACGAAGCTTTATTTACCATAAAACATGGTAGAAACAAAAAAAATAAATGCAAATAATATGAAAACACGGCTTAGGTAAACTTAATTAACAAAATAATCAAGTCCATGCATGGCGTACAGAACACAGCAAACTGTCAGAGTTGTCATAACTGGTTAAAAATTTATGTGTCCGCTTAGCTAATATAACTTAATGAACAAAGAAGAAACTAATTGTTTGCACGTAATTAATTAGTTAATCAATCGAAACACATTTGTATAGCGCCGTATCTTGTGAGCGAATCAGAGGCACATAATGGACGGAATAATTCTATTGGATCTAACGGTAAAAAGGTAAAGGCAAAGACCAGCACCTGCCATAGCGCTTCATACTGTTGCTCAGAAGCGCTTTACAATCTCGGAAGTGGCAGCTGATTGGCATGAGCTAATGATACCGCAGCGTACTATGCGGCCATCCATTGCCCGCGTAAACGAACAATTGGACCCGCAGTTTGCAGCTATCAAATGGTGGGCAAGAAATCAAACAATGAAACACAAAATCTCCAGCCATAATGTAATATAATATCAATATTATTATATTATGATTATTTAGCTGTTTTACGAGGTTTTGTGTGGTCTGTGCCATCTTCGATATACATTGGCTCAGTTTTGTCATATAAGTAAGCGAAACGTGTGAATTTTGTATTGCGCATCAACGACCAAAAAACTCCTAATGTGCTGCTTTACATTAGTACTTTGAAACAACAGCTGATTTAAAATTTTAGAATAGGGAGCAGTCTGGGATCTTTCCAAAAATTTTTTTTTTAATTTATGCAGAAATAATGAATTAATGTACAAAATGTTTACTTGTTTTAAGACGTATCCAGTCAATATAAAAGGGGGGTGGCGGCCGCTCCTTTCCTTTCTTTCCCGAATCAGCCACTGCTTTGAAAAGACAGTGAAACCGACTGACTGGTACAGATTTGAGACTAGAACAGCGAAATTGGAAATCGTCTTTAGTCTGCAGAGAGTCTCGGGGCTCTGGCGCGGTAGAGTGACTGATGACGGCTCGCCGACGGTTAACGATCGTCTTACGACCATCGTACGACGCATTCCGACTGATAGCAGAGGGACCTTCGATTGTCGCCAGCCAACACCGGCAGCAGCCATTGACCACCAAGGTCTCGGAAGCCCGGTGATAACTGGAACCAGCGAGCGAAGTTAGAGTTAGAGGAGACATCGCGCTAATTCGGTTAGACACACGGTCGACGATTGCAACAGTCCGATAGATTCGGTGGTTTCCTTCGTTTTTTGTGTGCGGACATCTTGGATGGTAGTACAGTAATGTTATGAAGGGGCACTAACGGCGTCAGTAGGTAAAAAGTGGCACGGGCGCTTTTTGCCCATGTTGCCTAGGTCAACTCAGCCTTCCATCCCTCTGGGGTAGGTAAATCGAGTACCAGCCGATCTGGCTGGGGTTAAGACTGGGCGCGTTCACCTGTGTCGGGTGGCAGGTAACACTGTGTGATCCCACACGGCAGGTGACGCTCCGTAGCTCTGAGATGGGCCTCCCATTAAGAGCTATATCACCACCTTTAACCTTTAACCTGTTTAATTAATTCTGACGAGTTTGCTCAAACTCTAGAATTGAGTGACGATGCGCCGAACTGGCTAACTGTCGAATATTCTTGCCAGCTGATGTTCGGTTCCGAGCAATGCCTAATATATATTTACTACTGAAGACCCGCCACCTAAGGAACCACCACCCAAGGCGTCCGTAAAGGGGGTGACGCAATACCACCCAAGATGCCATACGGCCGGTGATCGTAACGTCGCGATAACTCGCAGCGTTCCAATTACCGATCGTATAGCGAACGCTGCATCGAAACCGCTGTTTTTCGGTCGTGTTTTTCTGCGGACCAGCAGTCCTGGCCGTGTTCAATGGCAATAATCACTGCAACGTGCGTACCTACTCGTCTCCGCGCCGTCAATTTACAACCTGCCATCGCCAGCCGTCGACAGCCGACATTCGGCGTCTTTTTAAGGTCCAAATATTCGTTCACTGAAAGAATAAGCAATTTAGGGAAATGGTTTCTTGCTTATGTAGTTATGTCAGTTGCCAATGCTAAAAAAATGAACAAAAAATAAACAGTTTTGCTGTTGATGTAATCAAAGCGTTTATTATAACTACAAAAAATGCAAGTATAACCGGAACTAAAGACAAAAGTATTGTAAATCAACAGATTAAGTTATGAATGTTGCAATATGATATTATGATGTGGACCTAGAAGCATATTTCTGTCTCATATATCTCGATACGATTCGATACGATACTTTATATTTAGAGCATCTGCTAATACGTCGTTCGCTGCCGCTTTGTTCTGTCTTTTTTCCTTGCGTGTTATTCTGTCTATACTTAACGTCCACCAATAAATGATAATAATAATTATGATATCGGTTACTAGCATAATAATATAGGCTAGGTGTATGATGTTCTGCTTCTGCTATAGCTAGCAACAATAGCTGTATCCTGTTGGTCGGATCATGTGGCTTGAGTCGATTACATAGGCATAGAAATATGCTCGTCTTATCTTGATCACCTGATCACGTACGCACCATCGCAAGTCATCTCATTTGTCACGTAGGACTACAGCAGCTGTGATATGTGCATTTATATCGGAGTGAAACAGTCTGTTCTAAATGGCTTCCATTTGCTAACCGCATGGATGAATGGACATCCGGCTCACTACCACACGAGATGTAGGGCTCGGTCTTTCTTCCGAGTGACGTCACATGATAAGTTGGTGATAAATATGCATATAGGCAACTGTTGAATTATGCCGCGGACGATGTACTAAAGCGCGTACAAAGTAACGTAAGTGAACTGAACTGAACTGAACTGACACGGTTTAGTTTTTGACGAACTGATCATTGGGCAAGCAAAGTGAGACTATTGGTGATTGGTTGACGCCTACGTGAGCGTAGTCACGTGGGCCACCGACGCCGTTAGACGGTGCCTACTGAAATGCATTACTGCTTGCTCATTGGACAGTTCGTCGAAAACCAAACTGTGTCAGTTCAGTTTAGTTCAGTTAAGTCGCTTTGTGAACACCTTGACATAAAATTCGAAGATGCTTTTAGTTAGGATTTGATCGCCAATGTTGGGGTTGCGAGAGACGAGGCTAAATACCGAAATCTACATCTACGTTAAAGACAGACAGTCTGAGACAAACTGACTGACAGATGGACGGACGGATGGACGACTAACGACGGCAATACCTCGTTTTGAATTGTATGCATTACGTGGTAGCCTAATGTGTCATGTTTCTGCTGTATTGTTTCTTAAATTTTAAACGGATCGTTATAAATTTTTATAGTATCATATATCGCTTACTAATGTTTCGTGGTAATCTGTGCGTATTTTACGTGCCGCTTTTTTGTGCAATAAACGATGGGTTGCTTGATTTAATCGTTCATTATGCCAAAAAACTAAACAGAAAAAATACACACAAAACTACAGAAAATAATCACACGAAAGCTAAAAAATAAATGTCTACAGCAAAAGATTTCCAGATCGACATTTTTATATATGTGATCGATTTCATATTTGCTTCCAACGGCAGAAAAAAACGACCAAGCACTAGACGTGGCAAGGAGTACAGTAGTAGATGATTACTAGTGTACATTTTTTCCCAGAAGACTAATTAAATTTGATGTATCTATCTGTAGGCTATGGTTGCGTGGTCTGTGTTTAGACAAGCTGGCGGCAGACGAGTGCACAAAGGCGCTTGAGACGCTGACTCGATTGGCGTCTAACCCAGAATGCACCGCGACACTGGTCGACGGTCTCGTCTCCAGCCTCGCCGCCATCTTGGACGTGGCGGAACACCAAGATGGCGCCGCCTTCGGCTTCGACCGTCTCGTCCGCTGCCTGCTCAACCAGATTGTCAAGGTATAAACAATTCGAGTTACGGTTTATTTTGTCTCGGATGTTGTTCTCGTGACAACAGGGGTCAGATGGGGTAAATATAAATGACACTGTAAGTTAGGCCTAAATTGGCCAACCTGAAAATCATACACCTGAGCCAACAGGAAGTGGATCGGATGATCAGTTTGCTAATATATGGCCATTTAAATTTTGCCAATGAAAACTCTTCCAGAACGAAAGTCGTTCGAGACGGAGTCGGTTGATGAGTGAGTCGTCAATATTATACTGATGTCATAACTTTTCTTCTCTATGTTAGGAAACGTTTATGAATAAAAAAGTGGCCTTTTTTACTCGACATGTTGATTAACTAATCCGTCGATCCAGAATACGAATCTTTCACATTGAGCAGCTTTTGTCATCGTACGTAGGTAAGTAAGTCTGGATGTAAAATCGGCTACTGTTTTATTAGTAACACTTCGATTTTTATGTGCCAGTGCTAACATAGCTATGGCGCGAATTAGCTACGGTAATTCTGTCCCTCTGTCCGTCCGTCTGTCTGTCCTGGTGACACGTCTCGGTACCGTTCCAAGCTCAGGTGAGATAGAGACTTCCGGTTTTTACCATATGATAGTTTAGAGCAGTGTTGTCAACTTTTTGCTGCAGCGGAACCCTACATAAGGTGACGATCACTCACGGAACCCCATGCAATGATTCGTGAATACAGCGGCGTATAGGCGAAGTGGAAGTTTCAGGGTAGGCCTATATAAGGACCGATGTCCCCAGCGGAGTTAAGAAGCAAAAAACCTGTAGGGCTTGAAAGCAAAGCACCCAAAAACCGACGATAAATCAGCAGACAAAATACTTGTTGAATTTGATCGCATAAGATAATATTATATGGCAATTTTATTTTACTCGTAGACAGCAATACGTTATTGTATTTAAGCAAAAACACTCGACGAAGAGGTCGCCAACGGCCCAAAAATTATTATCGGATTTTTTACGTTGCCCTAGAGTCTCTAGTATTTCGGGACAAAATTTCATGCCCTTAGGTCAAGAAGGTCCCCACGAACGAGGGAACGAAAGAGAGGCACCCCTTCTAAAAAGACGTTATTTCACAGGTATTGGGTCGTCTAACGTGAAAATGGTTGCAGATAGGAACATACATGCTGCTTATCATAACAAGCACCGGCGACGAGCTTCATAGAAATGTCAACATCGATGACATTGAATGACCATGAACACATAAAATAAGGGGTTTTAGTGAATTTTTCGCGATTTTGGGCTGCGACACGCATTTCAAGAGTGAATTGCACCGAAATGGCTGGAGATAGACCAAGACAGCCTGCGTATGAAATTTTCAGCATTAAATGTAGATTTTAGCAGTCCAAGTCCGGACGCTTTAGATTCAAGGAGGCCTGTGCACGCGGATATCAAAGAGGAGTACCCCTCTAAAAGTGGTTATTTATCCGCTGTTGGCTTGTCTATCGTGAAAATGGTTGCAGATAGGCACAGACATGTTGCTTACCATAACAAGCACCGATGGCGTGCTTTTTAATGGTATCAACATTAATGACTTTGAACCCTAACGTAAAGGTTTCTAGTTATTTTTTTGCGATTTTCGACTGCAAAAGAGTGAATTGCGACGAAACGGGTGGAGATAGACCAAGATTACCTGAGAACTGGAACTGCTATAAGCTCTGGCGCGTTTCATGAGCATTAGCTCAGATTTCTTGTTATACGGTAGTCACGGTCATTTTGACATTTTTGACATTTATTAAAATCTGAAAATAATGGTAAATTAAAATGAACGTTAAATGTGTTTAGTCAAAAATAAAGAAGTGTAAACTGCCACGTTTATTACATCGACAAAGTGCAAAGCAACATCACAATGGTCGTTGGGAAAGACCGATAGAAATACAAACTGTACCGGACGCTGGCGGATAATCTGTCACAATGTGGCAAATGCGTCAATGGAGACTGAGTGGAAAGCGATGAATAATACATCATCGCCACTTATCACCAGTTGTCCAACGGCATGAAATCACGTACGACCTTACATTGTAGCCGAGCATTTCTCAGCAGGGAAAACGTACTGATAACAAGCATCATCATTTTGCAAACCACGCTTGTGATTTCACTGTGTATTATAATCAATAGGATACTCTTACGTTCAGAAGCTGGTGCCAAATACATTGTTTTAAATGTAAGTTTGTATCACTAGCTTTTAATTTTTTTCACTACATTTTAATGTGTTTCTAATGCAGGCCTACTTTATTTTTATCGGTCATGTTTTGTTAGTAAAAACTAATTAATAGTGAATAAATTGGGTCGCCTTACTTTGCACGGAATTGAATTTGTAAGGAAAGGAAAATGGAGGGAAAATGCTTGATGCTGACGAAGTGCGATTTAGCAGTTTTTACCCTCTTTCCTCAATTTCTTGCAAATTTAGCGCCCCCAATAACTGAATGAATGAATAGCAGTTACATCGCTGGATTACCTGCAGCCTGTTTGTTGGACTCCGGGGTTTTTTACTGCCAGGTAATGACCCTGAGCAAGCTGTGTTCAGACATGACAGACATGAGCGCTGGCGCTACCGAGCTGGCTTATAACAAGCAGCGTAATTTGGCACTGCGCAAAAAGCACGATGCCTCGAGGCTGGGAATATAATAACCGCATGTCTGAGGGAAATAGCGACACCTTAAAGCCGGATTCGTGATCATGTCACATGCGTGTTGATTGCCTGTTTTATTCTATGAGAAAATCGATAAGCATTACCCCCGTGGTTAATACGACGTCACAAAACTCCCCAGGCTTTTAATTAACACCCGCCAGCGTGTAACAAAAATTCGCCGAGAATTTTTACCATTTCTTACCGTCGTCGGAAAGAAGGTTTTTTAGAACCGTCACCGAGGCAGTGGTATGTCTGATAACTGCAAACCTTAGGTTTAATTTTTCGTTGATGCGGGCAACGGATGGCCACATACTGCGGTATCATTAGCTCATGCCAGTCAGCTCCCACTTTCGGGATTGTAAAAGCGCTTCTGGTCTTGGGTGCGTCTCATGTAAAAAGTCCTGCAGCAAGTACAGGACCTTATTTTTTACTTTTTGCAATATAATAAACTCCCGCGCGTGTGTTTTGGCTGCAGACCTGTCAAGCGGAAGTGGAAAGAGGCGTGTCAGCAGCGGCGCTCCGCCATCTTGGACGACTGGTCGGCGCATGCCTGGACTCACTTCCGGGTCTCCGCAGCGACGCGGCGCGCTTCACGGTGTTGTGTGTCGCTAACAGAGCGGTCGACATCAACATCTGGCGACGTGCTTGCTGTCCGCTTGCTGACACTGATGATGATGACGAGGTAGAAGACGACGATGCAGTTACAGCAGCAACCGCGGCAGAGCCAAGTTACGCAACAACAGCGACTACAACGATGACTACAACAACTACAAATAGGACGACAACTACGAGAACTGTGCAACGTAAAGCTGCAGTGAGGTATGCAACGACGACGACTACGACAACCACTACAACAATAACGACAAATGAGGAAAACCAAAGACAGCGGCAGAGCCAAGGTCTACGACCACGACAACATTGGAACAGCGACCAAGCGTTCTGTCGACAAAGCGTCTGACTCGCCGCGACTCGCAGGAGCTCGCAGCGCAGATCAACCTCGACCGCGTGCTCAACTTCTCCGCTCACAGCCGGCTCGGCGACACCGGAGCACCGTCTCATGCCGCCACCTCATCACAGAGGCACGGTCGACCGCACTCGTGGCGGAACAAGTCGCCGTTCCGTCACCAGGAGAGTCAGCGCAGCGTGATATCTGGAGGGGCGGGGGGAGTAGGTTCAACGCCGGCGTCCGTGCCCGCGGCGTCGGTCATGTCGACGACCGACGAGGGTCGCGAGGCGAGCAGCACGGCGCCGGGCGACACTGATGGGCCCTCGGCCGCCAAGCCCGTCCCGTCAACCTCTGCCGCGTCTACTGCAGACTCCGAGGACTCCAGTACGTCGACTGCGCTGGCCGCACTGTCGTCACGGGACCCTGCTCTAATCCTCGGCGTGCTACAGGAGGCGGTGGCGCGACAGAAGGCCAGTCTTGGAGCACCTGGCAGACATCGCTGCTCGCCCAGCGTACGGTCTCGCCTGTGTGCTCCGCACTGTCTACAGATTCTCAGTGCCCGTCTGTTCGCAGTCATGTGTCATGACGCCGCGTCACAGCGTCAAGTCATCGACGGCGATCACGTCCGTACACTAGTTGACGCGCTCGACCCAAATCACGACCCGGTCTGTTACACCTTCTTCACTATTAATAGACGCTGTGGCGTCATGGCAAGAGGGGAAGCATTATTGGCAAAGTACAAATAGTAGAAGAAAAAGAAGAAGAGGTATTCGCCCCTCCGTAAAATTTGGGGGCTGTCGGAAATTCGTCGAAAATTTTTTTTGGAACATTTTGGTCTAAAATTGCAAAGTTTATGGCTGGAAAAAAACCATTTTGGTAAAATTACGGAAAAAATTAAAAATTCCATCGCCAATAATCTTTTCTGTCAGTAGTTTGCAACTTTGCAATGTATGTCAGAAAGCTGCAACTTTTTGTCTCGTCCACTTTTTAACTCACGACGCCGGTGAGTAGGTAAGTCAGTAAGTAAAGCTTGAATTTATATAGCGCATTAACGCAAGCAAATCGCTCAATACGCTGCTTACATTAAGTACACCGACGAGAAAAATGTCACAAGTAATCGTCCAAAGACGTCGATGGTGTGACGTAGACGTTTTGATAGTAAGTTCCACCTCGTTAAGATCAGTCGAATATCTTCAAACAGTTTTGAATTAACATTCTGTAAAAATCACTTGGAGGCGGAGATATGCACTCTCACGAGCGACTGCTATTATGCGGATAGACAGACACCGTCCGTCGCACGCACAGTCGGACACAACGGCTGACAAAATAAAGTTAAAGGTTAAAAAACGCTAAAGGTGGCCTATAGTTTTTTTTTATAAAAAACTATCTCAAAGCTATGGAGCGTCATCTGCAGTATGAAACTACACGGTGTTACCCGCCACCCAACATAGGTGAACGAGCCCCGTCTTAACTTCAGCCAGACATGCCGGGACTCAATTTACCTACTTCGGAGGGATGAAAAGCTGAGTTGACCATGGTATAGGTTATATACTAAAATGGTTTACCCTGTTCGCAGACAATCACCCGTCAAAGCAGTAACCACTTGATAACTACATGACCGGCAGTCGAACCCGCGACCTCTTGATCGCATGTCCGACAC
>Ga0209671_1007621_pt1 | contig 11253 bp, 5 predicted proteins | sample WorMetHERISLAND2_2_FD_187401 | JGI IMG/M metagenome (GOLD analysis project Ga0209671, IMG submission 187401) | Marine gutless worms symbiont microbial communities from Max Planck institute for Marine Microbiology, Germany - Olavius geniculatus... | ecosystem: Host-associated > Annelida >...
GGTGATAATGATTATGTTTAACCTCAAATAAATGCATTGATTGATTGACTGATTAATTGGTGACAGTCATAATAATTCCTCCCAATTTCTCCCATCAGTGACGTGTGTCGCAAGCACTAGAATTGCGGTCCTATCACGCCCTATGTTGTTTCGAATGTAAGCCATTGCTACGAAATCCAGCTCATGTTGGGCCTAGATTGTGTCGCGAAATGCACTCGTAAACCAATTTCGAACGCCATTGATACCGAGGCGGATCCGAGCCTATAACTTACTTATATCGCGCATTGTTAAAACGTTATCACGCAGTCGGTGATATACGAAATAACATTTCTTTCACAATGCCGGCCGGGCGCAGTCAATATCATTCTGGTACCGGTACGTTTATTGCTTGAAGCTTGTTATGTCCCGCATATCCGTTTTGTAATGTCGTACAGAAGCGTCTATCGGCTCCAACGGGGGAATACAAATTTATCTCTTTTTACCGTGCAAACATGCTCTCCGTCATAGCCGTTGGTCGACACAGTTGTTTCCTGGGACCAAAACTGTACCATGCGTACGTATTTGTCCTAAAGATTTTTTCTATCCCATTGAGATAACTGCGGGTATGCAAAAACTGTGCATCCACGAGTATAAGCTAGATCTGTAGACGCATTTGATCGAGCACGCTGGAAAGTGGAAATACTTCGTGGAAACGGCTACGCTCCAGCTCTGGACATGCTCGTAATGAAGATGATAATGATGATGATGATGAATGATCATCCGGTGGCGTGTTCCGAATAACTAATGGATTATAGTCTAGTAGAAAAAACGTTGTTCGTTTATAATTCGTATTTTTCTTCGCTTCTATCTGTTACACATTTATTTATTTATTTCGTTAACTGATATACTTATTTTGCGATTTAGCATCACTTTATTCACTCGCTGCTGTAGCTGATAGGCGACGTGGCTTGCGACAACTGCATACGATAGCGGAGTCGGATACGGTGTCCGTTGAGTGACAATAAGAATCGCTTATAGCAGTCGTGAGCCAGTTAGGCTACATAAATCTACTGAATTACAAAGCGCGTCAATGTACGTACAGTAATCAATCGATCAGTCAATTTGCTTAATTTAAACAACTTGGTTCATGTAAAATAAAATAAATGCGATAAGGCCTACGTGATCGTTCTGGCGATAAATTACAGTTTGATTGATTCTACGCTACAACTCCTGCAACAGCTGTGACTGGATGACGCCTGTTGACACCGCAATGCAACGATTTTGCGACGAAATGCTTCTTTTTGATTTATTCACATAGGCATACAACTGTTTTGTCAAGCAGTAATTTTCGCTAATAATAATGTTGCAAAATCACACTGTTGTATGTGTTTGCTGTTTTAAATTTATCTCATCTTAGAGAAAGAAGTATATACTAGAGTACTTTCAAATCACAGTTAATCGAATGTGGTGCATTTAATCAATCAATGGCCACACCCGTATCCGTTGCACTGAATTTCATTTTCTTCAGTCTAATGAGTGATTGTATTAAAAACAGAGCAAGTAAAATTTAACTTCAATCATACATCTTTCTTATTTCCAAAGTGGCATCACACATAAGACAAATTTATACGTATTTTCGCTCCTCTCTACTGAACTGTATCCTGTAGGACGGCAATACCAAAGGTAATCAAGTTTGACGTTTTTTCGTTGTCAGACGTTTGTCAGTACATTTTAGCCATTGTCTATGGTTTTCGTTGTTAGACCCTGCCATTGTTTAGGGCCGTGATACCTGAAGTTCGTGTGGGTTGAATGTGAGTTACCCAACCACGATCACATGGAATCCTATCTCACCAGCAATAAATAATGTTCTTGCCTTGCACGGCGCCCGCCGTATATCCATGCAGCGGTTCGCAAAAATTTTCTTGGAGCCGTGATTAAGTGAGCGGCGTTCGCACGCCAAGTTTATTTATTTATTTAGCCTATTTATTTCAATTTATCAACCAGCACATATTGCATATACATGTAACGTAATGAAGGTTATCAAAGTCAGCTCAGTAGCATCTGTCACGCGATGACATCGTTTCCTAGATACAGCCGCCTGCAGATTAAATTCGCGATTCCACGTTTTCATCACCATTAAAATGAGTTTATCGATAACACAAAAACACATGGTACAGGATATTCACTCAACAGCCAGATGAACAGCCGTTTTTAGCCGGCCTATCCGGCAGCCGTTTTGGGCGTCTTTAGCCGGTACGTACGACCAATTAACCTTAGCACCAAATGGTGCTCATCGTACCACAGCAGAAGCACGCCCTAACGGCAGCCAGCCAACTGACGACGTCAACCCTACTAGAGCAAAGTATCACGCGTGTAATGCTTGCCTCGACTACACTGCAATTTATAATCAATGTTACAGCCTTAGTTTGGATATCCATCTATTGTCACATAATTCTCTGAAATACGCTAACCTTAACCCTAACCTTATACGCTAAACCCTAACCCTAATATTAACTCTAATTCTACTCCACTACGCATAACACTAACGCTAGGCTATTTACCCGGCTACCGGATATATAGTCATCGCGCAAAATTTAGTTACACATATCGCACCTGCATTATACAGCTGACTTGGAGACCGGCTAGAGTGTGTTACTGTGAACTGAAAAACATTAAGCTATAGAAACAAGGCATCGATTTGAGATACGAACACAGAAGTATTGCGTGCCGGTGTCACTCTGCACTGCTGTTTTCGCTTTACTTTAACGACGTGGAAACACCTTGTTAAATATTCATGTATCATGTCTGAAAAAAACTAACGTGTCCGGAAGCTGTCTTGCGGAAGCATCAGCTTTCCAAGGACCAACGTATGTGACAGAAGCAAGCCACAGAAATAAAATTTCATCGATTACGAGGCCCGGATAAGCGGTATAGCACAATTTCGACATGTCGCCTGACACCATGAGCCGCTGACTGATTTATGCGACGTACCGCGACGTCATTGTTCTCTGCGACATTAGACGCGCATGAATGCACGATCAGTCACTCGGCGGATTTAGACATAGCTGATGTAAATTTATAGCTTTCTATCACTGAACCAAATGAAGATAACCTCATTCAGCACCACGGTTTCCAACAGCTGACTGGAGTATGGCTGTTTATTCTATTCAATAAGTTAGCAGACGTATCTTTTAACTGATTTCAACCAAGACCGTAATAAAAATATCCTTGGCTTGTGTATCGACATAATATGCGACCGTCCGTTTGGTGCCGACTTGTCGAGCGTCTCAGGAGTATACTGTAGCTTTATCAGCAAAATTTCTCATCACAGACGTTACAAGCCAAACTAAAAAAACATCTGACAGTTGGATTTTTACAGTTTGTTTTCGCTAGTTACAATGCAAACATGCAGCACATACATGATTTGGTTCGAAAAAAATTAGAAATATATATAATCAAAGTCGACATACAACGATGACGTTTGTTTTGTCATCGTTGTTTTGGGATTCGAAGCGATCGTCATCATAAAACACAAGCTTCGACCACTAGTTTATGTGTGTTCATTTGAAAAAGAGCCATCTACATGAAAATAAAGATGAATGTATGCTATCAGCGACAAAGTGTGGCCTCTCTGCAGGTACTCTAGTTTGTGGCGATGTAAAGTTAATGCGGATATTCGCCGGGGTTTCCCTTTTCGAAAAGCTGACGTCGAACAGGAGCAAGGTGATTGAAATCGACAGTGCATATCTAACGCACTGTTTTTCAGCGTCAGTGAAACTTTTTTTTGCTTAGAACTAGAATGCATTAAAGGCTTTCGCACACTTAGATAAGATAAAAAGTAAGACAATATATACAACACTGTGAGACGACTGATTTTGTTTTACCGCAGTACGTGCGGTAAAATAAAAATCTGCAAGTTTTCGCTTTGCAACAATTAGGCCCTAGTAAACGGAGTCGGCAAAGACCGTCTCCACTAAGTTGTTTTATTTTAGGCCCCTATTTTGTGTCATTGCTACTACGGTGATGCTACGGCCCAGGCTGCTGCTGCTGATGATGATGATTGCTACGCGTAGGCCATCTAGGCCTACCAGGGGTATACCTGCTGATTGATACTGGTCATTATGCTAGTCGTAACATTGCGAATCGATCGATCAATCAATCTGTCAATCTGTTTGTTCAGCAAATTGCAAAGAGAGACGCACAGTATGACTGTGAATACTAAATAAGACACACAAGATTTATAAACGAAAAGCACTAACAGTGCTTTCACATTATGGCGTCCTTTCGTGATTAGGCTACACATAATAATTAACAATTTAGCATATCGCACGCACCAACATGTTTCACACCACAATGAGTAAACACATTTATCGTTAGTAAAATGTTTTTTTTTGTTTCAGTGCCACTAAAATTTGCTGTCATTATGATTTTTGAGATAACGAAAATTGCTCTCGCAGCTAGCTGTTTCGAAGTTGAAATTTTCTCAGCGCAAATCTTAAAATAAACACGATATGATAAGCAGACAACTTGCGACAAGTAAACGATCCGACGGAAATCTCGGTATATGCAGTCATCCCTGCAACTTTGAGACTGCGTTCTTCATCAGTTGGGTTATTTTGATCAAAACATTTCAATGTTTTCATTCTAAATCCTGTACATCGTTAATACTTTGAATGATTAAAGTATAGAAAAGTAAGGATCTTGTTGTAAAATAATAATAATTTAATAAAGCTACGACAGCTATCGGAATGAATGCACCGTGTATGAAGTCAACGTCGTGTCGTCTCAGCTAGACAGTAGACGAATTCCGATTATTTGGTTATCACCGTCAGCCATTTTCTTGTCGTTCATTCTATCAAACTGCATGCATAGGCCTAGTTGTACTCAGACTGCGTTCAGTCTCCTTTCACGTCCGTCTTGCCCGTCAGCAATCGCGCAGTCATAGGCTGACCTAAACTCCACTTTTTGCAGATGTGTTATGCAACATGCCGTACAACAAGCTTTGCGACAAATCCGCAATCAAATGGAAAGTCTAAACTCCTACAGCAAATCCTCGATAAGTTGTATGGCATAAGTGCATATCAAATCAAAACGCTTGCAACAGTTTCGCAGCATCGCAGCATGTCGTATCAGCTGCGTCATTGAGGGCGGTGAGGGTTGGAGGGGTTTACAGACCCCTAAGAATTTATTATTTTAATTTTTTCCTGTAAATAGTACCTTTGAAACAGTGTTACTGCTGCAAGAACAATACGTTACGTAGATTGAGACCCCCAAGTAATTTACTGAAATGACTCCACTGTGTCTAACAGCTTGTTGTACGACTTGTTGTCAGAAACGCACAGCAAATCGAAACAGGCGGAGTTTGGGCAATACATAGCACTCAAGTCGACTGATGTACATAGACGTCAGTGTGCGGATATTGAAATCATGCAGATTCAGCGACTCGACTGATGGTTGAAAGCAGCTAGCTGCAGACAGAAAACGTCAGCAAGTACGACCACTGAGTACAGTCGTCAGTGAGTGAGTGACACCTGAAGGAGCGCTGGCAATTAGCGGCCTGGGTGACATGGTCACAGACCACACACAGTGGCGTCGAAACCGGGCGTTCAGCTCCTGGGGATTTAGAGCAGGGCAACACAAACACCGAGCAAGAAAATAATAAACGTACTTATTGGAAAAAAACAATTAGTTGCTTGTGCAGAACGTTCAGGCACTCAGTTGTAAAATTAAATGCCTACACGTTCCGGACACACAATTTTTCATAGCGTGATAGACTAGGTTATTTAAGAACAAAAAGCATAAACTTTTGGCCGCTAGGGCTTTGCCCCAAAACGCACCGAGAAGCTTCTCAGAGTCCTCCCCAGTCTTCTCACATATAAAATGAGAAATGTCTTTCCTCAAACCCCATTTTCGCTCTCAGCCTTTTGGGCTTTAAACTTCGGCTCGGCCCTTCGGGCTTCGTAACCGAGAGTCCTCAACAAACTGTTGAACTAGGGCCCCAGAGCCTTGCTACGCCACTGCAGACCACCTGCTGAGCCATGGAGTACTCCTAGCATTCTATGCTTTTATGTAGGACTCCTTGGCTGAGCCGATGTAGACCGGGCATTGCACTTCCGTCGACGTCGATCTTCGTCCAGCATTGCAGGGGACGAACAGCGGCGACAGGATGGGGGTTGCATCTGGGCTGTGCCTTGCTAGGAATTTGACTAGCCGACTAGGGGTATGCGGGAACGTCGTAACCTCCCACCGGGCGCTGGGGGCGGAACTCCAACCGCAAAAATTTTTAGTGCGTACTTTGCCTAAAAGCTAAAAACGACTTTTGCGACTCTTACAACGTTTTTTCTTCACCCGGATCATTGCATAAATGGGACATTTTTCAGTAATTCCAAGTCACTGTTCATCCATTTTGGGTACAGTCATTGGTGCCCTGCCCAAAACTTCAAGAGGTGCATGACCCTTGTCCCTAATGAATCGACACCAATGATGGTCAACGTTCAGTATAATCGATTATCAACGCTCAATTCACGCACAGTGACTAGGCGGCACCGTGCTGACGGTCTGTCTGAACTCAGTGCACCAGATTAGAGTAGATTAGTCATTCTGCTACGCGAACCGCATGATTCGATATTTTACGGTCGTTTTACATTTCATTAGTGAGTGTCCTGCAGTAATGAGTAGGAAAAGTACTCGTCACTATAGTCGTGCAAGACATTCCCTACGGTTTATTCGAAGTCTCAAGAATTAAGTCAAATATGTTTAGCCAAATGTAAAGCCTGTTTTTTCTGCATACCCTGTTCTATCCACGGACGTTTTCCCATACAGTGGAGCTTAGAAGAAAGATATGTCATGTAAAAGTCTGTCGGCTATGAACAGTTAACACGAGAAAAGTCTTCGTGCCGCGCTATGCGACGTGCGATCACGCGACGTAATTGGCTGACGCAAGAAGAGATAATTCAGCTGATACCGGCACGAAAGATGATCCGGATTTGACGAGAGAACTGGCGCTAACAAGCTTGTACGACTTAAATGCACTGGATATATAAGCACGGGGTGCACCGGGTGCAGATGGATCCCCAAATTTACTTGGGTCGAGGCTAAGGCAATGACTTTAACGGCAGTTATGTTGCTTTGTAAAAATTAAACAATATTTGCGGCCATTAGACCCGTTTATGGGCTCTGAACAGATCTAAAAATGCATGTGCGGTGCGGACTCCCCAGAACACCACTGGGGAGCTTACAGCGCTCCCCAGATCTGGTAGAAAAGGGGAAACGCGTGGGAAAGATCGCACTGCCCTACCTCCAGGGATCCCTCCACGTTTTCTGCCTCCGCGCTTGAATTTCGGCCATTCGGGCATCAGGAATGCACCTCCAAAACAAATTCCTGGCTACGCCATTGCTTATGCTTAGCTGTTTGAGTGACGGTACACGGAGAATCTCTGCGTCTGTCAATGGTCCTCGCGACTCAGCCCAGGCATGCGAACATCCTGCGACGACCCACCGTAGCCTAACAGTTAATAATACAGACATCGCTTGCTTTTCAATTGTGACTTCATAAGTTCAATAAACGCGAACTTCAGCAGACAGGCACTGAAGGAGAAATCCGTGTCAAAACCAGCAGTAAACGCTGATTAGGTTTAACGCAATGCCAGCTGATTAGTGAAGCTTAGCAGTCAACATCCGTTTCTCTCGTCAAGCTGGTGACATTGACCGATGACGTCCAAGTGCCTTTAGCTTTACCCGTAATGAAAGACCGAACCTATAGGTTTTACACTGCTCACAGGCACCGACATCAAATCACCTCTTTCATAGGGTTTTTACACGATCCAGCAAACGTCCAGCATTAGCACGTGTATTTTGAATACATTTGCTGGAAGTTTGCTGGACGTTTGCTAGACAGCGTAAACACCCCATCAGTGTCAGCTTGAAGATTGACCGCTGTTTATCAGAAACTGAGCTGATTATTAATGATTGTATACACACACTTGCACATTTTGCTTTCTTGGTCTTTTTATAGCGGCTGGCGGGTTTCGTTTAGCCATACAACGCTGAATCGTTTAAGGGGCGTTCTCACTGCGCGCGTCACGGCGCGTGACGCGCGTTAACGCGCGCAGTGAGAACGCACCTTTAGGTTAACACTGCATTTTAGAAAAGTTACTGTCTTCGTCTTGACGACACGGCGGAGCAAACTGCAGTGTGTCTTCAATAGGGCATTTTCATATTTTGAGAGGCGTGCTTTCTCAATAATAAGTTTATCACCTGGCCTATAGGATATAACTACATTGTCATGCAGTAATATCATTATTATAACGGTATTATCGTGAGTAATCCGTGTGAAAACATTATGTCGCTGCTCGGATTATCTTCGCAACACTGAGCTGCGGCCACATTACATACACCACTGCTTCATGAGTTTACCCTTGAGCCCCCATACTAAGCTTCCTATACTACACGGTGTTTCATAAAAAAGACCCCTTTTGTTTTTTTCATAATTTACTCAAATGATGAAAAAATACTAATTCAAAATATTGCAACAAAATATGGCAGTTAATTAAATATTCTTTGCTAGTCCTAACGTAATGCTGACGTCATAATGTGTCACGCGCACAAACTGGATAGTCTCAACTGGTGCTGTCAGTTGCTACCCTGCTCCAATAGTAAAAAATCTGGTTCATTCATGACAAATTGTTGAAGTTTTACAGTTACAGTTACAAAAACATGCAAAGCGATAGCATTTACGTGTCTGTGGGGATAGTTGGACTTTTACACGTTCAAGCAAGACAGTGCACTAGCACACCGGGTTTGCAAAATGGTTGCATTTTGAATCGCAAAACGTCTGATTTCATGTCCCCATGTTGCATAGTGCTGACACAATAAACATTTTTCATTAACGAGCCAGATTAAGCTCACCATCGAAGCAGGGTAGCAACTGACAGCACCAGTTGAGACTATCCAGTTTGTATCCGTGACACATTATGACGTCAGTATTACGCCAGGACTAACAAAGAATATTTAATCAACTGTCATATTTCGTTGCAATATTTTGAATTAGTATTTCTTCAGCTACAACTGGTACAAATCTTGTGTAAATTGATTATCATTTGAGTAAATTATGAAAAAAACAACAGGGTTTTTTTATGAATCACCGTGTAGATCCATTCCTAGTTTATGGAGTCCTTAACCACTAGCTACCTATGCTATAGTGTATACTTAATGCAAGGTATGCGTGCTTGCATTATGTCAACTCAATCAATATCAATGCAGAGTGGTTCAATATAACTTAAGCCCCTGTTTTGTGCTACAACTGCATCAAATATTCATCTATTTTCAAAGGTTTTTTTACCGATACACTCTGCAGTAATTTTGCAATAAAGCAGTCATTAAAGATCCCATCACGCCCAAACGCGTCGCTACACTACCTCGTAAAATCTAGTCAGCATCAACTACATGTAGGCCAGACAAGCCTTCGTACTTTCAAAAATAATCTTTAGCTATTTTATTACGCATTTAGCACGTGACAATTGTGTTTTTTTACGTTTACTATTGACGTGGCTGATAAAAGACTCATAAAAAATGGTTAACGTTTTATGAAATTAGTTAACTTAGTTATGAATGTATGAAAGTCGGCGGGCTTAGTTTGACGCAGATATTAATGATGTTCTAGGGGCACTAATTACTAGCACGCAGTTTAGTTGCAAACTGTGTGTCTTCTTTCCGCTATCTAGGCCCCTACTTAATTAGTCTACACTGATGACACACAGTCGTTCCTACCGGTATACCGATGCCAGTGATTGCCTGGCAAAACTCGTCCCTTGCCGAAATGACCTGTAAATTGCCGTAATGTGTCTATACTCAAACACTCAGTCACCCGTCAGTCACTACAGTCACGCACAGCAGCTGCGCTCTTCCGGTCGTCTTGAACCACAGACATCGGTCCCTATACAGTGTTCACGACGCGGCGACGCTATCGACTTACTGTCAGCGTTCAGCGTCTGAATAAGACTTATTCCTTCCGTGTGTGCTTTGACTGATAACTCGGCGAAACACCTGCGTAGCTGTTATAGATCACTATCAATTTCCCGCTGTCATAAACACAATCGAATGTTAAATTTTAGGCTATACCCTACTGGGGCATGCTACCGGTGTATTAGAATATTATAAAATTCTCTCTCTCTTTCTCATCTTCGAACTTCTTTATATCAATCAACCTCCCTACCTGTATAACTTATTTTCCCTACAATGAACTCCACGTAGGCTTATAAGCTATTATTGGTTTTTCTCTGTCGTCACTCTTGCGCGCTCACCTTCTCGCGCCTCCTTAAAAAATACCAGAGTTGAGGTGATGCGTAGTGAAAACTACGCGTCATCTCACGTCCGCATACCTCACGTCCTCACCTCTAAAATCAACTTCCTTACTCATTTCGTCTGCCTTTTTCCCTATATTTATCACTCATCTACGATGAGCCCACCTTATTAGTGTCATCATCACCATTATCATAGTGTCATCTTATTATCCACAGTATCCATCTTATTATTATTTTTTTCAACCACAAAGTTTTTTTTGTTTTTCAAATTTTACTCTCTATAGATATCTGGCATCCGTTTAAACTGATTTGACGAATAACTGGACTTGCTTTCGGTATTTTTTCGTTTTATTTTTTAGTTTTAGTTATAGTTATTACTTTCATTATCTGCCGTTTGGTTTTTCATCTCAGGCTTCTATCTTTCGAACCGTCTGTCTCTAGAGTTGTTTTATTTTTTTTACATAACATTACTTTTATCTAACTTTTTTTCTGGTATATTCAGTTAAAGTACTTTAAAAGTTTTTTTAATTGTTTTGTGCTACAGATCTAACTTGCAGCTTACAATACAAATTATTGATCATATTATAGGACTATTATACACTGTGTTTAAAAAAAACGGGCATCCTTTTTATTTCTTTCATAATTCACTCAAATGATGATCAATTTACACGAAATTTTTATGAGATGTAGCTGACGAAATGCTAATTCAAAATATGTGGACAAAATATGGCTGTTAGTTAAATATTCTTTGCTAGTTGTGATGTAATGCTGACGTCATAGTGTGGCGCGAGTACAAACTGGTTTGTCACAACCAGTGCTGTAAGTTGCTGAATAGCTGCCCTGCATCGATGGTGAACTTCATCTGTGTCGCTGATGACATTAAACCGTTGAAGTTTTACCATTGCAGCCACAAAAACGCCTAAAACGATCACTTTCACACACTTGTAAGGATAGCTTGACTTTTAGACCTTGC
>Ga0209671_1007622_pt1 | contig 11252 bp, 7 predicted proteins | sample WorMetHERISLAND2_2_FD_187401 | JGI IMG/M metagenome (GOLD analysis project Ga0209671, IMG submission 187401) | Marine gutless worms symbiont microbial communities from Max Planck institute for Marine Microbiology, Germany - Olavius geniculatus... | ecosystem: Host-associated > Annelida >...
GCTCCAGACCAATCCAGACTTCACCAGTCGCTTCTTGAATTCATCAATATTCCTGAATGTTATGCCTATTAATTTTAATAGACGTGCTGCTGCACAACAGTCAAACCTTGTAATTGATTGGCTGCTGGTGGCCACATGTCCGGAAAAATGAAATTGTATATGAAGTTTTTTTGTTGATTTTAATGCATACTTTGTCTGTTCTGTGTTTCCCAGACGGTGCAGAAGCAGATGTTGGGCGAAATAAGAAACTAAACGGCCATTTGATGGCCAGTTGTGTCATGAATATGTGTACCAAAAATTGTTAAAATTGGATAACCCTTCTTCAAGTTATGGTAAAAAATTAGTGTGTTTTTATGCCTCACAGTGTAGTATATATCTGACCTGCCAGCACATAATTTGATAATGCCCCCGGCAATTCAAACATTGTGCATATCACATAGCATGTGGGACAGATTATGAAATCACTTCTGTCATTCTGTCATTACGTCTGTAAACACTCCTACGGCCGCAATTTTGCTTCGATTTTGATGAAATTTTGCACAGTGATTCGAAGCCCGAAAAGTAAGATCGAGTTTGTTTGGGTGAAAATCCGATGACTCCTTCCCTTATTTTTGCCCCATATTTTGCCCCCGCAATGCATTTTCAGTGGGAAGGTTTTCGTACCACAGTAAACAAACCTGTAGGCCTATAGTGACGGCTGATAGCTCAAAAAACCTGTCTCAGGGGCGGCTATAAATATATAAACACAAGAAAGAAAAATAATTCAATCACCTAATTTGAGCCTGTAACCCCCAAAATAATGATCACTGCATTCGAGATTAGGGATTGGCGAAAACGGCCGGGATCCCGGGATTCGGGATCCCGGAATTGCAATCCAGGAGCCTAATTTACAAAATGTCGTACGACAAAGTTACCACAAAAGTAACGACAAAGATACGACAAAGTTGCGAGGATTTTACGACAATTTTGCGATCGTCTTACGATGTTTTGTAAATTAGGCCCCCTAGTGATAACGTCGAAAAAGTATTTAACGTTATCGATCTAAAATATCGATACTGACCCAGCTTTACACAGTGTACATTATGCTGGGAATTTCCACAGGTGTTTACTCGTTGCCATGGTAGTTGCTTTGGCACGTCAAAAGTAAAATAGGTCAAAAAGTTAAACTAAAATTCGCATAAATTTGTGTAATCTAAGCGCAAAAAGTTACACACCGAGAACAATGAGAAAATATATTTAAGCAAAATAGTAAACAAATCGTCACCACTGACGAAGATTTGCCTGATTTTTCCTTCTGACGCATTGTAGTGTTGATTTAGCTGATATGCATTCCTAGTTGTTTCGACGGTTGTTTGTGTTCGATGGCTGATGATTCAGACGAAGAAACAGTAAGTTTCTAAGACTTATCGCGGTTTTTCAAGCATTCCAAATTATGCGTTTAATCATGTGATATATACAGATTATTGTGTGGTATGATCTTGACACCCGACTGGACCGTATAGACAGTAGACTTATGGCCGCAGTCAGAAACGGTGCGTTTTAGAGCACTAAAGAATATTGACATCATTACAGTGGACATGGTTCATCCGTTCATTATTTTGATTAGGTTTAAGTGAATTATTTTATGCTTTGCCCGCCATACTTAGTAAAACAATGTACACTGAGGCAAGCTGGAAGTCTCACAATCGTACAGGCCGGCCTTGGCTATCTGGCCGCGGCTATTTCCTCATATTCATATACATAATTTTGCATGATTTACTAGATTTGCATGATTTTGACTTATTTTTTATGATTGTAGACAGGTATATTGCATAAAAATCAGCCATATGATGAAGCACTGGAGATTCCTGATGCAGAGGAAATAGCAAGCCAGTTCTCACCTACACCACGAGTAGAGATTAACAAAGGTGTGTCGACAGTTTCTGTTATCTGATATTATTGCTACGTTACAAATTGTTATCGATACAATCGTTATGATGCCGAGCCAACATTTTGCAGTATTGTAGGCTATTTTAATATGGTTTGACAGTCGTATTTTAAAATACATATTTTGCACAAGTGTGTTATCATACATGCTATCTTTAACATGTGATCATTTCTGCTAAATGTATGTGCAAGATTTTTTTTTGTTATTTTTCATGTGGCCACAACTTTAAATGTGTTGGAATTTTACTCATTTTAGTGCAAATTCTCTGTTAAATATGCAGGCCTGTGGCCAAGTGTGTCAATGAGTTTGATTAAACTTTTCCATCAATAGGAACTAGGAAATGTTACACAAAATAACTAAAAGCATGGCAACTGACCTCCAGATGTGATTTCTAAGCTCACAGTGCATTTAAGTGAATATTTTACAGCCACTAGGGTGTTACAACACTCCCCTAGACTGCCTAGGCCGATTAATCATGAACTGCAAAGTGGCTCAGAGCAGTGGACTTGAGCTCTCTCTGTAAGAGTCTGATATATGCCGATGGCAGCATCATAAAAATCACTTATCATCTGCTGCAGTTATGATGCGATCTTCCTGGCTTACTGTTTCAGACTACGCTGTGTGTGTATGTTGTCGTTGTGTTTTGGCATAGATCGGATGTCGCTTCACCATGATGCGGAGATGTCAGATGAGTCAGATGACAATGTGATGACGTCTGTGCCTAAACCCAGCAGCGGTCATCAGGTCAGATGCTTAGTACCCTGCTCTCGGTTCTGTTAACTACTGTGCTATCATTTCTGTCGAAGGAAGGACATGATATCTTTGCATCAACTCATCGCTTGTATATGTGAGAGTTACCTTTGCCAATAACTTTGTAACAGCACGACGTATGTGGGAAAATTTTGCATGCAGACCTGTGTCGTATGTGGCCTACACATGGGCTAAGTGAGATGTCGCTTAGGTGTCGTACCTTTCAGAAAATTTCACTTTTTCTTAAATTTTGCAGTCACATCTCTTAAGCCACAGCAGAGCTGTGACGTCATATAGATGTCGTCACCATGGTGGCGCATCATCAGCAGCCTCGCATTGTTTAACTGATTGCATCGATGCACATGAATATTCATGATGCGTGGATGACCACTTGCCCGCTGTCAGTTAAACGGCTTGAAACTGCTGGTCATATCAATTTTTTATTTTAAAATTTTTGTTCGTTAATATTTAATTGTCTGTCCATTGTTGAGAAACATCTTTTGCAAATTTATGGCTTCCAAAGCCTTGCTGACTCACATATATTTGGTCAAATGTCTGTTCTCTGCGGTAAAACCCATCATTTGCAAACACGGAAATATGACGTCAGCATGACGTCACTGGTAGCAAAAAATATTCAACTTTCTTGCCATAGAATACTTGTTTCCTCTTAAACATTTCCTGAAAATTTTATGAAAATTTCAAACATTTTACCTAGAGGTATAGAAGAGAACGTGGGTGGGTATTTTTTTCTGAACACAGTGTATATGTGTAATCCTAATGGATACGAGACATGTTAGACAGACATAATGATACTATGCATCGTGTGCGGAAAAAAGGATTCACAGTATTTTTTGAATCACTTTAGCAAATTTAAACGTATTTTTTACAATTTTTATGAGTTGTCTCACTACATGGTTGTGTGTGTGGGTTGATCAGCGAGGCAGTGCTGGTGGCAAACAGACGAAGCCACTGTCAGTGCAGGGTGGATTGTCAGACGATGAAGATGATGATGAAGACGACGAAGATGACGACGATGATGACGACGATGATGACGATGAACATGGAAAGATTGATGGGTCAGTTTCTTTATTTAGGCCTATGTCTTTTATTGTATCTATCGGGGAAGCAAAGTCTTGGTCTTGGCCTGGTCTTGAGCTTGGCTTTGGCCTTGACAGGTCTTTGCCTTGGTCGTCTGGGCCTTGACTTTGGCCTTGACTCTTAGGCCTTGGTCTTGGCTTTGAATGGCAAGGTGCATTTAGTCTTGGTCTTGGCGCCTTGGCTTTGTAGGCTTGTACCCTGTGGCCTTGTTAACATACCCAGTATCTATTGTCTTGATGATATTGTCTAGTATTTGGCATTGGTTTTGATCAGCATTGTTTTTGCTTGCAGTGGAGGTATTCATGCATCTAAAAAGTCTTAGCTGGCAGAAATTGAGTTTAGCAAAATGGCAGATTTGTACACTTTTATGTTGTTAATTTTGCAGTACAAATACTGAAATTTATTTTTCGGGGCCATGATGAAGGGTAGAAGGCTGAGTTGACCTTGTCAGTGGAATGATCTTCTGCAGCTCATGCCTTTGTTACGGTAGATGTTATGTTTATTGGCTACAGACCACACATCTTTGTCTTCCAAATATCGTGCAGATATTATCAAAAATATTGCAGAGTTATCGCACATGCTGTCAGTCATCACATGTCATGGGCCTGCTGCTGCTAGACCTCTGGATGTAAAGACTTGAGTGTTGGTGTGTTTTAGGCTCTACAATCCAGCAGACTACGAACATTTAGCTGTGAGTCCTGAAGTGAAGGAACTGTTTCAGTACATATCCAGGTCTGTTGATGTGCTCTGTCCAATACTCTGTATTCATTATATAAATGTCCTTTACTGCATGCGTAACATTGTTTATCATGGATGCAATTAAACCAGGTTCTAGTTTGCAGTATTATCAGTTATTCTTGCATCTACGTCTATCCAAAAAGTTCTGTTACTTATAGTTGCATAGATTGTCAGGATTTTCCATAGAGACATATTCCGTACAAAATGCAATGTTACAATATATGCCTTATCGGGGACAGTTTGATTCGTGTTTACACTGCTGCCTTATTGTAGTGGTTCGTCGGTTTTGTGACTGATTAACTATAAATTTTTTTGTTCTGTTGTGTTGTTTTAACACCACAGATATGCTACTCAGAATATAGAGCTGGAATATCATTTGATGCCATTTATTCCTGATTTCATCCCAGCTGTTGGAGACATTGATGCTTTCATTAAGGTTTGCTTTTGAGTCTGTCATAGTGGCCTGTCATGCTAGTGAGGCTGATTTTCTGTGCTTGTCATAAGTGAATATTAGCTTCTTGATCCAAGACAAAAATGCCACTAGTCTGTGTATATGGAAATCTTTGCCACATTTAGTTGACAGCAATTAATTTTTATTGTCTACAGTAGAGACGACAGTATTGTTTTTCATCATCGTGGCAAAGTATTCTGTTTGTTTTTGTTTTTCTCTAGTACAATGAATAATGAACCGCTGCATTTAGCTTGGTGAAATTGTGCGTGCGCATGCAGCAGGTCAGTCGCAAGAAACTTGTTGAATTTCAGAGTCATAAGTCGAAGGTCAAGGTCACAAGACTGGATTTTTCGATATTGTACCATTGTGAGATAGGACCGCGATGCTAATTGCTAGTGCTAGGCAGCGCTAGCTAGGCCGATAGCTATTGGCTGACGCTGATGTCATTGCTGTGGATATTGCGGCATGCCACATCAGTTACCATGGACAACCTTAGTCTTGTGTGAGGCTTGTTAGTCTAGTGTTGATCATGTGGTGCTATGTCTGCATTAGGTACCTCGGCATGATGGCAAAGCTGACTCGCTGGGACTCAGTGTTCTTGATGAACCGTGTGCTAAACAATCTGACCCCCACGTCCTGGATCTCAAGCTGCGATCACTCACCAAACAAACCACCACCAAACAGATGGTCAGCCACTGCCCGTTGTTTTCTGTGTCTTTTGCATTAATCTTCGTCACAATTACTGTGTTAAGTGTGAATTTGAGTCACTGGAATGCGTGCAGTATGGGCTGGGCTTGGTTAGGAATAGTGACAGAGCAGTAGACCTATTTTTGCAGCTTTGCTAACACATCAGGTACGTTCAAGGTTATTTTCAGTTAACATGCTGTATGAATTAATTACTAGTTGCTAAAGTTGCATTTTATTTCGCAAATGGTATGGCCCCTGTATCCTTTTGTTAGTGGATTTTTTATTGCCATTATTACAGAGATACTGGATGTTATGCAAGACCAGTTATTAATAACAAGCTTACTACACTTAACTAAGGCCAGGCTGTTGATTTGTTTTTAGTTTGGTTTTGGGTTTTTTGTGCAGTTAGCGGGGTGCTGAATTTGCAGGACTGGATTTTGACGGACCTGGATTTTGACAGACCAAATTGCAGGGGTGGATTTTGACGGACCTGCATTTTGACGGACCAGATTTATAAATGGACCTGCATGATGACGGGCCAGGAAAGTGAGAGGCCAACCAAATCGCAAGATTATGTACCGATTACATGTGGGTTAGGCCTTCTTTACTGTGCTTTCATGAAGTTGTTAAAACATGAAACAACAGTAAATTGGAATATTCTTAACAGAGGAATGGTCCTCGCAACTATATTTGTGTGTGTACGTGTTATATTGCACTTTCTCTTTTGTCTATTCAGCCGCCAAGGCTGCAATGTCTTTAATAAACACACATCTAACACATCATGCAATTCCACATCCTCGTAAGGCTGACAGCGTTGAGTTGTAGGCGTAACAGGCGTTGATTAGTATAATATACATATATATCTGTCCGTCTGTCCGTCCATCTGTTTGCACTCTCACGGTTGCAATTCTTAACCAATTCTCACGAAAGTCGGCATGGACATAATGGACTACAAACCGGAAACCGAGTTTGTTGGATGCAAACTCGTATAGAAATATCTGTAATCCCATTTTGGGCACCTTCAATTTTCCCAGCCATTTTAAACCCAGTTACAATAAATCATGCACGTAACTGTCACGATTCCTACTACAAACATATTTCGTATTGTATGTAGGTGTCACACGTTCCCCACAGGGATGCGTCAGATGAAATCCAATGCCTGATTCTAATTTGGCCTATCACATTCACGGTCCGTCAAAATCCGCCCCTGCGATTTGGTCCGTCAAAATGCAGGTCCGTCAAAATCCACCCCTGCGATATGGTGCGTCAAAATCCAGGTCCGTCAAAATCCACCCTCGCGATTTGGTCGGCCAAAATCCAGTCCTTCAAATTCCGAGCTTTGAAGTTTTCTGGTCCTTCAAATTCCAGGTCGTGCAAATTTAATCACCCCCAGTTAGCGTATTATCTTGCATAGATAGGGTTAGCTTTTTTGTTGTGGGTTTTGCTCATTGACATTTTCCGTGTGTTGACTCATTTTTGAGAGATTTGTTGTTTGTACCATTGCGCGTGATTGCCTGGAGTAACTTGTCTCAGAAATGACAGGCATCGTGATGCATCCGGTGGATGCAAAGCATTGCCGACTGTTTTGGCTTGTGTTTGTTATTTTAGGTTTTATAGCACTGAACAAATCTGCTTTTAACTTTAATTTTGGCATGAATGGCAAGACAGATTGAATCAAAGCAGTGTAACTAAGAAAGTGTACGATGGGTATAGGCGTCGCCATGATTTACTGTGTATGTTGATGGTTCACAGTGTATTACGCGAGTGTACCGAGGCATAATGCACGGTAGGCTACGTTGAAACGTATACTCATTTCATGGCCGTGATCGACGGCGTGTTTTGCCTGAACGCATGTGTGATATACAAATGTGAGATGCTATCAATCTTCGTGCTTAAGTGGAGTGAGATTATGGGCACTTATAACACTCCAGAAACTGTAGTGAGAGACAGGGGGACTAAGTAGGTCATGATATAATAAAGTGTACGTCATGTCTAGGGCCCACAAATTCCGTGGGCCAGTTCGCAAAATTCTGCGGCTCACCGCGCCAAAATAGTCTAAATTTTGCGGTTTACTGCAGTCTTTCATTTGTGCATAAACTGAGCTTTATTTTATTAAAAAAAACTTTAGTTTTTGGATGCTGAAATGGCGCTCGGTTATGCTAGCAAACTACAAAGGAAATTGATTTTTTTCTTTTTGAAAGTGCAGTTTGTCAATTAGTTGCATTGTGTTAATTTACGAGTGTGCTGTATACGATGGTAATTATTAGTAGGGACGCAGTTTTAGGCAGTTCAGTTCAATTTTTCTTCGTGATATGCTTAGTTTAATTACGTTATCAAGCCGACGGTCGTTCTAATCATCTATCATTTTTTAACTTCTGTAAAATTCTGCAAAATTCCGCGGCAATATCAAAATTCCGCAGAAAAGGCAAATTCCGCGGCTCGGCTCGAAATTCTGCGGCCCGCGAAAACTGTGGACCCTATTGTCTGATGCATTGTTGATGGTGCAGACGGTGAAAACAGTTGATAACTCGGAGAACAGCACAAAGGCAATTGACAGCTGGATAAAAAGCATTGCTGATCTTCACAGGACACAACCAGCGCCCACCGTACACTACTCCAAGTGTGTATACTTTGATATAACAACCATAAGATACAGAACTATGTGTGTGGTTCAGTAATCAGCATCATCTTAATGGAAAGAAATTGTGGTCAACATAGTCTTAAAAAAATAGACCATAACTGCTGAAAAACTGCTCCTAACCGGTATTATAAACACGTTGTAAATATGAAATATGCCAGACTTTTAGTTTTGGCAAAAATGCACCGTGGCCAATTTTTGGAGGGTTCATGACTTGATGTTTCCCATGGTTGTAATTAACGGTATTTAAAGCTACCAGAAATTGACCAAGTTTTGCGTTTAAAGATGTGAATTTTAGCACTTTCTGTTGATCTTAAGAGTAGGCCTACTGTGGACTGGTCTCTTATTGGTGATCGTGACTGGTATAAAGCTTAGTCTGAGGCAAAAAAATCAGCAAAAAACGAACCAACAATAAACGCCCGTTACTACTGTAAATCTGGATAAAGGCTCTAAAATCTGTGAAAATGTCCTATCACTACGTCCTTTATGCATGTACCATTGCAGATAATTTGTCTCATGGTTGTATTCCGATGCTGTGTAATTAATTATTTGTTTCAGAAATATGCCGGAAATTGACGTTCTGATGCAGGAGTGGCCGGCTGAGGTTGAAGAGCTGCTTAAAGAAGTGAGTTAACTTACTGCGTTAATTTTTTAATGCATTAATTAATGCATTATTAACGCGTTTAACGCACCCAGGCCCATCGTAAAAGAGTAGGGGTGAGTTACCCCAGGCCTTGCGACGTTTGGGGGTCCCGCCTGACGTCATCGCTAGCATAGAAAACTATTAGCCTGTCATCTAAATAATTATTTATTCACAGTAGTGATGGAACGGCAACTACAGTTTACATGTAGTTACTTGTATTCATTTGATTGTCGAATAACTGCAGTTTAACGAAATATTGGAACTTTTGCTTCTCAGAATTTAATAAAATTAATAAATTTACACATGTGTGTTAATTTTCTTAATGCGCATTAATTTTTTTAACGTGCGTTATTTTATTGCTGTCTTGTTCACTGACGACCCGAGCAAATGGACAGAGATTCTGACAGGCTTTGATGAAGCCTGCCAGACAATGGGCACACGTCATGGCCAAAGACTCATCTCCAAAACGCTGGATACGGAACCCAACCATGTGCTGTAACCATCCAGGGACATACAGTCGACGTCACCAATCGTTTCACATACCTGGGTAGTGACATCAGCTCATGCGGCCACTCTACACCAGAGACGCTCAAACGCATCGGGTTCGCTTCAAGCGTCATGGGCCAGTTAACATCTGTATGGCGGCAGTCAAGACTGAACCTGCACACTAAACTGCACCTGTACAACGTCCTTGTCGTCTCTGTTCTTCTGTACGGCGCAGAGACCTGGACACTTACTAAATCTGATTTGAGCGTAAACTGGAAGCATTCCAGATGTCGTGCATGCGAAGAATCCTCGGCATTCGGCGGTTCGATTTAGTGTCAAATGCGTCGGTGATGGACCAGGTCAAACAGCGTCCTATCTGCAGCAGAATATGCGACAGACATATCACAATGTTTGGACATGTAAGCCGTCTACAAGAGTCTGTTCCCGCGCATGAGGCACTTCGTCTGGCAGTCAACACCCGTACAGGTGTCCGACCTGACGACAGGCTGGACTGGAAGCGTCCGCGTGGCCGTCCTCGACATACGTGGATCCGCCAGCTCGAGATCGACGTCGGGCTTACTGCAGCTGCCGCCTGGGATATGGCCGGTGTTCGTGAAGTCTGGAGGGCGCTACGACCCGTCGCCGGTCAAGCGGTCCAGTGAGTGAGTGAGTGTGGGTGCAGGGGTTCCCCTCGAACGAGGGCGTCATAGAGGAGTACCCCCCTAAAAAAGTCATTTTGCCGTTATTGATTGCCGTTCGAGATTGGCTCGAATAATGTGAAAACGGTTGCAGATAGGTACATACATGCTGCTTATCACAACAAGCACTGGTGACAGGCTTTTTGGATTCATCAACGTCGATGACCTTGAACGACCTTGAGCCCCTCAAAAAGAGGTTTTTAGTGAATTTTTCGCAATTTTTAGATTCAGCGCACATTTCAACGCTGAATTGCGACGAAATGGCTGGAGATAGACCAAGACAACCTGCGTATGAAATTTTCAGCATTCAACGTAGATTTCAGCAGTCTAGGTCCTGACCCCCTAGGTTCAAGGAGGCCGACGCAGGCGTGCGTCAAAGACAGCTACCCCCATAAAAAGTGGTTATTTTACCGCAATTATCTCGTGTATCGTGAAAACGGTTGCAGTTAGGCACAGACATGATCCTTATCATAACAAGCACTGGTGACAGGCTTTTTACATTAATCAACATCAATGACCTTGAATTACCTTGAACCTTCCCCAAAGGGATTTTTAGTAAATTTTTCACAATTTTTGGATGCTGCGCACCTTTCAATACTGAATTGCGATGAAATGGCTGGAGTTAGACCAAGACAACCTGCGTATGAAATCTGCAGCATTAAACGTAGATTTCAGCAGTCTAAGTTCCGATCCCCTAGGTTCATGGAATCCGGCGCAGGCGGGCGTCAAAATCAGCTACCCCTTTTAAAAATGGTTATTTTACCGCAATTATCTGGTGTAGCGTGAAAACGATTGCAAATAGGTACAGACATGCTGCTTATCATAACAAGCACTGGTTTTTTACTCGCGAAAGCAGAATGCTTCGCGCGTCTTTGCCATCGTCTGGGCGTCCGTCTGTCCGTCCGTCCGTCCGTCCGTCACACTTGTGAGCTGTATCAAAACGGTGCAAGCTAGGATCACGAAATCTGTGGACTGCCCCAAGGTCTCTAGTTTATCGTGACAAAATTTCGTGCCACTGGGTGCAGGGGTTCCCCTCGAACGAGGGTGTCGAAGAGGGGTACCCCCTTAAAAAGACGTCATTTTGCCGTTATTGGCTCGAATAATGTGAAAACGGTTGCAGATAGGTACATACATGC
>Ga0209671_1007623_pt1 | contig 11251 bp, 10 predicted proteins | sample WorMetHERISLAND2_2_FD_187401 | JGI IMG/M metagenome (GOLD analysis project Ga0209671, IMG submission 187401) | Marine gutless worms symbiont microbial communities from Max Planck institute for Marine Microbiology, Germany - Olavius geniculatus... | ecosystem: Host-associated > Annelida >...
ACTTTTTTTACTATAATAACGTTTTCGGCTTACTGGCGTTTCGTCGGCATGTGTTTTTGGCACAGTTCTTTCGCCACTCGACATAAAGTTCGTAATTTATAGACGCCTCGATGCTTAAAATTTATTTGCAGCTTTCTAAGTGGCAATATGAGCGTTTCATTTATGTGAAATTTTGTTATATAGGCTTATTATGCGGCCGTACAAATGGACCGTATTAAAGTACGTCCATTTGTTTGTCTATTTGTCCCGTATTCAAGCTCCTACCCGACAACGAAAATGTGTACGAAACCATAGCTGGCATTAAACGTTCCCCAAGGCAAGAGTAACCACGGTGTGCCAGTTTTTAGTTTTAAAGCTAAAAGGTGTGAGTTGAGGTTGCGCAAGTCCAGGCGGACGGTCGCATAATATGGCGGCATTGGGCCGACATACGTTAACAGTTTTATTATTAGCAATATTGCTGTACTGTGCATTTTTGCTAGGCAATCCGTTTTCGTTTATGGTGAATGATCCAAACCGGGTGATTGCGCGAGGCGATGGATTGAGCATGTTGCAGTGCGGACAGCAAGCTTCTTTCACCATCACAGCGCCAGGCGCTCAGCTGCGAGATATAGACGTCAAAATCACAGGTACCATCTTATTACTACTTTCATGAAACATTTCACTGCATCTGAGACGTGTCGCTACAATACTTTGCGAATGAATGTTAAAAATTAGCGTTCACTGTAGGTCGACGAAAGATGGACACCATGAACAACATAATGATGTTGTCCATCTTTCATATGAATATTATTGACATAGACGGTTCAAAATATGTATTGAATTTACTAATTAACTACAATGCGAATTGGTGTAAATTATCGCAGATTAATTAGACGTGAATGCGGTAAATTTTGTCATTAATTTCAAACGTGTCATTAACTGCTGTATTCAGTTGCAAGACATTGATTTCAAGAGAATGTTTGGTGTGCCCTGTAGGTCCCAGTGGCAAGGACGTGACGTCGCGTTGCACAGAGTGTGGCACCAACTCGTTCAAATGCATCTACACTCCAACTTGCGCTGGTATATCGGGCCCATAGATTAAATTATAGATCTGCTTATTCTTCTTTTCCCTTGCTCTACATGAAACGTTGTTTGACCTTTTGAATGTAGGTAATGAGAAAAATAGCTTTTCAGCTGTAGATGCCCTTATCCTCTCCGTACTTTTCCAGTCAGTTCTTAAACATATTCACAGGTGTTACGTCCCATATAGCTTCATATGCCTGTTCTAATTTGTTTAGTTATTAGTCGTCGACTGCTGAATGTGACAAAAATAAATTGATAAGCTGTAGCAGTTATTGTTCTTGATAAAACTGAAAAACGTAAAGGTCTGGTGCATGCTATGCACATAAGTTAAACTAATTATTAAGGCTGTCAAATTAACGCGTTAATTAGTTAATGCGTTAATAAATTAACGCGCGTTAAAAAATTAACGCGTGTTTAAAAAAAATTAACGCACATGCGTAAATGTATTAAATTTACTAAATTCTGTGGAGCAAAAATTTTAATATTCCGTTAAAGTGCGGTTATTTGACAATCGAATAAATTCAAGTAACAAAACTGTAGTTGCCGTTCCATCACTACTGTAAATAAATATTATTTAGATGACAGGCTGATAGATTTCTATGCTAGCAATGACGTCAGTTATTAGCTGCGTTTTGGATCACCTAACAAGTTAGGTGTACCATAGATAAATATATTATAAATATGCTAATGATAATAATATTTTTAATAGTTTTAATACTTTTAGCTAATAGTTATAATTTCTGCTGATGGCACGGCAAACGAAAAATTTAAAAGAGTTTAGGTTTGTTGAATTGAGACAATATACTAGTAAATTTTTATGCTGCGGCATAGACTATTTAATTTGACACCTAACATGTTAGAAGTAGGCCATCAAAACGCAGCTATTGTTGAAAAATGTGTTTTTATTTGCTTCCTAACTTTCAATATTTTACAGGCAGGGCCCTCAAACGTCGTGGGGCCCGGAGTAACTTTCCCCCTCCTACTTTTTTTCGACGGGTCTGGGTGCGTTAATAAGGCGTTAATTAATGCGTTAAAAATTAGCGCAGTGCGTTAATGCGTTTAAGAAATTAACGCTGTGACAGCTCTACTAATTATCAGAAGCGCTGTACAATCTCGTAAGTGGCATCTGATTGGCATGACCGCATGAGCTAATGATGCCACGGCGAATTATGCGAACAGATAGACCCGCGATCCAGGTGCCGCCATCTCAATCACCTTCGTCGCATGAGGGTAGAAGACTGAGTTGGCCTGAGCACACAGTAGGTTAGCAACTTGTTCAAGGTTGCTTAGAGTCGTCCACGGTGCGGTGCAATTTGATCTGCAACGTAAAAGTCATCATGATAATCTAACCGATGATGTTTCTATTTGCAGGCGAATACCGAGTGGAGATATGTTGCTTTGAGCAGCCGATCCCCAACAGTCCGTTCACCGCTCATGCTTCCGACATCTCTAAAGTCGTCGTATCTAATGTCACTACAGGAATTGTCGGAAAGGCATCCAGTTTCTGCAGTATGTAACAGCCTGCCAATCTATACAGTTTTTTTTATTATTTGAGCTTTAGATCAGTAAATTTCAACTTACAGTTTTTAGTCGTCTTTGGCGAGTTTTACTTTAGTTTGCCGTGTTTTATTTAGTTTCAAAATATGACGACAACGACGTTTGACCGGCGGTGAAAGTTCTGTGGAAAGAGACCAAATTCTCTCATTATTAAGCCATTGACAGCTGCTGGAACGGGCAGTATGTTTCGGCATGGCGCAAGAAAAAGCTTTCATATTTTAATGGTGATCTAGATTTTGCGTGAATTAGGATCACTATTTTCGATTATTTACCATAAGCTAATAGCACTTGTATCAAATACTTGTATTTTTTGTTAAATAAATAGTAGTCATGAGAACTATAATTATACTGAAGTATAACTGACTAGATGCAAACAGTTTTGTTTTAGTATACTTTTGAAAGAGAACAAAAATGCACCAATATTTTTGAGGGTTTATTATTACTGACGGAAGTTTTAGTTTTTTTAGGGACATATGGTAACTGGAAGCACATAATTTTTAAGCTTAACTTTTTAGCACTTTGTTTACTTCAAAGCATAGATCAGTCAAAATCTAATAATTAAGATAAATAGGTCTACAAACAACATTGTGAAAATACAAAAAAACAATCAATATCAAAACTGCCAACATTTTATAAATATTTAATGCATGTCGGGTTCACGTTTATTTTTTTTTACTATGACGTATAGTAGCCTACGTGTGCTGTGAATGGTGTGTGCAGTCGACGTAAGAAACGCGGGAGACGGCACGTTGGAGATCAGCATCTGCGGTCCTTCCGGACAGAACTTGTCCAACAACGTAACGGCTCAGGGTCCCGGCATGTTCGTCGTCAATTACGTGCCGTGTGAAAGTGGACAGCATCGCGCCAACGTCACCTTCAACAAGGAAAACATTCGGGGTTCGTTTGGCATTTCTCTTTCATTCCCGGTCTTGGGGGCAGGTCACCACCCAAATTTCCTCCAGAAAATTCTACAAAGCGTTGTGGATCATTTGAAACTTGTAGGTCTGGCAATGTTTTTCTTTTGAGCGTGGTCATGTGCTGGACACCGGAAGACCAGGTGTTTGGCCGTTTCTTCAGCACCATTGCAGTGCGGACGGATGGCTGAGTCCCGGCGTCTGACGCGGTGTAGCTAAGCCGCTAGCAACGGAGAATGGCGGGTGTGTATAGAGATTGGCCACCGTTACGTGTTCTGTCGTTCTGCTTTACAGTGATTGTCCCGCTAAATATAGCAGTACTCATCGTGTCTACTCACGCGGGGATGGCCAGGCTGAGTTGGCTATTGTTCTATGTGTTCAGGTAACCCGTTTTGTTTCACGGTAATTGACCCAGCGAAGGTTACAGTGCGTGGGGATGGCCTGGGTCTAGTCAAAGCCAACCAGGCGACGTCTTTCGTCATCTCGGCTCCTGCCGCTGACCTATCTGATCTCGACGTCGTCATCACTGGTAAGCGCCGCCTAAATGTATTTTGTAGGTATTTCTGAAACTTGAAACCTGGTGCGAAAGTATAAACGGTGGAAATATAAAGTTTTTACTGTTTCATTTTATAAAATTTTCTATATATTACGCAACAGCTCATAAAATCACTGACTCAATAGTAATCATGAGAATTGAAGTAAAAGAGGGCGACTGAAAATGCCAGACTGGAAAATGGAGCACAAGAAATGCAAAGCTGGAAAATGTTTTTCTTGCAGTGTCAGCTTCTTCAAGGTAAAATTGCTCTAGAGCAAGTGATTTTGCCTATCGATATATCACTTCTTTATAGCGTGGTCTATCTGTCTGTCTGTCGTCTGTCACATTTGTGCACTTTATTTAAACTGTCGGCGGATTTGCATGTTACATGTACACTTGTGGAGTCCAGTGACACAATGTTAGATTTTAGTCCCTGAACCCCAGAGAAAAAGGAAATAAAAAGGTTGCTTAAACCTCAGCCAAAACTTGCAATTGCCTACGTATGATATACCAGGGGGCAACATCAATAAACGATTTCGCGTTTTACTGAATTATTTCGTTCACTTGTTCGTCTGCACTTTTGAGCTTTGCTTGTATATGTGTTTGAAGATCCAAGCGGCAAACAGTTGCTGGCTCGTGTCTGTGAAATTGGTAACAACTGCTTCAAAGTTGATTACCTCCCGGTCACTGCAGGTGCGTCGATTATTTATTACATTATTATCATAAAAATTACTATTAGAAAATTATTATTATACAATTTTACTGAAGTACGGTTAATAACACGCAAAAAGTACTTAAAATGTCTGTACTCCACTCAGTAAACTGCAGAGTAAGTCCAACATAAGTAAGGCCTTAGTCCAACATACAATTAATATCAGTAATATTATTATTGTAATTATTATTAGCATCGTCATCGTCAGTAAAAAATTTATTTCATTATTATTGTTATTTGTTGTATCGTTGTACGCAAGTAAGTTTTTAAAATATTTTTTTGCTAATTCTCTGTCTCCTTTTCTTCCTTTGCTGGATTTTTGTGATATTTATTTGATTGTATTTTACGCATGTACGTTTGCTACGACTGTTCGTAATAAATGAATGAAAGTATTATTATTGTTATTATTGCAGGAGATTACCAGATCGACGTGTGCTATTTCGGGCAGACGGTGCCGTCAAGTCCGTTCGTGGCTAAGGTGTGGGACGCGTCTAAGGTCGTTGTCGCTCCAATCGCTTTGGCTCGCTGCGGCGTACAGTCGGTCTTCTGCAGTACGTTCACTGCCCTGATACACTTGACACTTTTCAGCACACTGTTTCTTTAATAAAATGCGCTGTCATTTTATTAACCGTTGTAGGTAGAGTTCTCAGATATACCTTATGCTGCCAGTATCTGTACTGCCTGACGGCAGTGACGGCATTAATAAGTATTGATTCGTTACTAGTAATATTGCACGGCCGTGTTGTCGTGTTTTTTCTCTTTTTTCAAATTTTGGGTTATCATCTTGGTTTTGGGATTTCGCACATTAGTGTACATAACTGCACATATCCATAGCTATTCGCAGTGGCGTAAAAAGAGGGGCAGGCGGCCCAGAGTCTTTAATCTTAGTTTTTTGGTTGAAAATAGATATTACAGACTTATGCAAATAATAAAAATTGTTAACACCAGGTTTTATATTTTAAGGCTGTAATGCACCAAACACGATTTCGACTGTGGTTTTGCCCCAAACTTTCTTACGGAGCTCACAGCGCTATCAAGGTTTTTTAGCTGAAATTTGGGGACTTTACTTCTAAGAAAGTAGACGGGAGGAAAATTGAGAGAAAGAAAAGAAAATGAAAGAACAAAGGAAAGAAAAGGAGGAAAAGATGAAAGGGGACGAGAAAAAACGAATGAACGAAAGAAGAGGAGAATGAAGACCAGCCCCTCCCTAATTCACATTTCTGGCTACGCCACTGGCTATTTGTTATAACTCGGCTCTGATGAGTTCACTTCAGAAAAAAATGTTTGGTATAAGTGGCTTTTGCTCTATTTGTTTCACACTGGTCTATACATTGTAGGCTACGCTGTTGTTTACAGTTGACGTGCGAGGTGCTGGAGAGGGAACGTTGGAGATCGGAATCTGTGGGCCGAGCGGACAGAATATTCCGAACAACGTCCTGTCGCTTGGTCCCTCACAGTTTGAAGTGACGTTCACGCCAGTCGAGAGCGGCAGCCATCGCGCCAACATCACGTTCAACAAGGAAAACGTCAACGGTGACTGTTTTATATAAATAGGTCTAGTTGTCAGTCAAATAGTTTTAATTTTGATTAAGTTAACTGTATGCATCACATAAACAGCATGAATATTAATAAAAGCGTAGCAATGCCAGTACGGACGTGGTCACAATAGGTGTGTGACTGTGTGTGTACTGGCACTCGTTTTAAAGTTATAAATACATTTTTAAAAACAGATATAGTTTTAACTGAAATCAGATTTACCAAAATTTGGCGACTACCAAACATAATTTAACTAACTTTACGTTTAGTGCCGTACATACAGTACCATACGATGCTTTTTAGACCTATATTTTGTCATCATTAAGCCAATGTCAGACACGACGTCGTCACCGTCGATAGAGATCTGTCTACAAATGTAAACCATGCAACTGTATATGCTGTATACATCTCGGTATTATAAGCCTGTGACGATAATGGTAGTGGTAATGATGATGGCTTTGTAGGAACGCCGTTCCAGTTCCTGGTGACTGATCTGAGTAGAGCCTCGGCTCGTGGTGACGGTCTGACGCAGGTGAAGGCCGGACAGCTTGCAACGTTCTACATCTGCGCTCCCGCCGCTCAGCTCAAAGACATCAGCGTCACCATCTGTGGTATGTGGCAGCCGGATGTCTGTTTCTGTGGCGCACGAAAACGAGAGTATCTTTTACTGTCAAATACTAGAGACATAAGAGATCATCACATATCTATAAATAGTGCAGCATTGGCTGAACCCTCTCCATTGTTTGACTTTAATTAAATTTGGCGTGTGGGTGGTCTCCGGGCAGTTTCTTGGTTTTGAGTTTCAGAAACATCGGTTGAAAATGCGGGAGCTGTGAAGCTGTCTGTTTGTTTGTCTGTCAGACCCGTGCGTCTTGCTATATTCGCTAGGTGTCCGCGCTATTCTCGGCGGAGGGTTTAGATATCTGATCGCTTCTAGTTGCAATGTAAAGAAATGAACTTGCTTTGTAGGTCCGGGAGATAAGTTGGTGGAGCCGCGCATCACTGATCAAGGAAATGGAAATTTTAGGGTTGACTACACTCCAACAGTTGCCGGCAAGTCTCGCCCATTGAATTGATTCTATAAACTTGTTTGCTTTTTTAGTTTAATAGTTTGTTTGTTTTGCTAAACTTTATAAACTATTGGCTAATTAAAAACGCAGACTACTAGTACTAATAGTTTACGGCACGGTGTAGCGTGCATTTTATACGTTTAAAATTTCACTGTTTTATTAAAAATCTTTTCTTTACCGTAAAATAGTAAAAACAAATAGATGTCGTGCAAATGTGTTTATATCTTGAAAAGCGTTATTGTTTCATTTTAAAGTGCACCAAAATGCGTTTGGTTTCTTTGATTGAACCAAAGCTCACAGCACTATCACAGACTTCTGACTGAATTGAGCAGAAAAAACAAAAAATAGAGGGAACAAGAAATTAAAAGGTTAAAAGGGAAAAGTAAAGAAGAGCAAGAACGGGTCGGAGAACGTAAAGGATTGAATTCCGTGCGAAATTCTGCATTACATAGTACGTTAATATTTATGCTTATTCGTTCTCATAAGGTCGACAAAGTGAAACGCAAAATAACAACATAAATTATTAACATAATTTTTAACATTTTCTCGAAAAAGAGCAGTAATAGCAATTAGCAGTGTAACGGTAGAAATACTGTGTATTGTAGGAGACTATAAGATCGAGATCTGCTACTTCGACAGTCCGCTGCCGTGCAGTCCATTCATCGCTAAGGCCTGGGATGTTTGCAAAGTCAACGTGACCGAAATTTGCACCAGCCACGTCTGCGTTCAGTCGTCCTTCAAAAGTTAGTTTTGCATTTTTTTACATTTTTAGTTCAATATTTTTTTATAAATTGGAAAAAATATCTCGTTTGCTTTTTTCTAACTCCGACGTTACGTAGCTGTAGAAGATTTTGTGCCTCTGCGACGTATAAGTTTTTCGTATATTGTATTTATCTCATGCATCATACGCAATTAATTGTCTCCGTGTAGCTTTGGTGGCGTCGTGGTAAGAGAGTCGGACTCACGACAAAAAGATCAAGGGTTTGATCTCTGTTGGTGAGTTCACTGCCAGGTAAGAACTCCAGTTTCCGAGGCAAGCGGCTTTATTGTTGAAAACTGCTTCATTTGACTTGAAAATCTAGCAATTAAAGTGTATTAATCGTTCAAATTTACAGTGATTAATCGTGTCAATAATTTCCCCAAGAACGTATCATATATCTATTTGCCTTGGTGTTGTGTACAGTCGACACAAGCCGGGCAGGTGAAGGCTGCGTGGAGATCGAAGTGACTGGACCGACCGGCATGCCCATACCGCACGCCGTGGCCGCCGTCGGTCCGGGCTGTGCTAAGGTCACCTTCGTTCCCACAGAGTGCGGCCTGCACCACGCGTGCATTATCTTCAACAAGGAAACCATTCCAGGTAATCATGTGAGATTTTGTTTGTACACAGAAATAGACAGATAGTGTACAAAAGATACAAGACAAACAGAGAACAGTTAATGAAAGCAATGTACTTAAGCATAAAAATAATTCCTCTCTTTCCGGTTTTCGTCGGTTTTTAATAAAAGCCTTTATCCCTGAAACTTTTACTGGGCTCTCAAAATATTGGCGCAATTTTTAGTTCGCTTTCAAATTTTTTAAATGAAAAACTGTTTGCATATATGTTGCAGTATTTTTACTTAAGTTTTCATTTATGTCTACTGTTTAGTGTTTAGTGTATCATTTTTTGTTAGTTGTTGTGTAATATTACATGACAACGTGACATCATATGTTATGAAATAAGAAATTCAAAAAAAATTATTCCTCATTTTTCCTCCTTTCACCGGACTTCGACCGGAAATACAATAATTTTTATTTTAGACCTTGGTAACAAATTCGATTACTAACTTTACAACACTGCTGTAATAAGGCCACTTAATGTGTTAAGAAAGTGCGAGTGATTGGCTGCAGGCAATAAGGTGTCGTTCATGGTGACTGATCCGGGCAACTTCTCAGCGCAGGGTGAAGGTCTTGGACTTGTGCGAGTCAACCAGACAGCTTCGTTCAACGTCTGCGCGCCGTGCGCTCAGTGCCAGGATCTCGGCGTCTGCATCATCGGTCGGTTTCACGAACATCTTTATTCACAGACAGACAGAGAGACAGGCAATACACAAAAGATAGAGAGATCGACAACAGTAGGTGAAAAGCAATGTGACAAAGAAAAAATCAGAAACTAAACCAAATATTTATTAGGCTTAACATTAACTAAAAGCAGCTGTTCTCTTTCGTTTCTCTATCTTGAGTCATGACGTTAGTGTAGGCTTATGCCGGTAGATTGAAATGGTCCTGACAAACGTTGACGGTAAGTTATCCATGACATTTGTATTAAATAGCTTTATGACCAATTGGTATTTACACATCCGCTTGTATTTACCTGTGAAAAAGTGATCTGTGAAAAAGTAACTCACTAATACTAAATTATTCTTATAGCTATTTAATCACTAGTTTGTTAACCAGGGACTACAAATATTTACTTATAGTTTTGAATACAGCCTTACAGGTAATAATACAATCAGTTTTATTTTCAACGGTAGACAGTTTGATGAAAATTTAAAACTTGGACAGCGAAAAAACGCAGCGGTTCTGAACAGTTTAAACGACTACTGAAGACACATTTTGCGTTTTTTTCGCTTGCAAATGCGACATATTGTGTTGGTTTTGTTCAATTGCACCGGTTACCAGTACAGTTATTACTTATTTACTTATTTAATATCTTATATGATGCTATGTGATTAGGTCCTGATGGCAAACGTTATGTTCCGAAGATTATGGAAGCAGGCTCACCCGGATATTTCTGCGTAGAATATACCCCAACATGCGTCGGTATGAATACTACATACAATGTAGATACAATGCTGCAATACATTTCATAGCTGTAGTAAACGTTTATGCACGTTTTTTGTTTTTTAATCAAAAACGCGTTTTAACGTTTTTATTTTTCCATATTGTTATAAAACGGGTTTAACGTTTGTGTTTACGTTTTTAACTGCAGTACGAAAATCGTGGCCATTCAAGTCACCTGCCGCCCGACATAGATGAATGCGCCCCCCCCCACCTTAACTTTGGTCAGACAGGCCGGTACTGGATTTAACTATCCCAGAGGGATGGAATGCTAAGTTGGTTGTTAGTTATATATCGAGTTGGTTTTCCTGTCTGCAGGCAGTCACCCATCCAAGTATTAACCACTTTCGTTTTCTTCTTCTTCTTTTTTCCAATAATGTACATATTTTCTTGCGAGTAATGTTGCACATTGACTTGACAGTACTTTACAGTGAGTGAGTGACACCAGCGTGAGTCGAACCGACGGTCTCGCGATCGCAAGTCCAACGACCATCCGTTACACTACAGAGTGGGCCATAAAAACGTGGCACTTTACTTTTGTTCATATTTTCGCCAATTATTGATCTTTTTTCACAATTCTTTTATTGGCACACTCTGCAGACAATTTGCTATAACGTGATTATTACATATCCCACCACACCTTAAATGCGTCTCTACACTATCCTGTGCAATATTAATAAAATTTGCATACATAACGATAATAACAAACAAACATTTTGGTAAAATTTAAAAAAAACACTTTAGATCAACATTGCAGTGAATGGTGTGTATGACACAAAACTGTGTGTTTTTTATTTACCTAAATTTTTGTTATTATCGTCAGTTTTTGCTTACATTTGTATTTTACAAGTTAGTGTAGAAACGCATTTACCGTGTGGTGGGATATACACTGTGTCTCAAAAAAAAGCATGTGACTACATTTTTGCAATAACTTGAACAATGAATGTCCGATTATAATAATTTTTGGCACACTTATTAATGAGACTATATGTCATCGAATGGTGGTTTCATTTCCCACCTCATCTATTTAGTGCAACTGTCTTAC
>Ga0209671_1007624_pt1 | contig 11251 bp, 9 predicted proteins | sample WorMetHERISLAND2_2_FD_187401 | JGI IMG/M metagenome (GOLD analysis project Ga0209671, IMG submission 187401) | Marine gutless worms symbiont microbial communities from Max Planck institute for Marine Microbiology, Germany - Olavius geniculatus... | ecosystem: Host-associated > Annelida >...
CTTTGGTTCGGTTTTCGGTTCGGCTTTGAAAAAAAACCATGATTTTTGGTTCGTTTTTTTCTAAAAACCACGGTTCTCAGTTCGGTTTTACCATCTGATGTTTATGCTTGGTGTGTAGAATAAAAAAACTGCCAAACAAGAGATTTCAAATTCGCACTGCTACAGTCATCCACAGTTGCCATCTTTTGCTCTGCAATGACATCAGAAATAACGTAGACTACTTTGTGTGCTGACTGCTGTAATGATCCAACTAAACGTCAATCAGTGTTTCGAAACTGTGCCTAAAGAAAGCTATTTTGACTGACATGAAAAGTGTAAAAGCCGTCTAAAAACCGGCGGTTTGGTTTCTTAAAAACCAAACCGCAAAATTCAAGTTTTCGATTTTCTAAATTTGATGTCAATTCAATTTGGTTCGGTTTTAGAAAGCTGAAATTTTCAATAGATTCCACACACCCCTAAAAAGTAGAACATCTGAGACACATTGTGAAACTGGAAGCACTCAAACATCACAACCTCCACCGAGACTAGTGCTGCCACCTGGCATATCAAACTGTCCTAATACAATCTGATAATCATATTATATGATGTAGATATGGATCAAGTTCCACTACCCCTCCAAAAATGTTATCAAAACTGATCCATAAACTTCTGAGAAATCTATCAATACAAATAAAATACACACAAAGAGTTCTGAAAATTAACCTCCTTATTTGATGGAGGTAAATATTGTACAATGGGCAAGATCACAAAAACCCAGAGTTCAAAAAATAGACAACAATAATGGAGAATGTCATTAGACAGCACAACTGTGGAATGTAGCCTCAGAATGATAAAAAAAAATAATTTATACACTGCACTGCACATAATATGTATAATGTATACTACACTATCCATTAATCACTTCTGGCAGCAATGCTGACAGCTGCAACAAAATTACCCAACAAGAAACACGGAAAATTAGCAAAAACCAAAGCATCCAAAATGTGCTGAAAATTCAGCCACATTTATAAATGCTGAAACTCACACTATGAATCTTCAAGCACAGTTTGTTTTGCCAGAACCTATTTATGATTAAAATGTTGCCCAATGTATACTACCTAGGTATAAGAAAATGAATATTGATATAGTTGAGCTCAAAGCAGCAAGTCCGGGTTTTTCCAGTGCGAACTGAAGTGTAAGTTCCCATGGGATTGTAGTGGAAATTATATCGACGAAAGCCAGCGAGCTCAAGTGCTGCTAGCTTGTCGTACATTGATACGAAGTCTTCACGAGATGTAGGACGGGATATGGCAGCCACCTCAGACGTGTGAATCTCAATGATAAGTTGTTTAACTAGCAGCAGAGAATGGTCAGACAGCATCTGATGTAGACACGACCACTCGGCATAATCAATGTCTATCTTTAGCACATCTATCACTGTCTGGACACACAAACACACAGAAAAATGTGTACAGACAGACAGACAGAGAGACAGAGTGGTAGAGATAAAATATGGGCAGAACCATTCAACATAGTTGATGTCAATCTTTAGCGAGTCTATTGCCATCTAAACATATACACAAAGAACTATAATTACAGTGATAAACAGACAGACAGACAGAGTGAGTGAGTGAGTAGGGTTTAATGTCCCACCCGACACAGTATAGGTCATTTCGGGGACGGCCTTTTCAGGCGGAATGCACACTAACACATAATAACGGAACAGTAAGTTTAACCTTTACAGAAACACAAAACACATAATGCAGAAAAACAAGCTAAACCCAAAATTGTAAGAACTCCATTATATGCCTGCATATGTAATTAACATAATGGTAGTTATGAAAATCTTCCCTGTTATCCTCCAGACAGACATCAATGTGATAATGCTGTCTATTGGAGGACAGGGGGCCAAACAGACAGAGACCGAGAGATAACACTTGATATAGGCAGCATCAATTGGCATAGCCCATGCCAATTTTCAGCATGTCTGTCACCATCCAAATACAAAGATACAAAGTCAAAAACACAAACAGTCGGACAGACTGAGAGAATGACACATAGACATACACAAATCGACTGACAAACGAAGAGCAAGAGAGTGCTCACAGCATTGTTTATCAAGCTTCTGTTTCTTCTACTATACAATGCATCGCTGATCTTCACTAAAACTGATAATAATTAGAAATATCAATATTAAATACAAAAGTTACTGATTAAGCCTACTCATTAATTTCATTTAAAAACTGAATACAAGTAACAATCCAAATCACACACACATTTCCCTTTTTGCAAAGTACTCAGGTATTTGGCTAGCAAATGTCAATGACAATTAAACAACTTAGGCTAAATAATAAGCTCGGCAATAACAAATGATCTGTTATTACCAGTGTGTTGATCACGTACCTCGGTATGTCCTAGTTTAAACTGAATGCTGCGGAGTGTCATTAGCTTCCAGTTACGATCAGTGACAGTGTTTTGAGAGCCAAGTCCGAGTTGATAGAAATGTACTTTAGCTGAATGCAAATGATCCGATATACTCATACTAACAAGCAGACAGATGCACACAGAGACACATAGGCATACAAACGCATACAAACAGATGACCCAGATATATCAGACAAAATGACACATCATATATCACTCATAAAATGTACTTGCCACATTCTGCCATATAAATATCAGACAATCAGCATGTGCTGTACAAGGTTAGAAGTGTGTGCTTACAAAAATAAACATTTTGAAGACAAAGTGTGATGACAGTAATAACTACTGTTACATGCAGACCAATGTTTTGAATGCTTCCCGACATTTGCATGTACATTTCACAAGGTAGAGTAGCGATGTGTTTAAAGTGGGGTGGGATGTATAATTACACTGCAAACTACCCACAGCATATCATTAAAACATTTTAGTAAAAATTGGTCAACATTCACCAGAGTTGTGGCAAAAACTAGCAGATCAGATGTTTGATCAAAGTATGAAGTGGCACCGTGCTCTGTAAAACATCTGTTCCGCTGCCTTGCATGCCCGACCCACCTCAGTCTGTGGGAATGGGATGATCTGGACTTTCCCAACATGGACAACTGATGAGTGATGACTACTGATGAATAAATGAAAGAAAGAATGAAACATTATTATGTGTTGCAGCCAATAGCTGGATTAGCATAAAATAAACAAAATATGTAAAAATACGAAAAACTGCCTACATAAAATTAACCAAACAGTACAGTAAAAAAGACTTAGAATAACGAACTGTTCCTGTGCTTGGAACAGAAAATAAACTGCTAAGCTATTACAACAACAAAAACATCAAAAACAGAAGTCTCAAGTTCCCGACCCCCCCTAAAAAAACAGCATATAACATATACCTTGGATCAAAGCATTTGACAGTGCAGCCAAAAGCTGCAGCCATCGCATCATCAAACATAAAGTCAAAATTGATGCTGCAAACAGCCAAACAGCCGGACACGGCACATCATGCAAAGAGACGGAAAAGCGCTTAATGTTGACAATGACAATCCATATTAAATCAATACCGATAAGCATCTATGCTTAGTCTGTGCATTATGAATCTAAATTAAAGCATCAAAGAACAATAATCGAACGACCATATGACACCACCTCTGTACCAGCACTCTCTGTCGTGTCTTAAGACTCTTACTTTGTCATTCACACCTGGACCTACTTATCTATCGCTTTAGCGACGCAGGCCTAAAAAACAGCTTAATGACTATTAGTTAGTCCACATTAAACTCCTTTGTGGCCATGCTGACGTCAACATGCAAAACCGATTTTAGCTGATGGTTTGCAAAAACAAAAAAGCAACAGACAAAAAATTCAACTTTATTTACATAAATCAGTGACACTAACAGACCAACAAAAAAAAAGACACAGAGAGACAGAAAAAGTAAGAGAGAGAAGCAGCCCGACCCAAACGAATAGACGAGGCAGTTGGAGTGAGATGTAAAATGATAAGGTTCAGAAGTACATAAGTCATAGCCACCATCATCAAAACTGCCCATACGTCTAATCTCCAGGCATTCTACATGCACCCTGGACAAAAGTCTACAACGGCAGACACACAGAGTGATTGACAGACAAACTACGCATTACTGTGGGGTGTTTTAATAAAATAATATTCAGTCAAAATATTTAGACGAAAAGTAAACTAGCTATATCTTCCACCTCTTATGCTCATTCTGTTATGAGTTAAAAACGGAACTGTTCAACCATTTGACTACTGAAGATGTTCTGTTCATTTAGGCTGTGGCACACTGGCACATTGTGACATTTTACTTAAACTGAGCTCCGTATAAGCACCCTTATTCACTACCTCATGACTAGCATGCTCAGTGCTCACGACTGTGTTCACTGAATCATTATCTACACATATCCTTGTTTTTTGTTGTTTCCTTCTGATGTTTGATCAATGAACATATGCGACTGGCATCAGGAAAGCCAGCATACCTCAGGAAATTGACTGCTATGTGGGTTGTTCAATCCTCGAACCTGACATAACAAGGATTAATTTTAGAAAACAATGGGTTGGTTCGTTAAACAAAACCGAGATGTATGTGATAATGAACAACAAGATGGCACTGACTGGTAGAAGCGATCTTCAATCTGTCCATCAGTCAAGTCATCTAAGCTGTGTGGGTGTCCCTGCATTCCAGCGGCATGAACTGTGTCATTGCTCAGTAAGGGCTCAGCGACGACGTAATCTTTCACTGGAATTATTCCTATATACACAGATAAACAGGACAACACTCACTGATACAGACAAACAGACTGACAGAGAGACAAGCATTTCAGCTGCACAAGTGGTGTCACTGCTTTGCCATGATGCAGTATAAATTTTTCACCAAAAGTATTCCTTTGTATACACACACACACACACAAACACAGAGAGACTGAAGGAGAGACGGACATACATACAGAGAACTGTGAAACTGCTTAGTAAAGGACCTCCCACAATGCAGCAGATTTCTTCATTGACACAGTTCACTTATAACACAGACAGACACACCAGACAGTCAGACAAACAGACAGATATATAAATAAACAAAGAGCTATGCCACTGCTTTGAGAAGGCTCTGCCAGAATGTAGTCAGTCATTCAGGGAAGTATTGCTTTATACAGAAAGACAGGCAGATTGATAATAGTAACAAGCTGGTAAACGATATGGCTCGCAACTGCTACTGATGCCTGTCCTGTGGACAGACAGATGGACATAGCCACAGACAATGCCTGACAATAAGGATCGCTTGTGTCACAAGCCAACAAACAGACATAGAAACAAATTGTCAGTCAGACAGACCAGGGTAGTGGGTGTGCAGAAAAGATGTGTTGAGCCCATGCCACTGCTGACTGTCGATGCTGGCGAGTGATGTGAATGGTGGAATGGGTTTCTTACGCACTTCCAACACTCCACCCTTCTTCATTTCTGACACTAGCGCAGCTAGCTCCTTGTCAAACCTATCAGACACAGACAGACAAATATACACATGAACATACACAGAGATACACTGGAACATAACACTCCACCCTTCATGTTTCACAGTAACTCCGCTCAGTCTTTCTTGAATGACAACATATAGGAGACATGCATTTGCATATGCCAGTCCATCTGTTAGGTTTCCAAACTAATTTTAAAGCAGCATACCATTCGATCTACATGCAGACACCAGCTCAAACATTGTTCTAACAGCATACTCAACATGTTCAACTGTTCACTGTTCAAGATTTCGATGTTTTTGAAAGTTAAGCCACTACATAAATTACTTACATTTTTCCCATCCTGTCCCATCCTTCCAATATCTGAAAATGTCGTGGCATTCTAGAATATTACGTCTAATCATGCTGTTTCGCTATGAAATGGATTACCAAAGTTACATACTTGTAAACTTATGTTTCACAGTGACTCTGTGTTAACTGACCGAAGCTTGTGAGTGAGTCGTCGCTGTTTCTGCTCAGCCAGTCGACGTTTCTCCGAGATCATGACATGATTCTGCTGCTGCTTCTCAAACCCACCTCCAGCCACTGGTTGCCTTGATGACAATGATGATGGTCGGATGAGTGAATGAAGACTACTTACATTGTGTACATCTTCTTGCCATACTGATACATTGCCAGCAAGTGTCGGCAACTGCCTCATGGCTAACACAGTTCTGTTGTCACTACTAGTTAGCAAATTTCTATTCCTGCTTCTGTCACTATAATGTGACAACTTTCTCAATAAATTGTCATCATCATTAACATCATCACTTTTGTCAAATGAAAGATTTTTCTTAAAGGCAGTAGGCTCATTTGCACCAGCAGACATGTTCGTGGAGCCAATGTCACTGTTGTTATTATTCTTGACAGAAAGTCTTGTCAGCTGTAAGTTGGAGTTATCAGCAGTTCTAGCACGTTGTAATGACAGCTTATCAGTGTTGGAGATGATGTAGTCATCATAATTATCACCGTCATCACCACTGCGATCAGGAGCAGCAGCAACAGCAACAGACTTCACACACATCAACTCATCAGTTCATTAATAGAATTTATGCTTGGTCGTTCACCTAGTCTTATAACAAAACTGACACAAGCATGATAGCATAAGTTAATGCCCTCCTGTATAGTTCAGTTTAAATATGACTACAGAAACTGGAAAGTGATCAATACAAATAAGTCTCAAACGGCTGCTGCCAGCAAGTTTTAGTTCTAGTTTTTTCTTTGCTCAATATTGACTGAAAACCTGCATTTGTCCACATCTGAATTGTATCTGCTGTCAGCTGCTAATCATAGTAACTAATTGCAATGTAATCATGCAGACAAACAGACATACAACAGACAACCAAAGAGCCAGACAGACCTGGTGATCACTAGTGACAGAATGTCTGCGTCGAGCCCAGTACAGAATCAAGACAACGAACGAACAGACAAGAATAACAACAGTTCGCCTGCGAACAATGCTCATTACTCCTGAACACAATCAATCACACACTAACACAACATCCAGGTTATCTGCAATCCACGTAAAATAATTCGGCGAAGGGTTATCAACCTGTCCTCAAATCATTCCGTTCTAAATTACTTTCTTGCATACTACTTCATCTTAATAGTTGACATCTAAAACAAAATTTGTGGTTTTTCTTCATTTTTGCTCACGAGTGATTTAAAGTGCCCCGGTGTTACCAATGGCTGATAGTGGACATTGGTAACACGAGGGCACTTCAAATCACTTGCAAACAAAAATTCCGGTTACAGTTGGGCTTAGGGTTAGGGATAGGGTTAGTGTTAGCGATGTTACCTGGTCATGTTTCACATTTAAGCTGCATTTAGAATGGCCTAACAAACATGAACAAGTTACGTGTACTATAGGTAAATATATTATGAATATGCTAATGATAATAATACTTTTAATAGTTTTCATACTTTTAGCTAATAGTTTTAATTTCTGCTGACAGCAAGGCAGACAAAATAGTTTTGTTTTGTTGTATCGAGTTAATATACTAGTAAATTTATTTTTCGTGCTCTGGCATAAAGTATCTAATTAGAGTATTTATAATATACTTATCTATGAACTAACACTAACATGTTAGGCATCCAAAATGCAGCTTTTATCACTGACATTCTGTCGAACGTGCGACTGTAAACAAACGTAGAATACTGACACACTATGATTACCATAGCTTGGAATTGTAAATACGTTATGTTATTTGTGTTCAATGCTCTTCCGGTTCAAATGTTGGTGTTGACAAATTCTGTTAGGCTTGCATAAAGTCAAACAATGCTAAGTTAAAACAATTAAATCAATGACTGCAACTCCGAATTGTCAGAAAAATGTACGTTAAACACTTTACATCAAACAGAATTTCGTCAAACTTATCCATGATGTCACAATGGCTAACAGAAGGCAACAAGATACCTTCTGCAATGTCAATGCTAATTCCTGATGTTATACTAACAAAAACCCGCTGAACAGAAAAATAACAGAAAAACCCATCAGTTTTATTACAGATATTAACACATAAGATGTAAAGGTTTCCAAAAACGTTTTTGAATCATCAAAACTTGAAGACAGGTTGATAAACTTTATCCTCCCAATCGTGTAAAGTCAGAAAGCCTGAAAAAATATATTGGCAACACAGATACATTATCTTTACAGCATGCCACTGCCCACCATTTGTGCAAGTCTATCAACAAAACATGTGCAAACAACAACTGACACAAAAAAGCATGGTGTTATTGACCGTGCACAGGCATGGTCCAATGTGGCGCAGAAAATGATATTGACCGTGCAAGCTTGCATGGCCTATCCAAATCTAATTTCCATGCTTGTGTATGGTCTGAACTTCTGAAGTGGATTGTATGACTTCTTCGGTGGTATTACATCATCTAAGGACACCCTGGATGGTTCCTTGGGTAGCAGGTTTTTCGTTGACATGATTCGAAACTGAATATATTATCAGCTGAGCAGAATCTTTAGTTGTTGATACTGCTGTAGCCAAAACAGCCTCAAATATTTCTGAAGTTAGTTTTCTGCTCGTAACTAAGTAACAGCAGCAACATTAACAGAAAAGCGGCCACGCAACTCTTCACTTATACGCCCTCGGTACCAGTAAGCATGTGCAATATACGCACGGTAAATGGGAAGGTGTACTTTTGTGGAATGCGGATTGGGAAAATTTGAAAAGGTGAATTTCACCTGCGGAACGTTCCGCAAATTACACCTTAGATATTTTCCGCAATCCGCAAAATTCAAACAAAGTCAAATAGGCCTAATCAACTTCGCGTAGGCTTAGGCTTACATTTGAGTCTCGAATAGACATCGCCACATCACAAACGACACAGTCACGCAGTCGGCAAAGTAATCACATATTGACGTCTTCAACTTAACTCTTAAAACGCCCTGAAGTCCATTAACTCAAGAGCCTAAGCCGGCACATCACACATGAATGCAAGGTCAACTCAAGTAGCCCAGGTGATTAAGAAGGCCAACTGCGACATCTGCACGGTCTGCTCAAGAAGGCCTAATTAAAAAAGTCTTGCATTGTATCGCACAATCTTGAAGACAATTGCCACTGCCGTGAATAGTTCGCGGATAGTTAGGCCTATACCTCAGCAGACACTACACTAGAGCCGTTCATCGTAACAAAAAACATAGGCTTACAGTATTTGCGTTTTGCGCTGCACGTTTGGCACGTCAAAATGCCAGTTAATATATTACAGTTATCTAATGAGGGTCACTTATTAGCCTGATACTAAATTAAGGTAACGTAGGCCTACCAAAACAATGATAAAAATTACCGGTAGCCTCTATCTCCTCCTGCAAGACACAACGAGGCTTGTAAGCATGGTGGTCGAGCACTCTGTAGAACTTTACACTTATTCAATTGACATAACTCAACAACAAGAACATTTTCTGCAATTTTAATTGCGCAAAATACACCTTATTCCGCAAAAATTTTCCGCGGGTAAAATTCCGCAAAATGCACCTTTTCAAAATTCCGCATTCCGCATTCCGCAAAGTACACCTTCCCACGGTAAATAACTTTGTTACCCCATATGGACCGTGCGTGCACACGGTAAATATAATCATTGACAAAAAAAATGAAAACTGCTACAAATAGTTCGAATCAGAAGATCAAAATGCTAAATGTCTAGTGACAAATATATAGCATGCACAAAAAACACACAATATCAATTCATTTGAATAACTTTTGTTTATTGTTGTTGTTAAAAGAATCGTACCTAGCAACTTAGCGCTGTAGTAAACTCGGTTTGGCCCGAGATCTCGGGTGACCGAACGTACCAGTACTGTAGTACACGTCGTGTACCACCGTCCGCCAGTACTACCGATTTCTTGTGAATACAGGAGACGACCGTCGCCGTGACGGTCTCCTCGTGTATTCACTACAGCTAGGCAACTGGCGATGGACCGGCTATCGGCCATCGCCACATGCTCATATTAAACATGTTTAATCCAAGCGACAGTCGACGCAACTATGCAAATAACTACCACCAATCACAGCTTTTTTAGTTGAGACAGTATGACTTTATTTGCGGCGATCGTCGCCGCAACCGGTCGCCGCGACCGGTTGTCTGTATAACCTATAGACGACATTCGCGGCGATCGTATCGGCGACGATCGATCGTCGCAACCGCGGTTGCTCGAACGATCGCCTGTTCGGTTGCGGCGATCGTTGCCGCGACAGTCTTTTCGCGTATTCACAGTTCACTACAGGCAACTGGTCGCGTCGACGATCACCTTGTGTATTCATCACATAAGTTACTGAGTTAATGACAGAGTACAGTATAGACAGTAGGCCTACTAGGCCTAGGCCTAGGCCTATACGTACTTACGACGCACAAGCTATTTGTCGAACAACCGATCCAAACTACAGACTATATATTTTTAGTAATTGTTCCAAATACAAATGTTGAGTTTTTACGCGCGATAGCAGAATGCTTCGCGCGTCTTAACCATGACCTGGGCGTCTGTCCGTCTGTCTCTCGGTCACACTGCTGTATTGTGTCAAAACACTGCAAGCTATAGGACCATGAAAGCTTCACTGTGGGCTGCCGCAAGGTTTCTAGTTTATCGTGACAAAATTTTGTGCCCCTGGGTGCCGGGGTTCTCCTCGAAGAGGGCGTCAAAGAGAAGGACTCCGTAAAAAACGCCATTTTGCCGCTATGGACTCGTACAGAGTGAAAACGGTTGCAGACTGATAGGTACAGACATGCTGCTTATCATAACAAGCACTATAGTGACAGGCTTATTAGATTTATCAATATCGATGACCTTGAACGACCTTGAACTCCTCCAAAATGGGTTTTTAGTGATTTTTTTTCGCAATTTTTGGATGCAGCGCACATGTCAACACTGAATTGCGACGAAATGGCTGGAGATAGACCAAGACAACCTGCATATAATATTTTTAACACTGAACGTAGATTTTAGCTGTCCAAGTCCCGACCTCCTGGGTTCAAAGAGGCCGGCGCAGGCGGGCATCATAAACGGCTACCCTCTTAAAAAGTTATTTTACCGAAATTATCTCGTAGGCTACAGCGTGAAAACGGTTGCAGATAGGCACAGATGTGCTGCATATCATAACAAGCAATAGTGACAAGCTTTTTATTAATGTCAACGTCGATGACCTTGAATGACCTTGAACCCTCAAACTAGAAGTTTTTAATGAATTTTTTTTGCGATTTTGGCTGCGACACACATGAATTGCGCCGAAATGGTTGGAGATAGACCTGAACAACATGCGTATGACATTTTAGC
>Ga0209671_1007625_pt1 | contig 11251 bp, 3 predicted proteins | sample WorMetHERISLAND2_2_FD_187401 | JGI IMG/M metagenome (GOLD analysis project Ga0209671, IMG submission 187401) | Marine gutless worms symbiont microbial communities from Max Planck institute for Marine Microbiology, Germany - Olavius geniculatus... | ecosystem: Host-associated > Annelida >...
TCTTTACATGGATCCAATTTAGACCCATTTGTTATAGATATCTTTAACCTATTCACTAAGCTGAACATTTACCTTGTACCAGATTGGATAGATGACGGCCAGATAGCGTTCCAGTGCGGTGAGCAGTATTCCGTAGGTCGAGATAAGCAGAAGATCCTAAAGCGGAATTCTCGTAAGCCAGATGCGACAGACGAACTGATCATAGGAGCTGTCACGTGACATACGAGTACCGTCCACTTCGACAATGGCCGTCAGTAGCGCCAAGAATGATGCACACATGTCGACGATGCTCTGATTGACGATCAGCACGTTTATTTTCTACACAGTGTCAAGTAAATTGGAAGACAATAAGCACTTATAAATTCTAATTTAAAATAGCAATCGTATCTGAAGGCAGTAACGACGAGTACTTGTGTGCAATACAATGCAATATTCGTTTATTAAATCACTATAAAAATGCAACTGACAAACTTTGTAGCCAACCTAGACTTATTCTGCTACGACGTGGGACTAAACTATCAATCGAATCGTCCAAACATTAGTCCTGTCTTATTGCCTTTCCAATGTAATGCGCAGCGTTGGACAAATTATGCAAGAAACTTATCTATCGCTAAGAAAACATTTCATGTATGCATTTCGTTTTATTATAATGCTACTCTTTAAAATTTATCTTTTTATTTTAATGTTTTTATACGTTATGTTTGCAGTTTTTCAGAAATTTTACTTAACAACGGATGCACAACGTTGTACACACAAATACAACTACAGCTGTTTGACGTGTCATTTTTAAAGAATTTCGCAACCATCCGCATAAAAAGGATACCGACACAAACTGGTGTCTATGCTAAATGTTTCTGTCGCCAGCTTATGCGGCAACGTGATTTGTAACAATCTTAAACATATCGCATCAAAAATTGGCTGTCTTCAACCACCCCACTGTCAATTGACGCTTTCTAGCGAATATCTGCGTAGTCGTTATACAGACAGAATCTGAAGTCAGTGACAATAACGCATAATAATAACTTTAACTATAAAATTCTAAAAATATTTGCAGCAAAACTGCTGTTTTTATCACCTTACATTAAGACGAGTTTGACGCACACTGTTCAGGAAACTCACTCGAATGTCTACACTAACCTTATATTGCAGATACCGTACATTCACTGAGTTACATTTTTGTCGATGTCCGTATGGGTAAATTTTCTTTAAGTTTTTGGCGGTGAACTGCTAACGAGGGAAAATTTGTGTAGCAGAATTCGTTATGTCCGTTCGTAGTCAAGGTAGTTTATTTTAAAACAAATTAAAAGTGCGTGTACAACTGCCAAATATCTGCAACATAATTTATTAAGGTGTTCCCGATCATATTATTGTAGTTACATGTGCGTTTTTTCTTTTGTATTTATTAGTTAGTCTTTTTTGTACGTGTATTGTGTACGATGGGTTTTTGGCTTAGTTCAATAAACCTGCTTGACTGATTAATTAGTAGCAAATAAAACTGCATTGAAAGTTTAAGTAATGTTTGTCTACACTACAGAACTAAACATATTGAGATGTGTTTTAAACAAATACATAACAAATCAAATACCTTTTCAGTAATCTTGATAAACAAGAAAAAGACGACGAGAACGAATGCGTTGTCAAGAACACCGAGAGTACCAATGATGATGTAGATGACCTTGAGCACAAGGTCACGGATGCGAATTAGATATTTTGTCACGTCATCTTCAGATTGCGACAATATTGTGGTGACGTCCCAAATGACACTCGAGGAGAGCGATGTGTTCTCCATCCTTGCAGCGACGTCACTCGTCTATTGGCTATGTGTCATCATCATCACCATCAGCAGCAGCAGCAGCAACAACAACAACAGCAGCAATTACAACGGCAACAGGTATGCGTGATGAGCACTCGCTTAGTGGACGAAGATAAATGAATGTAGGTTTACAAGCTGAGCCAAAAAGCGGGAACACTTTCACGGCTTGTAACTTAAACCCAAATTTGGCACAAATCAGTTATGTTTATTTTTAGCGCTAAATCGTAATTTATTTGAATCAACTTTGCAACATAAAATAGAGCCATCTGGCGAATGACAAAACGAAAACAAGGCTCCACGAGGCGGCCGACAGTGCCGAGTCATGGATTCAATTACTATTCAACTAAATTTGCTAGGCGACAACACGAGTAGTCGTTACTGTTACGCGCAGCCCCAATAATTATGGTTAATATTTTGCGTTAAGTCTAAGAGTTTGAGGTTTAAAGTTAAGATTGGGGTTAAAGTTATGGTTAAGTTTACCGTATTTTAGCTTTATATGTGACGATAATGCACACGCCAATTAAGCATGTAACATTGCTGATAAATTCGAGGCTGCTGGATGCAAGCACTGAACTCGCCGACTGGCGATACCCGTGATTCCACAATAGTTCTTAGGGTTGAGGTTGTCAGTTGGCCGGCTGCCGTTGAACCGCCGCAAAGGCACGGCCTTAGCCCAGCCGATACCGTTTAAGACAACTATCGGATAAATAGCCGGCCCGGGTGGAACTGGATATTTATCCGATCACTGTATGAATAGCCGTTAGGCTAGTGATACGGCTGCCGGATAAATTATCTGCGCCTTTTACTTTCACTGGTATGACGGATTATATAAAATGCAACGAATGTTTGCGATCAGTTTGCACGTTGAAAAACACCGAACTTGCTTATTGCATTCGTGAAAGTGCTGCGCGCATCCATGTAAGCCCGTACAAATTCAAAACAAGAAATCTGAGCTAATGCTTATGAAAAGCGCGAGAGCCTATAGCAGTTCCCGTGCGCAGGTAATCTTGGTCTATTTTTATCAATTTCGTCACAATTCACTTTTTTGCAGAGAAAAATCACCAAAAAATTACTAAAACCCCTATTTTTTAGGTTCAAGGTTATTCAAGGTCATCGATGTTGACATATTTCTAAGAAGCTTGTCGCCAGTGCTTGTTATGATAAGCAGCATGTTTGTGCCTATCTGCAACCATTTTAACGCTAGACAAGCGAACAGCGAAAAAAATAACCACTTTTTAAGGATGTACCCCTTTTTGACACCCACGTACGCAGGCCTGCTTGAATCTAAAGGGTCCGGACTTTGACTGCTAAAATCTACATTTAATGCTAAAAATTTCATACGCAGATTGTTTTGGTCTATCTCCAACTATTTCGGCGCAATTCATTCTTGAAATGTGTGTCGCAGCCCGAAATCGCAAAAATTCACTAAAACCCTTTATTTTGGGAATTTAAGGTCATTAATGGTTATCAATGTTGACATTTTAAAGAAGCTAGTAGCCAGTGCTTGTTATGATAAGCTGTATGTCTGTGCCTATCTGCAACCATTTTCACGCAGGAGCAGCCAATAGCTGCAAAATAACGTTTTTTTTCAGGGGTGCCCCTCTTTCCGTTCCTCGTTTAAAAGAATGCCCTTTACCCAGCGGCATAAAATTTTGTCATAAAATACTAGAGACTTTAAGCTATCATACGGTAAAACCAGAAGTCTTTATCTTATAGTGGTCTCTAATCGGTACACGGTTGTGACAGACAGACCGACAGACAGACAGAATTACCGTAGCTAATACGCGCTATGCTAGCGCTCGCGCGTAAAAAGCAGATATTTGCAAAACATAATTCTGCTGCTATGCTATAAACGCATGTCAAAAAAGCCTGTTGTTTCAATTATTTCAGGTATTTGGTTGTGACGTATGTATGTATGTATTTTAATTTTAACGTCGCTGCTCATAACGACGATGATGAGCGACGTCGACAAATGTCAGTTACAATATATAGCAAAAAATGTCCAGCAAGCACAACTTAACTAACATCTTTGCAAAACACATATTGACTTAGCGTAAAACTAACACAATCAAAGTATTTTTGCTCAAAATGTCACAAACGAAGTACGAAGATACAAGATACGTAATGTGAAATGGTCATATAAATTCAACTACACTATATTTTACGTTTTATATTAGAGTAAACTACTTTGATAATGTCGGGGTTTTTGAAAATAATTTCCAACTGCGGAATAACATTTAAAGCAGTACAAGTGTTTAGTATTTTACAACACAAAATACTTTTAGCACATCCTAGTAAAATGTGTTCCACAGTTTCCACACATTCATTACATACATCACATATATCAGATACTACTGTATTAATTTTTTTAAAGTAATCATTTGTCAAACAAATTTCAAAACGCATTTTTGTTATAATGATTTTTTTTTATTATTGAGTTTTTATACTTAATTTTTAAGGATACATTGGGTTCTATTTTTTTGTAAAATTTTCCAGTACTGTGGAAAAAGTTAAACGGGGTCACGTCACATGATTTTTAAGGGCAACCAGTTCGTCGTTCTATCACTCTGTGTTTTAGTGAAATGATTTCTGCTGTTTTAAACGTGCGACTTGGTCGCCGTTGCACAGTCGTGTAAGCTGGTAAGTTTTTTTTTAAATATTTAATGTTAATTAAATCTACCAGCGTACCTAAACGATAGTTATAGTTATAGTGGCTTTTGTGAGGTTACTCAAAAAGTCTGTCGATCTTCGGCAACAGTTTGTTTAATCCTGAGTGTGTCGACGGTTTTCTAGGAAAATCCGCGATAATATTTTTAGCACCGTATATTACCCTATTTCTTGTTTTAATTAACAGTTTAATTACAACACGGTCGTCTGTAAAATATATTATTTCGTTATTGTTTATGTTACCGCATTATTTACGTTGTTTTCGTCAACATACGTCAATTCCGATCGAGCGACTGCAGCATGTAACGCCATATTGTTAACGGATATTTTATTATCGATATTTAATAATTAACAACTTTGCTAAAATAATCATTTTAACGAAATTTGGCATTTGTTCAGCAATTTATTGGGGATTAAATGTACGAAATTTTATTTAAATTTGGTTAAATTTGACATCTCTATTATACGATGGGGTTATTATTTTCCGGACAAGAGGCATTCCAATGTCATTAACGTTTGCCTGCTTTTATGGTAAAAATTTCACAGTTTTGATTTCTTTTGCAGTTTTTTCTCGGCACTTTTTACTTTCATTACCTCCGCCAACGAGGTAATGTTTTGCCGGTTTTTGTTTGTCTGTTTGTTTGTTAACAAGATAACTCGAAAAGTTATGGACGGATCTTTGTGAAATTTTGAATGTATGTCGGGCATGGCATAGACTACCAGTGCTTCGATTTTGGGGGTAATCCGACAGGAATCCTGGATTCTAAATCACTTTGAAATTTTCGTTACCATTGCGTTAAAGGGGGCATAAGGGAACCGCTGGCAAAGCGAAGATGGTGACGTCAACTGGCGAATAGCTTTGCCTTGGCGGAGGTACCTGCGGGCTACGACTGCTTTTTAGTTTTTTTTTGTTTTTCGACTTTTTCTTATTTCACATCACTTTAAACTTTTTCGCATATAGCTGGCCAAAACCGCATCTATGATGCAATGAACGGTATTGAATAAAACATTTAATACAACAAATACACAAAACACTGTATGTCATTAATATGGTAACAAATGAAATAAAGATTTGCGCGCTTTACTTTAATAATGTGTTCCATGTTCGTTATGACAAAATAGTTTTTAATACTAATTGCGCATTTTGTTGTTGACTCTAACTTTACTCCGAGCGTACATGTGTAATTCTTCGTAATTACCGGTAAAGCAAACGGTCACAAAAGGAATAAGAGAATGCGTCATCGTCGCCAGATCAAAATGACGATCGTTGCAATTATTGCAAACATTTCTCACTACGAGACAATATTCTTTGTGATACGACTAAGGTGCAGTCGTTGGGTTGTGTAGCGCAGTGCTGTGTGCACATTGTACTGATGCAATCACTCCAATTACTCGAAAAACCACAAATTACAATTACAATTATGACAATCATAACAACCTATATAACGCAGACAATACAATGTTTAATGTGCAGCAGCGTCAAAGTTTATTAAATAGATTAACTGAATAACTAGCAAAATGCCAATCCGCTCTATACGGCCAAAAACTAAACTTAGGCCTATTGTAAACTCGATTCGAGACCGAGAAAAATGATTTTAAATTTCGCTCACACAAAATGCACTTAAAGGTAAAAAAGTAAAAGTCGGAATATAGCTTTTTAAAAAATTGAACCCCTCACAGAGCTAAGGAGCGTCACCTGCCATATGGGATTACACAGTGTTACCTGCCACCCGACACAGGTAAACGCGTCCCTGATCTTCTGATCTTAACTTAAAAAGTTTTTTTTAAAGAACGCTGCTAACGGCAGCATTTTGGTATGGTATCACAACAAACTTTGCAAACTGCACGACCTAATAAATGACATTACATTGCTTTACGTGTCTGCTACGTTTAGAAAAAAATTAGTATTTAGTGATAACGCATTTTGTAAGACTCTTAGCTTATTTTATTTAAGCTTATTTTAGACAAATAGTTTAGATCGTAAATTTAGTGTTGCAAGCGCTTTAATCGAAAAGAAAAAAACGTTAAAGTCATACTATTTTTGCAGTCAAATTAAATGCGACGTTTGTTCTTATTGACAACGTAGTATTGAACAGTCAACTGTAACAAACAAAACCGCGAATAAACAATAAATAATATTGAGTGTTCAAGCACAGAGATCAAAACAGTGTGTAAACTTGCTTTTTTACCGGAATATATGTTTGGCTTGAAACAAATATTTCTTTATAAGTTCGAAATGTTGAAGTGCAAAATGGATGGTTTAATAGTGTAGCTGTAACGTGCTGAACTTGTAACCCTGAGGTTGCAGGTTCGACTCCGCGCCGCGACACTGCCAGGTAACCTTGGGCAAGTTGTTCACACACATGTGCCGCTGCTCACCAAGCAGTACAAATTGGTACCGGCTTCACTGCCGGGAAGGTTACGGCAGTAATATGCGGAGGTCTGACCCTCCCATATATAAAGCAGGGACGGGTTCGCCTGTATCGGGTGTGATCCCATACGGCAGGCGAGGCGTCTGCGGCACACTGCCGGCTCGGGGCCTTGGAAACGGAGATGAGCACCGCTCGCATCGGTCACGGCTGTGAGAGGGCCTGTTGACTATCGGCGATCGGCGGCGGCGATTTAAAATGGATGGCCGCATTTTTTGTCTTTTCCTACTTAACTAAAGTTGTGTTACGTTCTACGTATATCAATGACGTATAAAGCGACAGCACTGTAAAACAGTGGATATGTACAGTCGATAGTTGGTATTAAGCTGCGTCAGAAGTTATACAACACAAACTTCATCAAGCTGATTTTTGAGACTACTACAGAAACAGGTAAATGATGACGTAGTAAACTGGCAACACTTAAACTGTTAAACGTGGTTTCTATCTCACGCAACGCACGCAGCAAACCGCTTCCATCCGTGCTTTTTAGCTTTTGCGTCTTCTGCGTTTGTCGCGTATATTGCGTTCTTTTTGCGTTGACTGCGCCACTTGCGTCAAAAAGTGCTCAAGGGCCCCGCGTTGCGTCCGCTGCTGTATTGCGTTAAACGAAAACCACGCCTCAGGATTCCTTGACTACTGTGGCTGAGAATGGCCGCTTCTCCCTGTGTATGTAGCGCCGGCATCCTGCAGCGGCTGAATCTGATGTGGCTTGTTGGTGATGCAGGCCGCCAGACGTCTGACGCCCTTCTGGAACTCACGGTACTTGGCGGCGTAGATGAAAGGGTTGATGCAGCTGCTGGTGAACACCAGAACCACGGTGAAGTGATAGAACCAACTTCCGAAGTCGACGCTGTAGCCGGCAAAGTTGAGAAAAAACATAATTTGATTGGGCGACCAGCAGATGACGAATCCACAGCAAACCATCAGTGACGTTACGACAGCGTTGCGTCCGGCCTTGCTCACTGCCGAGTTTTCTGAGGGATGTAACTGAAACAACATAATAGCTTGAAAGCTAAAGATTCTGGTTATTTCTGATCTTTGCGAGCTGGTTTATTCTTTAAAAATAGCTATTTAATGCAAAGTACATGTGGGATTCAGCCAAAAAACCATTAATAGTCTCGATTGTTTCCGATCTTTACGTGAAGTGTTAAAGTCTTGTACAGATTTTCACCGTAACTTATTTCAGAGCTATGAAGCGTTAGTTTCCAGTGTTTGCTAGTACACTACACAGCTTGGTTGTAAATGGGATAACTGCCTTAACCCGAATCAGGCCGGCACAGACCAATATTCGAAAAAATATTATTAGATTGTGACCAATCTAGTGTACTCCTCGCGCGCATTATTTTTTTCTGTATTCCTCTATAAGTGTTTTTTTCGTTTCTTTCAACTTCTGTTAGAGTCCAGGCGTCAATTTGAGACCGGACTAATATTATAATAATGATGACTAGTGTCGAAGTCATTATTGGAAATGTCTCCCTGTCTATCTGGTACCGTTATAAAAATATGGCGCCTCAAAGGTAATGGGGTTACGACCTTTGTCCTTTGGGGTCACGTGATGTCATCGGTCACATGGCCATTCGACACGAGGTGGTCGACTTCTTATGAGTGGTCCATAGTGACCATGCGTCTATCTAGCACTGTTATGGAATTTCTTACAGGAAGGCTTTTCCAAAAACAGAGGTCGGTCGTTGGTCGTTCGTCGGTCGGTCAGTCGGTCCTCAATATTACACTGATCTCATATACTCTTTTTCGCTACGTTAGGAACGTAGCGCACGAGGAATAAAAAATGGAAACCTTCGACTTTGATAGTTAGTGTTGTATTAAAATGGTTTGTTTGTTCGCACGTTTAAGTCACAATCAAGCCCACGATATAGCAACTACGTTGATCAAGATTAACCACAACATAAACTGAACACCGTTGCATCATTGTTAACCTTCGTACAAAGTACTACTCTTTAGTGCTTTGACACTTAGATACCGCAAAACATCGGACCCCAAAACAACATGCTAGCACTATTTAAAACATTGCTTATAAAAATAAACTTACAGAACAGTATTAGGAGAAGGTACTTTCTGCCCCACAGCGGGGGGTCTGTTGACGAGTTGACAGGTGCCCCGCCCAGTCTTGGCACACCCTGGTACCTTTACATGTGTCCGGCTATAGTACGTCTTGGAAACCCTAACCCAAAATTGCACTATAGTAAGGCATTTAAGGCTAAATTAGGCCTCCTATTGGCTGCTCTTTTAACCCTAGCTTTAAATAATTAATTAATTATACTAATTAACCTATATAAATAACTATTTTAATTATTTTTCTAATTTACCGTAACGTCCTCCTTACTGACGTTCATCCATACACCCAGCACGTTATACACGACCGTCAACTACCCTCGTTATCTACCAATTACCGCGTAACAGGAGGCAATTACGTCGCTCTCTCTACGTAAGTGTGTTTTTTCCGGCGTCCAGCTATAGTACGTCCTGGTAACCCTAACTTTAAATTGCACTATAGCAAGGCCTCAGGGGTCAAATTAGGTCTTCTAATGGTTGCTCTCTCAACCTTAGCTTTTAATAATTAATTTATTATGCTAATTAATCTATTAAAATAGCTAATTTAATTATTTTTTAAATTATCGTAACATCCTTCTTGTTGGCGTTCAGACATACACCCAGCACGTTTTACACGGCCGTCTACAGCTCTCATTACCTGTCAGTTACTGCGTAGAAGGGGGGTAATTATGCCACTCTCTACGTAAGTGTTTTTTTCTGCGTTCAGCTATAGTACGCCTTGATAACCTTAGCCCTAAACTGCACTATAGCAGGACCTCAGGGGTCAAATTTAGGTCTCCTATTGGTTGTCCCTCTTAATTCTAGCTTTAAATAATTAATTATGCTAATTAACGTATTTACATAGCTAATTTAATTATTTTTAATAAACCCTAAAATCCATCTTGCTAAGGTTTATACGTACGTCCAACACGTCTTACGCGACCGTCAACAACCTTCATTACCTACCAATTACCACATAGCAGGAAAGGTAGTTGCACGGCTCTCTCTACGTAAGTGTTTTTCTGCGTTCAGCTATAGTACACCTTGGTAACCCTAACCCTAAATTGCACTATAACAGGACCTCAGGAGTCAAATTAGGTCTTTTATTGGCTGTCTCTCTTAACCCTAGCTTTAAATAATTAATTAAGCTCATTATCTTATTTAAATAGTTAATTTAATTATTTTTCTAATGTACCCTAACATCCTTCCTGCTACAGTTTTATACATACGTCTAACACGTCTTGCGCGGCCGTCAACAACTCTTATTACCCGTCAATTACTGCATAGCAGGAGGGCAGCTGCACGATTCTCTCCGCGTAAGTGTGTTTTTACTGCGTCCGGCTATAGTACGCCTTGGTAAATCTATCCTTAAATTGCACTATAGCAGTGCCTCTAGGACTAAATTACGCCTCCTGTCGGTTGCTCTCTCAACCTTAACTTTAAATAATTAATTAATTAAGTTTGCTATCTTGTTTAAATAGTTAATTTAATTATTTTTTCTAATGTACCCTATTATCCTCCTTGCTATGGTTTATACATACGTCCAACACGTCTTACGCTACTGTCTTTTCGCCTGAATTACTGCACAGTAAGTGGCAATTACACCGTTCTCTTCGTATAAAGGTGTTTTACTGCATCCCACAATAGTACGTAATGGTAACTATACTATCAAAATGTGCTGTAGGTGTTTCCTAGACTTAATGCAGGTGTCTTATTGTCTACCCTTCTCAACCTTAACTTTAAATATTTAGTTAATTAATATAATTAATCTATTTATATAGCTGTTTTGATTACTTGTTTAATTCACCTTAGTGTTTTACTAGGGTTTGTAAGCACCCAATACGTCTTAGGCGCCCGTCTTTTCGCCTACTTTACCGCGGAGCGGAATGTAGTTATGCACTTCTCTCCACGTTAGTGTGTTTTACTGCGCCTTACTATAGTATGCTATGGTAACCCTATTATCAAAATATGTTGTAGAGTTCTCTAGGTTTAATATAAGCGTGCTGCTGTTTGTCCTCTTTAATCCTATACTTAAATATGTAATTAATTATCTTAATAATTGTATTTTGGTAAATAATTTAGCTACTTGTCTAATTTACCTTAATATCTGTTTACCATAGCGTGTTATTTAATGGCGCTCGATGTATACACCCATTACGTTTTACAGCTAACTTCCTACATTGGTAGTGCCCTAATCAGTACAGCAAAGCACCAACGATGGCCGACGCAGGCTATCCGTATACAAATATAATTATATACAGCTGTTAGTCAATTCTATTTTTTTTATCTATTT
>Ga0209671_1007626_pt1 | contig 11251 bp, 7 predicted proteins | sample WorMetHERISLAND2_2_FD_187401 | JGI IMG/M metagenome (GOLD analysis project Ga0209671, IMG submission 187401) | Marine gutless worms symbiont microbial communities from Max Planck institute for Marine Microbiology, Germany - Olavius geniculatus... | ecosystem: Host-associated > Annelida >...
GATGACGGATGATGCTGCTGGCTGCTGCTGCTGCTGCTGTGGTGATTGATGGCAGTATATACTCGTGACCAGCGACCGCCGGCCTGCAGACTGCAGCGTCAGTTCAACCCGCTCAACATCATCAACTCTTTGCGCTCTTTACTAGGGGACTATGTGCAGGCGGCTCAGAAACAGCGTCCAATATCCGTTCGGCATCGGCATCGTGTCACATGGAGTAGCATCGTAGAAGGGGGCGGGGAGGGGACAGGGCAATTACCCCCCTCCCCGCACAAATTTTTACTTGTCGGAAAAATTTCTTTTTGTCGGAAAATTTCTGTCCAAGAATCTAACATTTTCGGCTGAAAACTCTTCCCCATTTTGAGGTAATATAGTGGCAATTTTTTTAAATTTTGAGCAACCATAATCTTCTGTGTCAGAAATTTGCAGTGTCTATCAGACAACTGCAACTTTTTGACCGGCCTGATTCTTTAATTAGGCCTAATCCACGACGCCGCTAATAGCCTACATGTAAGTAAGCAAGTAAGTAAGTAAAATGTGAATTTATGTAGCGCATAACGTTAAATTAACCTCTAATGCGCTCACATGACCTACGTTCTTATTCACATGATTCAGTTGATGCTATTCGCTGCAAGTGCAAACTGCATGGCACTCAAGTTTTCTTCACTTTTTCTGTTGCTGTCTGGCTCGGTCACAGGCAGCTTTGCGTTGAATCATGTTAAGTCAGTCACGTTAACAGAAACTTGTCAAAGTTTTCGTCGCACGTCTTACAAACGTTACAAAGTTCAGCATGCATGACAACGCTCAAGAATGCAGGGATTTGCAGCACGCTTTCGTTAAATCTGTATCATCCTTCTAGTTCTAACTACGTGTACTGTGTTTCTATACCTTGGACAAGACGGCGGTTTTTTTGCAGGTATAATGCAGTTTGGTGATTTGGGGAGTGCTGTTTCAGGTTCGGCCCGTTCGGGGTCATGTGTTTACTGTAATTCATTTGAAACCGTTTTCATCTTTCATGTTTATGTCGCATGTACGTTTGACATGTGCATTAAATTATTACTTATTATATGTATGCTGCACAGCTGTCCATCCTAGCAATTCATGCCCTGTGTGCAGGTGCTCAATGACGTTCAGATTCAGCGATTGTCTTCGGCTACTTGCAGCGCATTATAGAGCCATATAGGCGCCGGTCATGCAGCATGTAGGAGTCAAGTCCATTAAACGCTTGACTTGAAGCACTACGGTGCAGCAGCCGCAGCAGCAGCAGCAAAATGTCGTTCTGCGCTCCTCAGTTTGCTCATCTCAAGCTGCTGGCCCTTATATACGTGTGCGGCGTGTATAGGTCTCCATGACTACAGCGAGTTGCTGAGCCTTATCCGGCAGCACGCGTTATGATACCAGTGCGGCATTGCATTGCGTTGCCCACCCACACCACCGCATTTGCTGCATTGCCTGTAATAGGGCCTACGCCTAAAACATGATCGTGCCACTGACTTTTACCGATTTCTGACAAAGAAGAGATTTAAGACAGTAAAACTGTTCTTCATATTTTGCTTAGTACCGTAGGCCTACTGTAGCGGAAGAGTTTTCATAAAAATATATTACAGAACACGGCTAAAAATTGAGAAATAACATAGACCTACTAAAAAATTCAGTATTTATGCTCTAGGATATAAAAATGGCTTAACTAAAATGTATGCTATTGGATAATGTTATGCTATCGACATGCATGTAGACAGCTCGGTGTGGCGATAGCCTAAATTCTGCTAGCTGTACGGATAGGGAACAAAATAACACAAATCATATAAGTCGTCTCTGTGGTGTACCACAGCCAGAAATGTTAAGTCCTCGAGGCCAAAGTGGTCTCAAAACCATAATTTTGGTCTCGGCCTTGGCCTCGGCCTTGGCCTCGGCCTTAAAGCTTTGGCCTTAATTTCGGCCTTGGCCTCAAACCTTTGGCCTTGGCCTGGTTGTTCTGACCTCGTAAGAAAAACTTTAAATGCGTGCAGAAGTAAAACCAAATGCCAAGTGCCAACAACCAGAAAATCGTTGTGTGTTTAGTGGACTCATCATGTCTGCTCGCAGAGCTAATAACGTTGGATGCTATTCTCGAGGCACTAGTTTCCTGAAAGTGTAACAATGTGATTTTTGATTTGACATGTCAGCGAGATCAGTACTTTTATAGTCAGAGCTTAACAGCTGAATTTTGTGAGCTTTAACTACACCATTTGTGCACTATATCATCATCAGCAGCAACAGCAGCATCATCACTTTTTTCGATTTTGCTCTTGTTTGCAAAAGTTAACAACAACCAATAATTGAATTTTGCTGTTTTATGCTGTTTTTGATTACCTATAAAATGAATCAAAATTTATCAATTGATTTGAAATTATTTGCGGTGAATAATCAATCCCAAAATGAATCAGCACCAACCCTATAAAAACTGAACTGTAGGCTATGTTGTCATTCTCCATCATCATTTGGTACTTTTTGTTGGTAACTTTTTGCTTGGCCTCAGTCTTGGCCTCGACCTCGAAAAGTTGGCTTCGGCCTCGGCTTTGACCTCATAGCCTTGGCCTTGGCATCGGCCGAGGCCAGTCGGCCTCGGCCTCGAAGCTCTGGCCTCGGCCTTGGCCTTGGCCTCATAGCCCTGGCCTCGGTCTCGGTATCGGTCTCAGAATGTTACCCTCGTTTAACATCTCTGACGTCGACAGCGTACGTGATTAATGAAGAGTGATGTAATATTTGGGATGTATGGTTAGGGTTAGGGATAGAGTTAGCTATAGCGAGCGAGCCTTAGCTACATACAGCGGACCCTTCGTCGACATCACAGAGTTATAGTTTGCAAACTAGTGAAATCTAGTAATAGTAACATCCGCTGAAGATTTTGCTTGTACACTGAATTCCGTTGTTCTTTCATTGCTTCATTGTTTCATTGTTTCATTATTTATTACGAAGATTTTGTGTACTATAGACACAGACTCGCTACTACTATAGGCTACCAGTATACTAGTCTTGCGGCGCTGAAAATGACGGACATAAAAATAACGGTTCATCGAAATGGCAAAGCACGAAATAGCCGGACATGATATAGATGGACAAAAAATAGCAGGACATGAAAGTGAGGGACATGAGAATGCATGACATGTTTTAAGCGGCTGAATAAATTAAGTAGATTTAGATTTAGCATTGCTCCTTTTTATAATGCACGCAGTTGCTTCAGAGAGATATTCGGCATTTCTTGTTATTGATATACTTGATATTTTTAATTTGCGCTTTAGTAATCAGGTATACTTTTCAATCATTGTATAATAATATACAAATTACGTTGCTGCTGCCACTTGTGTTTTGCCGTTGTTTTGAAAAGAATTGCACACTGCACTGTAATGTAATCTATTTTCAAACGATTTCCTCCAATTCTATGTCCGACATTTTCAGTCAACCCGTCTATGTCTGGCAGCGCCTTGCACTGTACAAACGGTATTTTCTACAGCATATAGGTCTAGGTATAATACGTTACTCGTGTCGGGCGCGTTTCATGCAGTATTTAGATCTGGACGCCTGGAACGTCTAGGCCTACTCGATCGTATAGTTCGTGATCAATTTTTGATTGTCGTTCTTCGCTTGCGTTATGACATGCTAGCGTTGCACTATACAGCGTGAGGGTGAGCGGCTGGATGCTTCTATGGGTGTGCAGGCATTGAGACAGCCTACTGTCGTATATTGGTAGTTAAAGTTGTATGTTACGACAGTAGGCCTAGTAGTTATCACGCGTGCTTTAACGATTGCACAATAATACGTCATTTAGAAGGCAGATGCCTCCGCGACGCACGTGTTGCGACGTAAACTCTCATTTTGCAGCGTACGTGTGTGCGCTTTGTGTCTGTATAGGTCGTCTGATTTAATGTTGGGGCTAAAAATATTTTCCGGGTTTCTTCGCCTTTCTTTCAAACTACACCAGAAGTTGCAAACGCTGCGTCAACACCAGTACTGGTCCTGCAGCGTATTTCAACAGATGCAGATTTTCGTACGATCATTTGGCGGTCCGACTTTTGAACCCCGTAATGCATTTCCAATGAGATGCCACCATTTACGTGCATTCGCTAGTTGGTTGTTTGTCGCAGAAAACCAGAATCTTCGTGGCAGCTTAGGCACTCTGTCTAGTGGAGAGACCTAGCCTTACGAAATAAGAATCCCTCTTCCGTTTTCGGCCTTCGGCCCTCGAGTTTCGGCCCTTCGAGCCTCGTGCACTCCAAGACAAATTTCTGAGGCCGGACTGCAGAGATGGACAGCCGTATGCTGTACGTCGATGTGATAGTGAGTGTTGTGGTGATATAAAGACAGCGAGGAGGGGGAGGAGGCTGAGCTGAGATGCGTGAATGCAGCGCGCGCTGTGTTCATGCAGCTGATCAGTTGATCGTGATCATCACAGACATTATTAGGTCTACACACGTAGATGCTGCAGTTGTTTCTCGTGACTGCGGCCTCTATGCGTGTAATGATGCGCTGCATATTGAACTCTACCATAGTCGGTAGGTCTTTTGGTCGAGTCAGTCCATCAGTTGATCGTGGTTGATCGGTGTCATGAGACTTGACTCGATCACGCTTGCTGGCTGCGTGAGTATACGACATAACCCCTCCAGGCGAAATGGACAGCTGCAAACTTACTGTATTTTGACGCTTAATATTCGACACAGTTAGCGCTTAAAACGGACGAACTACGGCAACAATTGTTTACAAGAATTCAACATGCTTCTGACAAAGAAGAGTAGGTTTCGTCATAGGGGGGAATTTTGTCACGGTGGTGTTTTGTCTGTGCCGCGGCTGCGTACGATGTGTGCTTCTGATGAGTCTGTCTTCAAATGCGACGATGCGCCGCACTGCTGCAGTGCATGCCAGTCACGGATTGTCCTGTACACTGCGCTGTGTCTCAAAACAAAACAAACGTCACCTCTTTTATCCTTGCGATATATATCTTATCTCCGTCAGATTTCATCCGATTTCTCTAATTTTTGGCAGAAACATAGCACGGAAAATTTAAAACAAACGCATGCACGCAGACCAATTTACGTCTTGTTCGGTGTTCCTACTGCACGTTGTAAAATTAGCGACGCATCAGATCGCACATTGCGTCGACGGCCGCTAACCGTTTGTCTTGGTCAGACCACCCACACTGCTACTACTGGACGGTTAAACTCTTAACACAAGCTTGAACTAACATTTTTGACATTCTCTGTAGCCTCCATCTCGGCAGGAGACAGGAAGTCATCACGCTAGCTGGGCGATGCACTCTGTTCTGAAAACTGTTCTAGAGTGCGCGTCATCGTCAACAGCTGCAGCGGTAAACACTGCAGTCTGCAACACTGGCCAGTGGCTACCCAACAATAGCGACTCCAAATCTTCGATTTAGCTGATCCGCCACTCGATATATTTAAACCACACTTAGCTTGCACTGGTACTTTTTTCTCAATTTTCGGCTGAAGTCACGCGCCATAAAGCAAACGACGGTGTAGTCTAGGCTATCTAAGCGTGGTTTAAATACGATACCGCACTGTCTGGAGTGGTATAAGCTCGAAACTGCGTTCTCGATTACCCACTCCAGCAGTGCGGTACCTAGTACTGACCGCCAGTCCGCTGCAAGTGATCGTGTAGGGCCTACGCGCTGCGACAGACTGTTCTCTCGTGACGTCACGTGACGTCACACCCAGCAGCGGTAGCAGCAGCAGCAGCCGCGGCAGCAAGTTACAGCAGTTGCTGTTGTCTTGCAGCTGCTAGAAGGCAGCCTGCAGTCACACACACACGCAAGCTACGTACTGTACTAGACGTACTTTTATATATCTCAGTGGCTGGTACCGTAGCTGCCGTACGAGTAGATGACACGGGCACCGCTCACTCCGATTCTCAGAGAATGTCGTTCGTTTCTGTTAAAGCTGCGTGTGGGTCTCTGGGACCGAGCTGATGACAGTCTGTGTTGAATCGTGCCAGAACGACGACGATGTGCCACGCTTGACACCGCAGCATGATGAGCATCTAGCGACGGCGCCTCAGCATACGTCGACGCAGAAGCAGTGCTGCAGCATTGGTCGTGAACCATCCATGACGTGAACGCAATGATCATGTTGTGTTGTAAACGTGTCTCAACCAGCTCATCAACATTTAACCTGCTGCTGCACGCTGTCATTTCTCTGCTGCTTGTACGAGTCACGCTAGGTCGGTCTCACTGTGCCACAACAGTAACATCAGCTTATTTACACGACTGTATAATTGTAAGTTACGCAGATGTATAGCCCCATATAGTGGTTCATTTTTTACATGTTGTTTAATATCTTCCAATATGTGTAAGTCCCTATTGGAATAGTAGCGACCGTCGCATCCCCTTGCAAGCGGCGCGAATTTCGTATTACAGCGTTACGTTATCTCGCTTTTTCTTTAGCCATTTTTATATCGAAAGTGCAGTACACGATAGTTGTGTTGTGTATTTCGATCTTAATTTTAAATCAAATTGTGGACGCATATTTTTAATTTCTAAATGTATAAAATTATTTAGCAAATTGACGTGATTCTAACGAAAACGGCGACAGACTTTATTGATATAAACAGTAACCTAGGCCTACAGGTAGAGAAATGTAGGTTCTTGTCTGTTAATTCAGCCGGACCCAAATTAACTGCTAGGATTAGTCTTAGGGGTAGGGTTAAAGTTAGGAATAGGATTAAGGTTGACCGTTGAGGTTAGGGTTAGGAAATGTATTGCGCGTCGCAGTCTAGATTCCACTCTGGTATCTATGGACTTAGCATTGATTCACGCGTTCACTCAGACAGTCACTCAGTCAGTCGGTGTCTATCGGGTCAGTGCTCGTGCCATGCAAACCGTCCACCAGCGATTTGTCGAATGGATCGGTAATTCGTTTGTTTTGTAATCTACGTCCAACGACCGGCGTCTTGCGGCAGAAATGAAATGAAATCCATTGGTCGTTTCATTTCATCTCTTTTCTGTCGCCTTAAGCACACCTTTATGACGATCGTTTTAAGTAACGTGTCTGATGACTGGCACTGTTGATTATTCTTTATCATACCAGCGTCATAATAGGCCATATTACGGGTCTTGCTCTTTCGTGCGTCTCTCGCTGTGTCTGTCTGTCTGTCACTATCTCGAAGACAAAAGAACATAGAACAGCCGTACAATCGACGTAAACGTTCCCTGCGCAGTGCAATGCATAGCTACGCGGACGGTTGCATAATATGCCGGCACTGGTTCGATACACTTTATAGCTTAGTCGCTCGCTTGTGACCTGTATCGATAAAGTACTATAGTAGGCCTAAATCTATCAGCTTCAGATGTCTGTTACTCTGCTTCAGATGCCGTCTGTTCAACTGCATAATTGCTAGCCTAAATTGAGCATTCTGTAATTTTTGTGCGATCTGCCGATTGCATTTTTTGATTCTGTATTATTTTGCGGAGTTCGTGACAATAATAAAGTAAAAATTCGCACAGAGTCTATACGCGACACGTCGGTGGAGGTTATCAACAGCCTGCTGGTTTACTAACGTTTTCCACAGATTATCGTTTTTAGCTTTTTGCGCATAAGCAAACACGTGCACACTTTTGGTCCATATGATCATATTGACATACATACAGACAGACAGAGACACAAAAAGACAGTGAGAAAGAGAAAGAAAGAGAGAGAAACCAGAATCTGCAGTGACGAAGTACGCACACGTGCAACAAAACAAAAAATAAAATAAAAGTACAGCAAAACATTATTTATTTTGTTACATCGTGGTTTCGGTGTGTGATAAGCAGCAAACGGAGTCGACGGCGACTGTTTTCACTTGTTTTATTCTATTTTATTTTGCTTTATATAGCACTTACATGCGAACCCCGTGATAATAAATGGTGAATAGCGGATTTCTACGGCGGCGACGGTGTGGTGACTATTGAGCGTACTATAGGATCATCGCGTCATGTTGTATGCGCCATCATTTCTTGTTATCGTCGGCGGCGGAGATAAACGTGCGGCGATGAGCAGCTAAGTAAGACGGAATACACAGCACGTATACACCAAGCTGATGAGGTTGTAAATGATTTCGAACGGCTTTGTGAATGAATGTCCGCCGATTGAATCACGTGACGTCCTGTAGCGCAGCCTATTCCTGTTGCTTAAGGTTGTCTTAAGACTTAAAGACGTCGCCTCCTACACATGCGTAGCTGGATATACGGTAGAACGTGCACCAAATGCTGATTGATTTGCTCATTGCATTAAAATCATAATTCACCACTGCCGTGCAGTGTATATCGGACGGCTACTGGCTGGTCTGCGTGTCGAACCGACGGCGTCAAAGAGTTGACGTTTTTTCACGCCGCCGGTGTCCCATTATAGGATCGCTCCAGAAAAGTCTCCCCCGGTCGACAATTTACCAGCAAAAATCCGCCCCGCCCCGCGGCCGACCGGGAGGGACAGATTTTTACCGGTAAATTGTCGGCCGGGGGATACTTTTCTGGAGGGGGCGATCCTGTAATGGGGAAACTTTTTATAGTGCCGGCGATACTTTATTAAGCAAGATACATATCAAATCCGTGATTATCTCTCTCCGGTCGGATTTTTCATGGAGGAGACATTTTAATGCGACACCGGCGCGGTAGCGGCTAAGTCGCTCGCTCCAATGTTCTGTAGTTGTCATTAATTGATGGATAGAGTATAGCCAGTCTATAGTTCTGCTTAACGCTGTCCGTCCGTGTCTCGCTTGGCTTCTGTCATAAATCGGAGTTTTACGTTCGTCGCTAAAGACGTTCGGTCAACACTTTATATCGCCAGCTGTAGCTTATGCCGTTGTAGTCGTCGTCATCGTAGTTCGTCATATAAGTTCTCCGCAGTCTTTTGCTACCTTGCTGCTGCATTGTTGTTCCCGTGTCCAGCGTCGCTTCGTATTGTACCTGCTTCACGACATTGTGGAGTTTATTTATTTCGTGACCTAGTTTTGTCGCCTATTTGTTTCTCAGTGGAGTGTCTGCAGTGTTATAACTGACCATAGTCTCACTCCACTTAAGCGTGACGACCGAAATGTGGCTCGGGTTTGAGTACAGCACCCATTCTCAGGCAGAACTCGTCGCCGATCACAGCCATGAAATAAGTACGTTTCGACACGGTAGACCTACGACAGACAGACGAACGGACGACAAGCTGTGCCATGAGCGCGACCGTTATGACGGTTGGTCGGCTAAAAATCGCGAGTATTTATCTCTGGGTATGTGCGTGCTGACTATCGTGAAGCTGATATAGACTGTCATTAACTCGTCATTAACTCGCCGTGACTCAAAAAAGCATGCCGCTAAACGTTTGTCCGTATGTTTTCGATATATAATGATCAATTTTCACGGTTCTTTCACTGGCACTCTTGGCGGAATTTTTACCATAAATTAGAGCTGTCAAGGCGTTAATTTTTTTAACGCATTAACGCAGTGCGTTAATTTTTTTTAATGCATTAATTAACGCGTAAATTAACGCACCCAGTCCCGTCGAGATAGAGAGTAGGAGGTAAATTACCCCGTTTATGAGACCCGCCTGTAGAATATAGAAAGTTAGAAAAATGAAAAAAAGTTTAAAAAACACATATAATTTTTATATTTTTTAAAACGTATTTAGACTATTTACTATCTAACTATTACAGTATTTTTATTTTGTATATCATCTGTTGTCCATCATAGAGTCCATTATTTTCACAACTCACAAGTAAACAGCATCAACAAAATGAAACAAAAAATAATAATTATGAGCTAATAAAATACACGGTCAAATTAGACGTATTTCTGTATTCTGTAGCACAACCTATTCTGCCATTTTGTCATACGACAAATTAGTCCGCCCGATTGCCCGAAAGACGGCGGGCTTATGTTTTACCGCAAATGTTTTTGTTCAAAGCAAGATCTCCGAGCTCCGTCGGCCGATCGCTGTAAAAACTATTACGCTTATTTACAGTAGTGATGAAATGAAAACTAGTTTAGTTACTTGATTTCATTCGATTGTCATATAACCGCAGTTTAATGGAATATCCGAACTTTTGCTGCACAGAATTTAGTAACTGAATGAAATAAATTTACGCATGTGCGTTAATTTTTTTAACGCGCGTTAATTTTTTTAACGCGCGTATTAACGCATTAACGCGTTAATTAACGCGTCAACTGTGACAGCTCTACCATAAATAGTTAAAAACTGCCATTAGAGATCTCACCACACCGTAAACTCGTCGCTGTAAAGTATAAATTTTTAAAAACTGCACCGACCGAAAAACAGCAGCGGCAAACTAAGTGCACAGGAACTAAAGAAACTGTGATCTTAGAACTTTATATCTCAGTGCACACAAAGCACACTAAAATGCAACATTTATGTTTTACAAGGTAGTGTAGCAACGCGCTTAAGATGTGGATGGGATCTCTAGCGACATTTGCCGCAGAGTTTGCAGCGAAAGATTATTGTGAGAATCGATCAGCGTTTAGCAAAGATGTGGACACAAGTTTTGCGTCGTGTTTTCGACTGTCCGCAGATAGTTGATGGTTGATGTAAATTTATCTGACTTTTTTACATTGTCTGGTTCTAGTATTACAGGTGGCCATTGCTATAAGATTAGTTTTCACCACTGTCGTGTCAATTCTCGTTTAATTTTTTTCAGTAATCGTGTTATAGCAGTTTGGAACTCTTTGCCTGAAACTGCTGTGACAGCCCCAACAATAGACATTTTAAAATCTTTGCTTATGAAGCTTGAACTGCCTATAGTTTGATTGTGATAGGTATTAGTTTTATTAGTCCGCCCGAAAGCGATAGCTTACGGAGCGGACTTATGTTTTACGCATGATGTTTTTTCCGAGCATGAGATCTCCGAGATGCGTGGGCCGACCGGCTTGAAATTTTGCACGATGGTCAATACTAGGCCAAATTTTATAATGCCGGTCCAAAATTTTGAGGGGCGCACCCCAAAAAAATTTCGGGGGCGAAAAACATGCAAAATTTGGCCCGATTTCGGACGACTTCGAAGTTCGGCGGCAAATATCTCCGAAACGGATGAAGATATTCAAAATCGGATTTTTATTCCGTCTACCGCGATTCCTCCTGCGTTAGGCGAAACAAGTCCGGTGAAGTTTGGTCCAGTGACCTTGGAGATTTAGATGTGAAATCGTACCCACCTAAAGCGCGTTTTTCGGAAGAACATATTTCGGCCCCTAGGGGGTGCTGCGCCCCAAAATTTTTACACGCGCTAGAGA
>Ga0209671_1007627_pt1 | contig 11251 bp, 7 predicted proteins | sample WorMetHERISLAND2_2_FD_187401 | JGI IMG/M metagenome (GOLD analysis project Ga0209671, IMG submission 187401) | Marine gutless worms symbiont microbial communities from Max Planck institute for Marine Microbiology, Germany - Olavius geniculatus... | ecosystem: Host-associated > Annelida >...
ACCCTATAGTATAGAGAGTAGTCTTGTGGTCGGGAGTAGTTGTGCTCTTTGCTATTCCCGCCATAACTTTCAGTACCCAGTATAATTGCTGGGAACTTCCTGGGGATGGCTGATGGGCCCACATGATGGCCTAAGCCTACGGGGCGGCACAGCTGCCCTGCCCCGCATTGGAACTTGGACATACAAATGAGCAAAACCTGAATTTTGTATTGGAGTGTACTGAGATTTTTGTCATATTGTGTTAAAAATTGTTATGACATTTATCTCTTTGCTAGCAGCAAAATTCTGACTGCATAACAGTCATCAGCAGCAAAAAAAACATAGTTACGCGTAGATAGACAAGGGACAGTAATACCAATATTATGTCATCTAGAAATAAACAAGTCAGCAAAATGAACAAAGTGTCTTGAACATAATTCAACAAAAATGTTTTCTAAGAAACATAATTCTGACCTCGAAAATTAAAAGCATAGCCAAGTAAATAAGTAGCCAATGGTCCGGTGATACTGTTTGCTAATAACCACGCATATGCATGAACCAACCAAGGTGGCCGTAGAGCTCTGTACAGTAAACAATAATTATAAAACACATGATGGAGAAGAAAAAACATTGTAGCACAAAAGTCAAATACTTATACAATATATCCTCATTTAGCTATGGATTACTCTCTGTGGCATGGTAAAATAAATATCAGTTTGTGGGCAAAATACATTTAACGATAAGAATATCAATAGGTAAAAACAATGGCAGCCCACAGGCCTAATCAGTTGGCTTGGTTTGTGCTTTCATGGGTCAGCAGCCAGTCAGAAATTTATGTTTTATTTCAACAGTGAGAATACTGCTAGATTACATCACATTGAAATATGCAGTACACTATGTAAAGTCCAGTATGATAAGTTACACTAAAATATGATAAAATACTAAGTGCTCTATATATCCCATAAACCAGCTACACTCTGACTACAACTGTGCCATGATGACAGCGCCACAAACATGTCCAAAAGTATTTTGCACAATCCATATTATTAAAAAAAATTAACATCATTATCAGTATTCAGTACCATAGTAACAGCTAGTAAAAGGAAAGCCATCTTAGGACAGTAAGTTCCTTAACTACATGTATACATATGCACATGTTCACAATCAAAATAACTTCTTGTAACTCGTAATCCTACACTTCTTGAAACAATGGCTCAGCACATATAGTTACTGACATGGATCTAATGCTGACAATACCAACCTATGTGGTTTCATTCCAAGACCGTTGACAAAGACTAGTGACTGACAGAGATCAGTATTTGCTGCTAAATGTAATGCTGTCACTGATCCCAAGCTGTGGCCAACAACAGCTGCCACACTTCACATTTAAACACAATGCAATTATATACGTACAGTAAACAATAAGACTGATGTATCAAATGTCCAAAAATGACCAAAAACTGAAAGTTTACAGTTTAAAACTTTACGTTTATAAGTACCACTAGTGTGTGTTAATAAAGGTTGACTAAAACCAGAAATTGTATACATGGTGTTTCATAAAAAGACCCCTTTTTGTTTTTTTCATAATTTACTCAAATTATGAGCTACCAGTTGTAGATGAAGAAATACTAATTTGAAATATTTGAACAAAATATGACAGTTGATTAAATATTCTTTGCTAGTCGTGATGTAACGCTGACGTCATAATGTGTCACAGATACAAACTTGCTAGTCTCAATTGGTGCTGTCAGTTGCTACCCTGCTTTGATGGTGAACTTAATCTGGTTCGCTAATGAGAAATGCTTATCATGTCAGCACTGAGCAACATGGAAACATGAAATCGAGCATCTTGTGATCCAAAAACTCAACATCTTGCAAGCTCAGTGCGATAGTGCACTGTTTTGCTCGAACATGTGAAAGACCAACTATCCCCACAGACACGCAAATTCGATCGCTTTGCGCGTTTTTGTGGCTGCAACTGTAAACTTCAAATATTTGACACCAACAAACCAGATTTTTAAAATATTATTAATGATATTTAAATTATTATTAATGATTTTTAATCAACTGCCATGTTTTGTTAAAACATTTCAAATTAGTATTTATTCAGCTACAACTGGTAAAAATTTCACGCAAATTGCTCATCATTTGAGTGAATTATGAAAAAAAAACAAAAAGGGGTCTTTTTTATGAAACACCATGGTATATCTTCCACTTTTTATGCACCACCCTGTCTGCATGTATGTAAATATGGAATACCTGCTAACTTTAATGGCAGACAGAAAGTTTAGCACAAGCTCAATTCTGGCCTCATTAGTCTGATCGAAAGCATTTTCATCCTCCACCTCAGTATTACCATAACCTGCAAAACAGCATCAAACAACAACATATTCTACACTGTGGGCCATAAAAACGTGACACTTTACTTTTGTCAATATCTTTGCTGATTATTGACCAATTTTCAAAATTCTTTCACTGGTGCACTCTGGAGACAATTTGCAATAACGTCATTATTATATATCCCACCACAAGGTAAATGCATTTCTACACTACCTTGTGAGATATAAATGTAAGCAAAAACTAACGATAATAACAAATATTTAAATAAACGAAAAAACACTTCAAACCAACATTCTGATGGATGATCTGTATGACACTAGACTGTGTTAGACCCACAAAGTTTAGTGTCATACAGACCATTCATTGGAATGTCGGTCTGAATTTTTTTTCAATTTTACCAAAATGTTTGTTTGCTATTATCAATATGTATGCACATTTTATTGATATTTCACAAAGTAGTGTAGAGACGCATTTATGGTGTGGCAGGATATGTAATCACGTTATTGCATATTGTCTGCACAGTGTGCCAGTGAAAGAATTGTGAAAATCGATCAATAATTGGTGAAGATATGCACAAAAGTAAAGTGCCACGTTTTTTGGCCCACCCTGTAGTGTCAATGCACAACATGAATAAACATTACAACAATTGTGTCTACTGTCTGTCCATCTCGCCACCTCTCACAATCACTAAATCAAGATCAACGAAAGTAAATGTTAAACAATGTTAACTAGCTCACCACCTAACAGTCCCATCATTCTACTTTTTCTCCCAGTATTTATTTTCATCAAGAATCCTACCTGGAAATTCGGGTATCACTAGACGAAAGCCAGCTGCAGTGAGTGCAGGAGCAAGATGTGTCATATGATGAATGTCTCCTGGAGAACCATGCAGTGCTAAGCACACCGCACCCTGAGAACAACCAAGATCAGCATAGCCGACCCTAGCAAAGCTTCCATTCACAGGAACATGTACACTGTTGACTGTTAATGAAGCACCAGTTGAATGTGATGACATTTTTAACCCAGCATTGTCCTGAGTGCTAAGACATTTGACAGCTGCAGGAAATACACGAAGAGTTTGCCATGTTAGCTTTTTATGCAACATATCCTGCAAAATGAACACACAGCACCAGCAAACTTTCAAACTGTTCTATAAATACCTATGCTTCACCATGGCTTAGAGTGTATTATGCTGATGTACTAAACTCTGACCATAACGAAACGTGGTTTTTGTGATCAATGGTGTATTCTGCATGGAATGTGTGTGCAACAAACAGATATGAAATGCATTTTAATTGTCATGCTTGACTGGAGTGAGATTATTGGTGGTTATAACGCTGCAGACACAGCAGTGAGAGATAGGATGAAGCAAAATATACAATTAATACTAGATGATCAGCTCTTCTACTAAAGTTTACACAGGTCTTTCTGCTGACATTAATTCCCGCAATGCTCAAGGATATGTTGTCATTCGTGAAAGAGAAATAAAAGTACACAACACAGGCAGTATCTACATTATCTAGGCTACACCGTCGTGGCGAGTTATTTCCTGTGCATCAACATATTAGCCATTCAGTCTCGACTCGTAATCCGCCAACTGTTGCAGTGGTTAAGATAAATATGACGAAGCAGAAACTTAAAAAATAAACAACGATACCGTTAAAAATGAAGCATAAAAAGGTAAAAACAGTGAGTAATAATAATTACAATGAAAAATACTGAATATTGACAGTAAACTGTAAACAAACAATAGGAAATAGTAAAAATGACTGAATCTAAAACGGAATTAAATACGAAACTTAGATGTTAGAGAGGGACCTATCAGAAAAATTGCAAGTACCGTATCTGTACTTAATGTCTTTACAGTTACACATAAAGCCTAATTTTTCTTTCACTTGAGTATGGTCAAATAAACTCAAACTTCAACGAGTTGAAGGCTTCTAACCAGTGGTCACTATTTGCATTCCACAGTGCTGAAAGCATATAGATAGTTTAAAAACGTCCACGACATATAGGCCTAGAGCGCTAGCGGTCGACACTGCTGATAAAACAGAAGAGGCCTACATCAGTGTCTTTGAGTCTGACTCTTCATGAAAATACTGTGGCTCTTTTGCACTAATATCAGTACACCGAGTACCTCCAATACAAAGAGTGTTAGGTCGAGTTTTGGGTACCATGTGTCGTCTGTTGTCTCTCTGCAGTCTGTCGTCATCTGTAACGCACGTATTGTGGGCGTGGCAAAACCGTACGTCGTATGGGGTCGGCGATAGTAAGCCTATTGTTGGATAGGGTGATGACGAGTTTCTGTTGTTATGGACGGCCTCTGTAACGGCGGCGACGACGAAGTTATCACAGTCGTGGTAAGGCGACGTGGGCGGCCACTATGGTTGATAGCCTTGGTGGTGTTAGCGGTCGATCGGTTATTTGGGCGACCGATTTTACAATCAGCAAAACGTTCTTTGACGACAGCCATTTTTCTTTTCAATCAACGTATCAACAGTAACATTATGTTCGTTCAATCAACGTTCAGCATCGGTGCCAAATCTCAACTTCACATTGTCTCTAATTAGGCCTACTGATGACAATCAAAGTAAATAATCGCAGGACTCATAACAGTCTAATCACTGTCCAACCCATGACTCATCACAGACTAACTAACCACAATCTAACCAACAACGGACTAACGACAAACTAACCCATGACGGACTAACCCTAGGCCGTAACTACGACAGTCTTATATACTGGCCGTCAACCGTGGGTTGGCACGGTTGACGACAACCTACCGAATCGGTTGACAACCGATCGGTTGACGACAATCAACCGTCGGTAGGTGACAATCAACCGCCGGTAGACGATTGAAAACAAAATTTACAGCAAATTAACTAAAATAGGTGCAAACTCCGGGTTCAACACTATAGGCTGTCACTAAAATAACCATGTCTCTACCTGCAGCTAGCGGTTTGGCCGCAATTTTGAATGCAAAGTTGCTGCCTGCAGCCATCAGTCACCAACGTTGCGCCGAATCCACGTATCGTATCCTGGTGTTGTTAATAGCGTTCTATAGACCTATAGCAGCGTTGACGTAGCGTATTATGATAAATCACTACCTTTTCACGATCGGAAGTCAAACGCTGGCCTTCAGATATAAGCGGTATTATATCTGCCCACCCTAGCGATAAGTGGGCTTTTTTGAATCACTTAATTGCTTGGGGAATGATGTGTAAGCTTATAGACAGTGTCGTCAGAAAGACAATTCCAATCGCTGACTGTATGTCAACAGAATCGATACTTGAATATGACACGTCAGAGAGTTTTTTTTGTACGAGTTGGTCCGGAGTATTTTTTTTAGTTCTATGCATGTTGACCGTTGACGACTGGCTGCTCTTGGTACCGTTGATAGTGAATTTTATGGAACCACGCTAGGCAAGCAGTTAGGCCTACACGTACGTCGCCATACGTATAACCACGTATGCTAAAGCACAGAGAAAATCGACCGATAGTGTTCAGCTCACCTACGGCGATAGGTCTAAATCCGATTAAACAGGAAACGTCGTCATCCGGCGCGTGAGTGTTTATGCCCGTCATTATTACATAGCTGCGTCAACACATCTGATCATTTTCACAGACACGGACAGATTAGCGATGAAGTCAACATGTAGCAATGTACGCCGCAGCTCGGATGCTACGTCATTGCATCTCATTGGACGTGCGTACCGTTCTCTTGGTCTTGTATGCGGTGCAGTCTGAAATATCAACTGATTCATCATCTACTCACAGTCGCGGTATACATACGTACGCTACATTACAATACTATCATCATTATTATCACTATAATACAGGGTGGGCCAAAAAAACCGGACCTGTTTGAGCGTTGATAACTCAGCGATGGTTATCCGTAGAAAGACGTGTATATGTCAAAAGTTTTAGAATGTTGTAGACAAAAAGGGCCGAACTTGCATATCAAATCATTTAAATATTCTTTGCCTAATTTGCATAAATCTTCATTACCTTTGAAATTAGGCATTTGCCTGCACTCCCATGTGCCCGAGTTCATTGAACTCAAAAACTCATTGCCAAAAAGTCCAGATTTAAATTCTGTGAATTATTCAGTGTGGGGCATTGCAACAAATAGCATGGCCACAAAATTTCAGTAACTGACCAGCTAAAACGTGTGCGCTAATAGAATGCTGGGCTCAGCTGATCCTGAACACAATGACTTCAGAGATCGATCAGCTGTCTAAAAGAACTGATAACGGTTATGAATGCAAAAGCTGGGCAACTGCCTATGTCGAATTTCATCTAAACTCAATGTATGTGTTAATGATTGTTGATATTTCACTGTATGCTGAATGAAAATCAACTTAAATTTATGCGTTACTGCCAATTTAGCATGATATTAGGGGTGGGGTAGATTTGTGTAAATCAGGCCTAGAATTTTTAAATGCTGAGACATGCAAGTTGTACACTTTTTCTGTACACAATTTTGAAACTTTTGGCATATTACGTGTCTTTCCATCAATAAACATCGCTAAGTTATAAAAGCTCAAATGTCCATGTTAAATCCATGTGTTACAGTCAAATTTGGCAGAATTTCGGGGTAATGAATATTTATGCAAATTAGGCAAAGAATATTTAAATGCTTCACTATGCAAATTTGTCGTTTATTTTTTGCAGCATTCTGAAACTTTTGACGTATTACAGGTTTTTCTACCACTAACCATCGCTGAGTTATCAACGCTCAAACAGGTCCGGTTTTTTGGCCCACCCTGTACACAGACGCATAATTTTCAGCCTCTGTTTCTTGTCAAGTGATCACACCTAGGCCTATGTGCAGTTGTGGCTCTGAGTTTGCGAGAACGAGATCATGTGTGCTATAGTCGGGGAGCTGACAAGGGTTACCATGCACCCCCTCTGGGATTAAACCACATGCATATTTTATTGTACTCTAAAAGCTAAACTTTAAAAAAAAATATGTTAACAGAAAAAAAATTTAGGATACAGGGTGCTTACCAGTCTTTTGTTGTTATGACAACTGAAAACCATTAGCAACAAGCTTAGTGTGTCTATAACGAAGATAAGTGTCTGAATGTGTCGAATATTATGACTATAATAAACTGTTCATAGGTCACGAATTACAAGGAATTTAACGGTGTATTTATCACTTAGCAATGGTTGCTATGGAGTGAGAAGGGGTGCATGGTAACCCCTGTCAGCTCCCCGACTACTACGATGCCGTATTGCATGGTAGATCGCGTTGAGTCGGGCAGCACTCAAGGACTTGGCAACTGGTATCCTGAGATCGTCGCCGACGGCTTCCTACCAGTGAACATATCATCATTATCAAACGACGTACGTGTATTAAGCTCGCCCGCGTTCTACTACATAGTTTGCGCGTAATTTTTAGTTTAGCACAACATAGGCTACTAGCTGTTAACCCGACCTGGCAATCCCTGGTATCTGGAGATTGCAAAATATTGCCTTCGATAGCCGCATGTTTTACTTATTTAGTACAAAAGCCCAGCTTTCGCTAAAGTGGGCCGCTCGTACCGTCTATAACGCCTGGCCTATGTAACATCTGAACTGCACTAACAGAGATTTATCAATATAATTTTATTTAGCAACTGTTATTAGTTTGTTCATTTGTAGTCTGTTTATCATGTATTTTCTGTGTTTCTTTTGTCTCCCTTAGTAATGTCTGTAGTTTTTCTTTCACTGTTTTTCTATGTTATTGTTCTCGCGCGTTTGTCGTGAGTGTTTATTACATATTAAAATACAAATAAAAGTAAATATCCGAAGGTCAGCGTCCGACTTTCGGACGCGGAAAAAAACGATTTCCCAGCGTGACTACAGTGCACGCTATGGCGACGCTGTTATATCGAACTCTACACTGAACGCTGGGATGCAATACTGCAATTCGGTGCACGTGGGTGATGGTTGCAGGCAGCCACTTTGCATTTAAAATTGAGGCCAAACCGCTGCAGATAGAAACATGGTTACTATAGGCAGCATACAGAAAGTCGCCAGGAATCGGCAATGGTCCTGCTGTACCATTGCCGATTTCTGAACCGTACCGTTTAGCCAAAATTCATGTGTTACAGACAGACAGACGACATAATTGTACAAAGGCTCGATTTATTTTGGTGAATAAAAGTTGATATACAGTATAAGCTTATTAGTCCACGGCTGCTGGGCTGCAGATTCGTGGTGGTCGACAGAAGCGAGCTGCGACGGCGCTGGCGAGGAAACTGTGGCCGAACGCAACGATACCTTACGCCATAGGCAACGTCACCGGTCAGGTTCCGTTGTACATATAATTGCGATAATTCTGTTTGCGTATAACCTTAAACATAAGGGATTTTAGCCCTACATTTTGCATTTTTGAAACAAAAAATTTTCACACAAGCTAAAATTTAGGGGATTGCCCCAGCTTTTTCCCCTACCCGCCCTTTCTCTAACACGACGCCACTGATCCATACTTTGGCCGTGGAGCATAAAAGCTGTACATTATGAGCCGATTTGCATTTTTGCCAGTTAAACTAACATTCTAACTAATACATTGTATTCATTGTCATTTTTGAAATGTATTTAGGCCTATTTATTTAAAATACTAAGTGTACACACTGCACAGTCTGCACTAAAGTACGGTACATTTGAAGAGAAGGAATTTTTTTATTAAAATTAAAAAATACATTTAGTTATATTTAAATGCCATGCAACAAACGTAATAGGATTTAATTGTGTTTGTACAGACGAGGTGGTTCGTAACATTGAAGCTGCAATGAGTCATTGGGAAACTCAGACGTGTATTCGATTTGTCAACAGAACAACTCAGCCGGATTTTATCGTATTCAACGACGGGCGCTGCGGGTAAGCGAGTGGTCTGCACGTACATGTTGAACCACACTCAATTTGCACTGGTAGTGGGCGGGGCCTACTGTTTTGGTAAGTTTCAGCTGCAATCGTGCGTCATAAAGCAATCGGCGGTGTAGATTTAAGCGTGATTTATGTACGATACCGCAGTGTTTGGAGTGGTAGCCCCGTACGTACTGCGTACTCGCTTAATCACCCCAGCAGTGCAATATACACTGTAGTGCATGCAAACCCTGGCCTGTTAACATATTGTAACTGAATGTTAACAGAATGCGATCTAGCATATAAACGCCAATCGCGACACGATAGTGTACGACTGTGCTACGATTACCAGCACATTTATACTAAACATTTATAAACGCATTTTTATTTAAAACTCTGTTGTCTACGTTAAACCGTCAACGTAAAAACGACGATAATTCAAAATATTTACGTACGAAAATTTCAGTGTTATTGCTGGTAAACTATAGGCCTAACCTATTCATTACGTATTGGCTACTGCATGTTCTGTGTCAGTGAGCACCTTGACTTGTCGCGAAGACGTTGCGGATTTGCTATGCAGTTTGCAGTATGGCGTCCTGTGCACAGTGCAACAGATCTACGCCAAGTCGAAGAAATTGTGATTTGGGCTTGTCTCAATGCTTGATGCAGAGTGCTATGCAGTGTGCGTAACTATGCAGTTGTTGTTCGTTCGTGGGTCGTATGGGCGGCGGCTGGCAGGAAGTGACGCTAAGTGCTCACTGTGCTACGTACGGCGTTATCGTGCACGAGCTTGGTCACGTCGTCGGATTCTGGCACGAGCACAGCCGGTACGTCACCATACGTCACTATAATACGGCTGCGCTATCACGATTCACGACCAGTTTACTGCACCGCTGCTCTATTTTCTATAGTCCAGTCAGCTGCTCGGTTTTAATGTTGCTGTACCCGAGATAAGCCCACAGTTTCCGCCAACCGTTGAGAAAAAAACAAATCTGCCAATTTCTGTCTTTTTCTCTGCAGATGATGTGACTGTCTTTCTCGTCTTGACCTCAACGTTTACTGTATTGCTCACAGGTCGGACTTAAAGAACAGCTTAGTGACAATTAAATCAAACCGTTTGATTTAGACAAAAACGGTCTGTGGCGTGCAGACCTGATCGTGACAAATACATTGAGATACAGCGGCAGAACGTGCTGCGTGGTCGGCTGGAGAACTTCGCCAAGAAATCGTCACACGAAATCAACTCGCTCGGTCAGCCGTACGATCTGCAGTCCATCATGCATTACAAACAGGTCTGTAGCTTTCGCACATACAACATAAAAACGTACTGTCATATAACCGGTAGGTTTAAGCTTTCTTGTTCCAGTACTGATCTTGCTACATATCATATCTTTTACCACAACCCAGAACAAGACAGAAATCGCATTTATGCTGTTTCGAGTTTTCTGTCTTTGATGCTAACCGTCTTTAGTACGACGAATGCATAATTTAAATACGGCATCAGCGTGCGCGTAGTAGCCTAAATTGTTTAATCTGCCTGGCAAACGGTATGAGCATTACGCGTAAGTCTAGTGTGTCTGGTTAAAACGTTCAAGATGGTGTGGAACGACATATTTTTGCTGTTTGCAGTTCGTTTGTGCGTGCAGAACACGTTCAGCAAGAACGGCATGGATACTATCGTCGTGCGGCAGTCAGAACTGGACATTGGACAACGTCGAGCGCTCAGTGTAGGAGATATCGTGCAAACTCGACTTCTCTATCGATGTCCCAGTCAGCTCTTTCATTTTGCATTCGTCAAAAACTTACACATTAAATAATAGTTCTAATGTTGTAGAAATATTATTTATAATGTACGAGTTTGGCTGCGTTTAATACTGAGCGAACAAGGCAGAGGAACGGAAAATATTATTCTCTCCGCAGACGTCGGTGCTCAAATTAGGCCAGCAGTATAGGGCAAAGCACAATTCAGAAAGCGAAGGGACATTGCTAGACTCAGTGATGAAGGAATTAGTAATGCGTACAGAGTAGCACTTGAACGGCATCTCGGACAAGCAGAGCCATCACAAGACTTGGACGAAAA
>Ga0209671_1007628_pt1 | contig 11250 bp, 6 predicted proteins | sample WorMetHERISLAND2_2_FD_187401 | JGI IMG/M metagenome (GOLD analysis project Ga0209671, IMG submission 187401) | Marine gutless worms symbiont microbial communities from Max Planck institute for Marine Microbiology, Germany - Olavius geniculatus... | ecosystem: Host-associated > Annelida >...
GTTGAAAGCATTAAATAACAAAATAACTTGAAAACATCCTAGAATCGATGACAATTAGAAAAATCAAGCAAAGTACAAGCATCTTGATCACAGCTAACAAAATGCACATTTTGCGATTTTCAGGTAATAAAAATACAAAATCTAAAAACAGGGTGGCCACTCACCAGTCACGATCAAATTCCCTGACTTTTCCAGACATTTTAAGGGAACATAGACGGAGTATCGCTCCTCGAACAGTAGCGATATGACGTCTATTGGCAACAATTTTAATTCTTTTCCAGAGAATTAACTGACCAAATTTAGTGCAGTTTAAACAATAAAGGCATACAAAAGCGGCTTACCGGCACCGCAAATTTAAAAGTATGGAAGTACAAGTCTGCGAGCAAAACGAGCAGAAAAAATGGAGTTGAATGCAAATATTCAACTAGTAATGAACAGTTTTTGGGACACTTTTCCCTGACAAGATTTTTTCCCTGACATGTTTCAAATTTCCTGACATTTCCAGGTTTTCCAGACAAGTGGTCACCCTGTAAAAAAACAAAAATCACTGAGAATAGTAATAAACACACAAAACCTCAGCTCCAAAACTGTGTAATGTGAAAGCACTACTGATTTTAAATAGCCAATCTTTTACAGCAAATTGGCATCACCTATGTCTGACAATGCATAACGAACATTGAAGTACCTTGGAGTTGGTTTCAGTGGCAGTGCAGTAAGAGACATTTAGCAGCGGACAGAACTGAAAAGTTGGAGCAGTAGCTGATGAAGTCGATGGCAACAACTTGCTCAACGCCACATTTACAACATCCTGGACAATGCACGACAGTTCCGATGAGTTATACGTTTTATAAATCCTTCTAAAAATTATGATAAGCTAAACTTTAAGCAAAATGATAAAAAATTCAGCAAGAAGAAAAACAAAAACTCAAAAAATTATACGTCCAAATCAAACTCAAGATGGTTGAATCAAAATAACCATCTGATTCTTGGAAAAAAAAATTTGTTGCAAGAAAAAATTAAAATGCAAACTCGGCAATACAACTGCAATTTTTACTGCTAGTAATAATTACACTTTATAACAGTTAATGTTCACGTTAACACTGTACACAAATACAAATATTTTTCTCTATCTTTTGTTTAAACTTTTCCACGTCAAGGCAAATTCTGCAAAGAAGTCATGCAGAAAATAACTAGTACATTAACATATAAACGTAACTAGAGCAAAAAGAAAAAAGTGCTGAGCTGGCAGTAGTAGTAGCAATAGTAGTAGTTTTGTTGTATTACTTTTTTGGTGGTGGTCAGCTTAGTGGCAGTCAGCTGACCGGCTGGGGCACTACGGCGGCCACACGTGTCCCCAGGTGGCGGATAGGGGAATGCCCTCGAAGAGGGTAGCACCGGATAAAAAAGGTGTCACAGACCAACAGTGCCTAGGAGAAGGCAAACTCTGATTTTAAACCGGGGCAGGTGGTGCTCGTTTAGCCTGTTGAGGCAAATCCACCTAAGAGATTGGAACTCCAACCTCAAACCGAACTGGATGGCCGCCAGTCATGGGCAGCTACGGATAGCTTTGATAAACTCTGTACCCAGTCAGCCATCTACCCTGCATGTTCCTGGCTAGACATCAGGGGAATTTTACAGCCTCGACTTTTCCATGAGTGTTAACAACAGTATCTCCATTGAGGAGAACACTGGAAGCACCTCGTGGAAACCGCTATGCTCCAGCTCGGGGCACATGCTTGATGATGATGACTAGCAAAAACAGCAATAATAGTAGCATACCTGACATTCAGCTACTCCGATGGACAGCCTTTTAGCATAGTCATCGGCCACAGGCTGCTTTTCTGTCCCACTAAAGCCAAACACAGTAAATAATGTAAAAATAATTTTCATACCAGTCTTCTAATGGTAGCCTGAAAAGACATGGAAATTGACTCAGCCAGAATGAATAACTGAAGACCATACACAGATTTAACCACGAAAGAAAGCTGCAAAAGCTGCTTCAAAATTGTTCATGTGATACAATGAAAAGTGAGTAAACAACTGATTCAACACTAATTTATGATCACAAAAAAGTAAAGAATGTCATAACTTTTATACTTCAAGCACAGACAGAAAGACTGAACAAAAAAGTAATCAAGGGTGAAAAGGGTCATTATGTTTACTATGCAAAATGATATTCCGACTAGCTGCTAGTAAAAATGCCAGAGATCAGTCCAAACAAACCTCACAGCATCATGATGCTGCACCACACCCATAGCATCACCTACAACACATGTATTCTCACAGTAAAAATACAGCAAAATTGTGAAATACTAAATCATAAAGAGATCACACACAATAGCTTCCGAAGTGAACTTATGTTTTAGTGCAGATGTTTTTATTTTTTATTCCAACGCCAGACCTCCGAGACGCGTTGGCCGATCAGCGCAAAATTTTGCACGCTGATCAGTACTGGACCGAATTTTATAATGCCGGTCCAAAATTTCAGAGGAACCCACCCCAAAAAATTAAAAATGCAAAATTTTACCCGATTTTGGATGACTTCAAAGTTTGACGGCAACTATCTCCGGAATGGTTGAAGGTATTTGAAATATGACAAGTACATTTTTTACCGCGATTCCTCCCGCATTGGGTGAAGAAAGTATGGTGAACTTTGGTCCACTAATCACAAAGATTAAGTGGTGAAATCATACCCACCCAAATCAACTTTTTCGTGTCATATGGCCATATAAAGGCGGTAGCAGTAAGTCACGTAAAATGCTGCTATCCAAAACATGAATGTATAGAAGATTTCCTCCTTCTTAATTAAACACTTAGACTTGACAGTAAAACAGAAACATCTGAAACAAAGTTTCAAAGTCCGAATTAAAAACATAAATACAAGACATCAGATATGAAAAAGCACAATGTTGCAAGTTGGCCTGAAAGTGAACACAGTCACTGCTACAATTACAGTAAAACCACTGACCATGACCATACTGGAAATGCAGTTTACCTATCTACAGGTACGTCAGCTCTGTTCGGTGTATGGCATATTTAACTAATCATACCTTAATTGCTAGGACAAAAAAAATGACATCAAAATTGAATAATCTAAAAGTCAGCTGACCTTCAGAGTTGCAAATATCAGAAAGTTGATTAGCAAGTCGATGAGTAGTGTATCCCCACTATCCCACACATCCCATCATTTAAAAGCTCAATAAGGTAAGAGACACCTAACTCCAAGTATGACTAAGGCCATAGTAAAACTTACGCAAAACCTCCAGTTTCAGGTCACTGCCTTCCTCAGGCCCTAGACGAGTCAAGGCATCCAGCTGCTTACAGACCTGCAAACAACGTCAAATGTCACACTATGATAATAAATTGCTAAATCAACCAATAAGTCACAATCAGTCAGCCAACCATTTGACTAACCAAATGATTGATTGACCGACCGACCAGCCATTGTTCAGGGGCCATATGCATAACAATGTTGTGGACTGGTTTGGATGTAGGGCCTACGTCACGACCAACTACTTCCAAACTAGCAAGTTACGTCCGATGGCATGCAAAACGCTGTCATAGAGAGAGACTAGCGAGACTGACGTAGTTGACGTTGGGCAGTTTGACTCTGGAATTTCCTGGCATAAACATGCTCTGCCTCACTCAGCCTGCAGCTAAAAATAGACATAGACATAGACTAACTTGTCATTTGCCGCAGTCTCGGGCATGCTTGGGCCTAATTATAGCTACATGGCCTAAGTACAAATGTGCGACGCAAATAAACGAAACGCATCGGACGATAAATGTTTTATCCAGCAACTTTTAATACTAGAATGAATTTCAATAAGTGATTAACTTGCCAGAAGTCCTTTACAATGCACATGGTGATAGCAGCTGCTCTTTACCGACTTTAGTTTAAACTGACAATGACTGACTAAATAATTACAACAGGTCACTGGAGCGACTAGCGTTAGTTCAGATGTAGGCAAAGACATTGTTACGCATACCTACTTGGCACTACGTCTGACATAAATCTATTCTAGTTCGAAAGAAAAGTTACGATGCTGCTATGCAAACAACCCCAGATGACTTGCTCATTTGTTGCATCAATCAACCAACCAACGAATCAGCCAACCAACTGCCTAATTAGCAAAACTACTTCACGGTTAGACAGCATAACAACTAACAAATAAAACAGTAAAAATTTGAACAGCTAATAGGCATTAGTTAAGATAAATTTCTAAATAGCCAGATTTTAAGATGCTGAACGAAGGTTATCAGTGAGTAAGCTGATGTCATATATTCTGCCAGCATCAAAGCACTTCCACTTGTTGAAATTCCAGCACACATTATAGACAAATTTTCTTTACATTGTGAGAAAAAGCACACCAAGATACAAAAATCGCTACAAACTATAAATACACCAGATCTCAACAATCAAAAAGTACCAGTACAAACTCATCCCAATACCTGAAAGAAGTTATTGCTGGACCGTACGTAGCCTTTAAGTGCCGGTCGACTCGTGAAATACCCGGTCCAAAACTCATGTGCCTGTGACGCATAGGGGAAGAAGTCATCTTGTTTGTGTGCGTAGGAGTTGTTGGCTCTATTCACCGCGTACAAGTAGCACGACGGAGTTGAATAGAACAGGTTCACTTTATTGCCAGCAGCTGCCTGTTAGACAGTAACAGTGCAACAGAAACTGTGTAATATGATACCTGTTGGTAATACACCATTTTGTAATATAAAATTTATTCATAATTCACTTCTTTCCTCTAAGGCATACACGATGCTGCAGGCATGTAAATGGATATGCACGCTAGCTACAAGCAAGCCTCTGCAAGTCTGCATCAAAGGTTAAAGGTTAAAGATGGTGACATAGCCCTTAATGGGATGCCCATCTCAGAGCTACAGAGCGTCACCTGCCGTATGGGATCACACAGTTTTACCTGCCACCTGACACAGGTAAATGCGCCCTGCCTTAACCCTAGTCAGATAGGCTGGTACTCAATTTACCTACCCCGGAGGGATGGAAGGCTGAGTTGACCTAGGCAGCTGATTACATACCGAGATGGTTTACCTGCCCATAGGCAGTCACCCATCGCAGTACTAACCGGGCCCGGCGTACAGTAACTTCGTTAATCCAATCAAACACGTTACCACTACACCACGCCACCAACTCAGTCCAAAAGCCACAATTTCTACCCTAATAAAGCTGTGTCCTTGACCATGAGCTCAAAACCTACACTTAACTACTTTCTGCCAAGCTCAATATTACCTTCCCAGCTGCAGAGCATAACCGTCTTTTGGTCAGAATCCAATTGTAAACATGGTGACTGAACCAGGGTGAATACCTGAACAACTTGCCAATGGTTATCATCTAAAAATCACCATATGACACTCTAAACAGATTTACAAAAAATTTTATTAAATGACGACTCACTAGTTATTCCAGATGAGCAATAACTATGCCTTTACAGCACTCACTCATGTGCAAATGCTGCATATTACTCTCAAAAGCTGCTACTAATTCCAACAAATTAAACGCAGAGTCAAACATAAGCCCAACAAACCGCTTCAGCATTCACGTAGTTGATGAGCTTATCAATGTTCTTGTAGTTGATAAGAGCATTCTCGTACTGGAAGTCCCCTCCCATCATCATCATTATGTGATTCGTAGTGTACGCTTGAGCCTAAACACAACAAGACAGACAAATCAACAGTGGAAAATAATGAAGAATGCAAAATCTATTAACAGCCAGCATCAACAAACTAACTAACAACATAATTCTGAAATAAAATAAACTATTAATTAATCGCAAACAAAAAACAACAACACGCTTACACTCCCATGCATCAATTTGGAAGTCTCAGCAGTCTGCGTGTTATAAAACATTAGTTTTGACTGCATCATGACTTTGAGCACAAGCTGTTCTTCATCCTTGCATCAGTACTGAAAGTTTGGTGAAGCTCCATCCAGTTGTAAAAATGTTCAAGATCTCATCGGCACGCTCACAAACAACACGGAAACACAGTGCCTCTAGCACACTACATGCTGAAAGAGGCATAAAAACTAAAAGCGATCAAACAGCACAAATAGCTACCAAGACTAGTGCAGCCACCAGAGAGACTAAACCAATTTAATACACTTTTACAAATTCCTAATAATAAATCTTCAAAACATAATGTCAGCTGATGAAAAGCACCAACCTGGCTGGTAACATTAGCCAAGAAATCTTTAACTCTGCTATCAACATTGTAATCCTCCAGTCTCTTGTCATCCTGCAGACAGAAAAACGTACCATTAGAACAAATACATCATACTACAGTCTACAGCATAACAATTTATATTCAGTTCACAGTAAACAACAGCAACTGGTTACCTGTACCTACAAATACAAATCAGTTTTGTTATAGTATGACACTGCATTATTTGTGGCACACAAATCATTTTTGCTCAACCAACCAATTTTTCAGTGGTTACGGTATAAAATTTTAGGCAAAGTTAAATCCTCTGAAAGTGAACTTTGTACTTATCCAACTTTTTACAGCAAGACTGTTTGCAGACCAGACAGTCATCACATAAATGAAAACAAGTGGCACTATAAAAATGATGCGTGTTTTGATTAACTGATATTATTGAAAAACATCCAATACACAAAATTATTTTTCTTAATTTATTCATTTAATGCACAGAATACACTGCAGCACATAGTAACATCACAGCTAAATGGCAAGGCATAAACACTAACAGCTGCCCAGCATTAAAAATACACAGACTAACAGACAAACAATGCAATTGATATTATTAACACCGCAGACGCATCGACGAATCTTTACGTGACTAACTGAAACTGGACAAGAAGCTGAACCAAACCATACCATGCAAAAAACAAAACAAAAGTATAACTGCATAATGACTGCAGGAATGGTAATAGAAATGCTGTCATGTAGTGCAAAATACCAGAAGCAATTCAACGCACCATGATTGGTGGATCAATTCCCTCGAAGCGGAAGCCTTGAGGAGGACCATAGAGAGGCCCATAGAGAACACCAGTGAATAGGCTTGACTGGTCATCTATATGCAACAGGTTATAGCAACAATTAAATAAGTGGTAAAAATCAGTGCTTAAACAACATCAAATATATGCATACATACTAAAATGCATTCAGCCTGCGTAAAATTATTCACAATTTCACATTTTCTGCCTCTCATAGATTAATAGAAAACAATAAATTTGCGCAGAAACATTAGTCACCCAGGAAGCATACAATGTGAGACTATCCTAAAAAAACAAACAGAGAAAATTCACCTTATCACAAAATCTTAATCAATATATTTTCAGACACGGCCAGTTGTAGATCTTACTGTCTGCCAAACTCTACCTGAACTCAAATTTCCCAGCAGGAACTTTCCTGCAATGATGCACAGTATACTTGGTGTATGAGAAAACTATCAGACAAATGAAATCCTGCAGCGATGAAAGTATTTGGAGAAACAAACACTACCAAGTGACTGACTTCCTCTCCAGACCATTTCCATTTCTCTTGCCAGTTTCCGAGCGGAGTAGTCTTGGTAGTCAATGCGAGCAAAAAACAGTCCGTCAAAACCCATCTACAACCAAAACAACAACCTTCAGTTGTAGTTTAACCATCAAATTATTTTTCTCTAGTTACTCCAGTTATGTCAAGCCGAAAGTTGTGAAATACATGTTTTAACAGCAATGTTGGACCACTAGTTTACAAGAGCCTCAAGCCCTTCATAGACTTTCAGGATTTAGACACCCAGGCAGAATTCAGATTGTTTCACCAATAATGGAATGTTTTATTATAGTTAAGTTTTTAATATTCAAAACCCAGAAATTTGCAAATTTCTGGATACACTGTGTTTACATGATGTGGACAATACAATATAGCAATGTTCATTCTAACAGATTACAACTCATAAAAACTGCAAAATCCACCAAGCTGGACCTTTCTGGAAAAATGGGGTTTAACTCAAAAACCCGAAGCCCAATAAAAACCACAATAGTTTTTTGGGGAAAAAGATGACAAACACTGATAAGTCAACATAAACAGCTCAATAGCAAAGACAGTACACTCACCTGGGCAAAGAGTGATGCTTGTTCCCGTGAATGACCAAACGGGTCAATCTGCCATGCAACTCGCGGTCGTCCACACTCACCAAAATTGCGCCGCAAGAACTGAAAGCCGAGAGTGTGCTGGTCGATGATACCACTGTAATGAGTGGTTGCCTCATCATCCATACACCAGCCGCCAAGTATAAACTCCAATTTGCCTGTGTAATTATAATTCACAATATATTCACAACAAATACAGAAATAACAAGAACATGTTGAAATTGTTGGCGCCGAGTGCTGACATGATACAGGGCTGTCCATCTGGATGCAGAACACATAAAAGACTTACAGTAAATTAGGTCTAACAATGATAAGGCCCAGTTTGTACTCCATGCCTGAGCCACCTGCGAAATCTGTAGCAACTAATTGGTTTTAACATTTGAATTTAATCTACTAAACTGAAAACTGTGACACAAGTTACCCTTTCCCTGGTGTATGTTTAGACCAATTTTTGGACTTTCTATACCGTGTTGACTTCAAGTTAAAAACTAGCATGTGAGAGGTTGACATACAAATGATGGACAGATGGATAAAAGGAAAATGTCACGTAACCTACAGAACACTGTGTAATAAATCACAGATAAGCCTCAGTTCAAACGTAACGTAACACATGATAGAACAAAATAAAACTGTTTCTGCCAAATTAAACCAGCATGTTCTACAACAACAATGTGTGTTTGCTGATCACATACCTGCACTGACCAATGCCTTGACACGATGTCGAACGACGTCATGTTGGTTACGCCACCACCGACTGAAGAAAGCAACTTCCACGTAAATGAAACGTCGACTGGAATCCTTCTGCAGCTCCTCAATGACATTATCCAGGATGTATTGGACACCAGCTTGCTGAATGTCATTCCGAGCTAATACAAAACACAAATGACAAAGGGATTCTCAGTGTGAAGCAAGCGTGCCCATGTGAGTAGAGCTTACTTGTTTGTAGGCCTTATCCAGGCATTCCAGGGCTCGACGTCATTCACTGTGATCGACCGACCGATCGACCCAACCGATGCATGCGTGTGTTTCTGCACATGTTGTTTGACCTCCCTTCCTGTCTCTTTGTCTCAGTCTGTCTGTCTGCCTGCCTGCAACTTTCTTGTAATGCTAGTGATTTTGCTATCATTTATCACTGAACACCTAAATACCAGTTGCTTGAATAGGTTTAGTGTTGACTCATCTCTCGGCAAATAGACATTTCTGGTTGCAGTGGCCTAAACGAGTGACAACAGCTGCCAACTGGCTGCCATAGATTTGGCAAGAGATGAAAACTGAAGGGGTACCTCTCACTACTCTCATTTTTTGACTAATAGGCAACTGCTAAAGAGTTTAATGTACTAACAGTCAGATATTCAATATTTACAACAATGAACATGATTAGCTAATTCACGGAAGTGTCGCCAAAATGCCATAAGACATGACAGCACTTCCACTTCTTAATAATAATAACAATATTTAGAATGCAGTGTTGACTGACCGCCATAGTAATACTGATCCACAGTTTTCAACCAACCGACATCATCATGAGTGTGTGGAACAAGATGCACATTGATGAATCCCTCTTTCCCGATGTCACAAGACTGCATAAACAATGGTAGTTCATGTGCGTACTTCATGTTTATTGCTTAAATATACATCAAACAATCCTAAACAACTCTCCGTTTACCACACTAATGCCACGGTGTCACGAAACACTGCACCGGCCTCACCGACCGCACCGGCAGGAAATTACCGCAGCGGCATCAGATCACCGCACCGGCGCCTAAAACAACCACTTCGAGCATGGCGGCAGCTGCAGACGAGTTAGGGTTAGGGTGCGGTAATTTCCTGCCGGTGCGGTCGGTGAGGCCGGTGCGGTGTTTCATTGCACCCCTAATGCCATAATTTTAAAGTTAAGATAAAAGTTAGAGATAAAAGTTAGAATTAGTGTAGACAAAGAACTTCGTCCTAAATAGAGCCTAGTGTGTCTATGACACAGCTCAGAACTAGGCTGGAATTAGTGTTAGAAATTAGTGGATCTTTCAATCAGAAAACATACATGATAGCCACACTGTGTTAAGGCGCCTGAGTTATCATCAGCACGCTGTTGATAATTTTCGTTAGAATCGTCTGCATGACTCCCCACATGCGTCTGCTGTTCCATTCGCCGAACCCAGTTCGACGCTTGTGGCCTCGAGTTGACAGTGAAGCCGTAGCAGGTCGCAGCAAACAACACGGCAAACGTAATACACACTCGCGCAGAACTCATGACGACAAAACGTCAAGCCGGATATTAAATCAATAAAGGTTCTGCAAACTTTTACATACGTAAACAATACAAAAATATAGATAGTACAACTTAAAACGCTCTAAATCCTACTCGTCATTTGATTTCTGTATCACATGACTGGAAAAAAGTAAACAAATTGGCAGCTGAATCATATCCGACCAAAATAATGATGCGAAGGTGGGGAAGGTGTACTTTGCGGAATGCGGATTGCGAAATGCGCAAATTTGAAAAGGTGTATTTTGCGGAATTTCACCTGCGGAACGTTCCGCAAATTACACCTTAAATGTTTTCCGCATTCCGCAAAATTCAAATAAAGTCAAATAGTCAACTTCGCGTAGGCTTAGGCTTACATTTGAGTCTCGAATCGACATCGCCACATCACAAACGGCACGGTCACGCAGTCGGCAAAGTAATATCACATATTGACGTCTTCAACTTAACTCTTAAAACGTTGGTACAAGACAATAGAACAAAAAGTCATTCATTGAAATTAGTTACACAGCACAGTAAGACGGAAATCAGAAAAAATTGTTTCTCTGTCAGAGTAGTGAAACCGTAGAATATTTTTACCTGAATTTGTTGTATCATCTAGAAATATCCAGACATTTGAATCAAGACTGGACAAAGCATGGGAAAATCAGCCAGTTCGTTTTTTTGCTACAAAGAAGAGCTCCAACTTTGATTATGAAGATCTGGACACAAAAGACTTATTATGTCCTGCGTCCAGTACCACCGATAATGATGATGATGATGAAGGTAACGTGGGCCTACCAAAACAATGATAAAAAATAGCCTCTATCTCCTCCTGCAAGACACAACGAGGCTTGTGAGCATGGTGGTCAAGCACTCTATTTAATT
>Ga0209671_1007632_pt1 | contig 11248 bp, 5 predicted proteins | sample WorMetHERISLAND2_2_FD_187401 | JGI IMG/M metagenome (GOLD analysis project Ga0209671, IMG submission 187401) | Marine gutless worms symbiont microbial communities from Max Planck institute for Marine Microbiology, Germany - Olavius geniculatus... | ecosystem: Host-associated > Annelida >...
CACTGATAGATTAGAATATTTCGCATAACGTAACGTAATGCCGCATTTCGTTTGAATTCACGCATTAATTTCATATATTTATGAAGCTCAAGTCGACATATTATACATGCGAGATTAAATGTCTAATTTAAATCTACAGAAATTGCGCGAGTGAGTTTGACCATGGCCATGGACCTTTAAGAGCTATAGACATTAGACAACCTATATGTCAGTTGGCATGCAGTGCGACAGGTATATTTCATCAGGTGTGTTACACAGCAGCAGGGACAGTTGTTGGTGGTGCAGTGTTTGGTCCTCTTGGTGCCGCAGTTGATAGTTGGTAGCTATTACCTCCGCGAAGGAGGTTATGTTTTTGCCAGAGTTTGTCTGTCTGTCTGTCTGTCTGTCTGTGTGTTAGCAAGATAACCCAAAAAGTTACAGACAGATCTTTCTGAAATTTTCTGGGAATGTCGGGAATGGCTAAAACTAGCAGTGACTCAATTTTGGGGGTGATCCAGAAGGAATCCTGGATTCTGGATCACTTTGAAATTTTCGTTAACATTGCTTTCAATGGGGCATAAGGGAAACCGCTGCCAAACCGAATATGGTGCTGCCACCTGGCGAACAACATTGCGTTGGCGGAGGTCTGTGGTCTCTGACTGCTTTCCAGTTGTTAATCGATATAGGGTCTGTGATTGCACATTTTCAACACAGAAATCAGTGCTCATAATTTCAATTTTGTCACTAAATTTTTCCAGCCCTAAATCTTGTATCTTTTGAAGAAATACTACAATTTTGGAGCAGACAGGGGCTGACAGGGAGTGAATGCACTGAGACATATGTCATGGGGTGGTTTTTAACCCTGTCTTGTAGACACATTAAAATGACTTTCTTAGACTTTTTCCAGCAAAAACAGATGATTGGTATGATTCTGGATGTTTGTGATGGTGCCATTATATCCATTTCATAATTTTTTGTTGCTATGACTAATCCAAATTTCAACGATTTACAATTTTGTTAATTGTGTAATTTTTTTAAAGGATCAGACGTGCTTCTTTTTGTCTCTTGTTATTTTTTGTACTGTACCATTGGAATTGAAATAACATTGTATTGTACCGGTACCATAATGTATTTTTGCAAATTGTTCAAGGCTGCATTCTGGCATGCCTTAATAAACAAATATTGTTTTGATTCATTGATTGATGAATCAGTGTTATTCCAGTTCTCAAAATCATTTCAGTTTTAGTTTCTATAAAGTTTGAGCTCAGGCATCACAATATAAGTTTCTATACAGTTTCTGAATTTTTTCAGTTATAGTTTCTATAAACTTTGTAGAAATCATTTCAGTTCAGCTTCAGCATCAGTATTTACATCATTCCAGTTAGTTTTTTATCAACTGTTGTTGAGCACAAGAGCAGTATATACTGGCATGCATAGTGCAACTGTCAATCTAACTGTCAACTATACTCAGGTCATTTAGAAACTTCAAAGTTAAGCTACAACTTTTGCATTGAGCTTTAGTCAGAATACACTGCTAAATTACTAATACTATGCTCAGTAAAGTAAACATGTGAAAAATAAACACATGTGGCAGTGTCGATGAATGATCTGGATTTGGTTCTGTTTGATAGACTTGTCAGAGGACCTACTAGCAAAGAGGAACTCAAGATACTTAGTTGTGCATCAACTTAGTTCTTAAGTTTTTTTGCTGCCAGAACTATTGCTGAGTCAAATTCACTATTGAATTCTATCACCTCGTTGGCTTCAGTACTATCTTCAGAAGTTAGATTTGGTATCTGCTGTATCATGCCACAATATCCAGCAGGAGACTGGCAATTATTAACCAAATCTGGAATTATGAATTGGGTTTTAAAATGGGTGAAAGCTTGAAACTGCCATTGCCAGTAAATAAATAAAACGTACTGGAGAAAATTTAAACAAAGGCAACCAAGTCATTTCAGTATCAGTTTTTAAAATCATTTCTATTACAGTTTCAGTAAAGTTTTTTTCGTGATCATTTCTATATCTATCTATATGAGTATTGAAAATCTTTTCAGTGTTAGTCTCACTATGAGTTTTACTGATATGAGTCATTTCAGTACATGTATCAGTTTGCGTTTCAGTCACTGGAATATCACTGCGATGAATTGTTAATTTTCCCAGTTCCAGTGCTAAGAGCAGTTTTATACTGTGCAGGTGCATGGGTTGGTTACACAACAGTGGACAACTATGACTCCATGGTGAAGGTGCTGAGAGACATGAACAATGAAAACAAGAAGCGACTTGTTGCGCGCATACAGGAACTTGTTGGCAGCTCCTCGCTAGAAGCACTCACGTCATTCATTGCATCTCAAGTTAATCGCGAACTGTTCGCGAGCGTCGTGCGCGAATTTGCTTCACAAGTGAAGTCGGGTGGATAAGCAGAATGGTGTAGACGTATAGGGTCAGATTATGCCAGATCTTGCAATGCTAATTTCAGGGTTTAGACACCTGGGCACATATCCAAAAAACACGTTGGATTTTATCAGTTCGGATAAAGCCACCTAGAAACCACCGAATCTCACTCCAAAACCCTTCGTAAACTAAGTCCACATTTAGTGTCCACATTTAGTTTCTCGTTTCACTAGTTTTTCATACTCTCAACCTATGAATTTGCAAATTTGTAGACAGTACGTAGTGATGCTTAATGCATATATGAGTACCTTAAAAGCCATGAAAACCCCAACACCCAAAACTTTGGGCTTTTTTGAAAAATCACAGGTTTGACCCAAAAGATTCAAAACCCACCGGTTTGGGTTTTTTAAAGACCCAGTTTTTGTAACCCTGAATCAAACAGCATTGGATCTTGCAATACATTTTTACTGGTTACACACTTTTTACCTCCGCCAAGGGGGTAATGTTTTTGCCAGACTTTGTTTGTCTCTTTGTCTGTCTGTCTGTCTGTGTATGACCAAGATAACACAAAAAGTTATGGATGGATCTGTCTAAAATTTTGAGGGAATGTCGGGCATGGCATAAACTACAAGTGATTCAATTTTGGGGGTGATCTGGCAGGAATCCTGGATTCTGGATCACTTTGAAATTTTCGTTACCATTGTGTTAAAGGGGGCATAAGGGAACTGCTGGGAAAGTGAATATGGTGACGGCACCTGGCGAATAACATTGCCTTGGCGGAGGTACCTGCGGGCTACGACTGCTGCTTTCTAGTTCAAAATATGATTGACGAGTGACAAAGAGGCACAGCATAAAAACTGAACTAGGTGAGTGACAGATAAATATCTGCAACTTCAATCAGTGGCATGTGTAAGAATTTCTGAGGGAGGGGCCAGTGAGGGCTGAGACAGGTAGAGGGGTAGCATACCCTCCCCACAAGCTAAGGGCTTGGGGATCTCTGAAAGCTCCACCAGTCTGCATTCTGACCGCTTATTCTTCATGACTGCATATGTGTCCTTGGATCTGCCACTGATTTTTCTTGTTTGTATATATACTTACAGGCAGCATATCTGCAACGTTTGTTTTTCAACAACCTTTACATGTTTTAAGTGTATGAAGATTGCTAGTCGAACTGTTTCATAGTCAAGAAAGTGTGTAATTTAATTCAAAATCACAGTATAATATCCCCACTGCTCGTCATTGCATTATGCAAAATTGCCGACTGATAAAGAAATAAAACAATATGGATGGTCATCTTATTTTGTTTTATTCAAGACTGAGTTTTTACCTTTCATTTGTTTGTGACATTTTGATGCTATGTAAATATGTTTTTGATTGACTGATTGATTGAGTGATTGATTCTGGGGACTATTAGTTAGGATATACGATGCTAGCACGTATACACGGTGTTTCATAAAAAATGACCCCTTTTTGTTTTTTCATAATTCACTCACATGATGATCAATTTACAAAAAAATTGTACCAGTTATAGCTGAAGAAACACTAATTCAAAATATTGCAACAAAATATGGCAGTTGATTAAATATTCTTTGTTAGTGGTGACGTAATGCTGACGTCATAATGTGTCACGCTTGTGTCAAGCTAGATAGTCTCAACTGGTGCTGTCAGTTGCTACCCTGCTTCGATGGTGAGCTTAATCTGGTTCGCTAATGAAAAATGTTTATTGTGTCAGCACTAAGCAACATGGACACATGAAATCAGGCGTCTTGCGATCCAAAAATGCAACCATTTTGCAAGCTCTTTGTGCTAGTGCACTGTCTTGCTTGAACACGTAAAAGTCCAACTATCCCCACAGACACGCAAATGCCATCGCTTTGCATGTTTTTGTAACTGTAACTGTAAAACGCCAACAATTTGTCATGAATGAACAAGATTTTTCACCATCGGAGCAGAGTAGCAACTGACAGCACCAGTTGAGACTATCCAGTTTGTACCCGTGACACATGACATCAGCATTACGTCAGGACTAGCAAAGAATATTTAATTAACTGCTATATTATGTTGCAATATTTTGAATTAGTATTTCTTCAGCTACAAGTGGTACAAATTTTGTGTAAATTGATAATCATTTGAGTGAATTATGAAAAAAACAAAAAGGGGTCCAGCAACGTTTTTTAAAAGTGAGCAGTGCAGGAAGTTCAGTTTGTTGACAAACACTGCAAATCTCGGACAATTCTGACACACAGACTGCAGACCAGAGGAGATTTTGGGTGCTCAAAATTTCAATTCTGTCCCTAAGTTTCCCCATAATCGAGGTTTTCAGCCCCATATCTTGCATTTTGGATGAAAATTTTTCAATAAGAAGATTTTTCAACATTTTTCTGACAGCCAAAAAATTGGGGGGGCATTGCCATTCTGCCCTGCCATGACGTCACTGTTGCTGACACTCAGATGCAGCATGAGTTTAGTACTAATCCGGTAGTGTAACAGTGTTTGTGCCTTTCACTGTGGTCTATTGTTGACAACAGTAAGTAATAGATTATCATTCAACAGCAGCAGTGTCTCTGTACATCGAATGCACTCATATGTTGTAAGACTGACTAGAAAGCAATAATAATTATATGATCCGTCAAATTACAGACTTTATTTGTTGCACTTTAGCTTTTATAGGAACTGTCTATTTGCAACGACTGCTAGATGCTGGGCTAACGTTCTCTGGCTTGTGGGCTCCTGTTTTTGTGCAGCCCCTTGTTTGGCCCAACACTGTTGCACATTATTAATATTTAAGTCATTAGCGTAAATATGTCTACTCATGAGTAAATTTGTTCTCTTTTTAGTATACTTGTTTTACTTTTAATGTGGGGGAAGGCAGAAGGGCAAGCAGGGGCTTCTATCCCTAGGTAGGTGCAGTTTGCACCCACTGAAAAAATAGGGGAGGGGAGTTTTGTTAAGGGTATATGCAAAATTGCTATAACCAACAAGTGCTGTTATTAGCTCAAAAAATACATCGTAAACTGTTTGGTAGCCATGGTCCGCCCAGACCCACTGGGGAGCTTACACACAGTGTAACCGCTGGTTGGACTAAGGGTGTGTGACTGTGTGGCTCCCGAGAAGGGGAACAGAAAGATAATAAAGAAAAAGAAAATATAGGATAGGAAAGGGTGTGGGGAGAAAAAAATGGATGGGAAAGGAGGGGAGAAGTGGAAGGTATGGGGAGGGAACTCCCAATTTTGATTTTTGATCTGGAGGACAGAAGCCGCGCGCGCAAACCCCTCCCACTGAGAGAAAGTTATAACATGAACAGCATCACAAATTCGTTTTTTGCTATTTTTTCAAATACTATTTAGCATCACATTCTGTTTTTAGCTTTACTATTACATCAGGGTTGGGACACTTAGGCAGATACCGCAAAACCAGTTGGTTCTTGGTGCAAATGCACCTAAAAAGCCCGCTAAATATACCCACCAAAAACTCACCCAAACTTTGTCAAATTTTAATGTCTTGGTTCACTAACAATGAAACATTTTATCGTGGCTAAATTTGTGTAATGTTCAAACCTACAAATTTGCAAATATTGGTACATTTTAGTTATAGTGAGCAAACGTAAGCTGATATGAATTAACCAACTAAAAACCCAAAAATATCTCAAAACCCATTGATTTGGGCCTTTATACAGAAACCTAAAAAAACAAAATACTAGAAACCCAATAAACCCCCACTCCCAAAACCCACCGGGCTGGGCTTTTAACAAAACCCGGGTTTTTGCAACCCTGCCTGCAATAATATCATATTTACACAGTCTGTCTTTCTTTCACATTTACTAGTTACACACTCTTAACTGTCTTTTTTTACAGTTTGTAAAATAATGATATGTCAGTCAGCACTGCGAAATAAAATACTGTACAGTGGCATAGACAGAAATGTGGATTGGGGGCCTTTTCCCTTCCTTCCCCTTTTCTTCTCTGTTTTCCCCTCCCCTCTCTTTCTGTTTTCTTCCCCTCCCCTCTTCTCTATCCCTCCTTTTAGAAGTAAGACTACCTAAATTCCAGCTACGGGGTCTGTAGTGAGTGAGTGAGTAGTTTCTTAACGGCACATCAGCACAAAATAGGCCATTCAGTGCCATACATGATAAACGGGGTCTGTAGGAGCGCTGTGAGCTCTCCCAGCAGGATCTGGGGCGGAGCCCGAGCAGAAACCGAATTTGGTGCAGTCATAGCCTTAAAATGCAAGATCTGGTGGCAACAATTCTGATTGTTTTCCTGAGTACCTAATATCTATTTTTAACAAGAATTTCGGATTGCGGGGGCGTGGGCCCCCTTGTCTATGCCACTGATATTTACACGCTCTTTCTTTCTTTCATGTTTACTGGTTACAAACACTTGAATTATCTTTCTTTACAGTCTGCTAACAGTCTGACAAAATAGCATGAAATATTATTATCCAAAAAAAATACAGTGCAAAATACTAGTCTTAATGTAAAACATTTCATCATATATACATGAATAACTGCTGATGGGGTGATGACGTGTGTATCATCAAAGTAGTTTTCTGATAAAATGGGTGAACTGAAGAAAAATTAAATCACAAAATATCCGTATAGAGATCGTTACACTTCTTAAAGAACTCTTCGATCTTTGAAATATCCGAGCCCATCATTATGTCGATCTGCATTTCACAAGCACAGCACTGCGTTAGACTGGCGATATGACGTGCTGGGTGGGCCAAAAAATAAGCTATTCTATTTTGTCCATATCTTAGCTAAATATTGACCAATTTTTACAATTTCACCAGTAGACTCTGTAAGAAATTTGCCAGTCAGTGGCATGCATACCACACCTATTATGTCGCTACACTACCTTGTAAAACATAACCTTTGGCTGCAGTCGTGCGTCGTAAGGCAAACGGCGGGTAGTCTATGCTATCTGAGCATGTTTTAAGTACAATATCGCACTGTCTGGAGTGATATAAGTTCGTTTTTCCACTCCAGCACAGCTGCCTGAAACTCACCTTAGTTTCGTTTTTGAAGGCAAGAAATGTTGGCACAACTGTGACGTCATACTTTTCACACAACTCCTGTAACATCGTACAAACCACACTATGTCAAAATCACACTATGTCACACAGTATAGCAGGCTTGAAGTGAAGTACAAACAAATTAAAATAGCTCACATCAAATCACGATAATTGTGCAGTGTTAGAATATTTTTGCATCAAATTATCCTCGTTTATTTACTAGCATATAAATAAGACACTACGCTTCATAAGCCTGCGTAATTTTATCAGGCCGCTATACTTGATAAAGTGGAAAAGTTATTAAATTCAATGACCGATTTTCGCTTCTCATGAATTTCCAACGCTGAAAAACACTGCCAATCGTGCACAAACCTAACTAACTAACGAAAATTTGAAAACTAAAAAATTTACTGAGCTAAGCTTCCAGCCATGTTCAGAAAAATTAGTAACATTTTTTGATACGAGAAACAAATTTGCCTCTGATTCAGAGCAGCGGCGTCGTGTGGCGGGGAGCTGCAATTTTGCCACGGAGGAGATTATGGGTGCTTGAATCTTATGCCCCATTGAAAGCAATGTTAACGAAAATTTCAACGTGATCCAGAATCGAGGATTCCTTTCGGATCACCCCCAAAACTGAATCACTGGTAGTTTTTGCCATCCTGACATTCCCAGAAAATTTCAGAAAGATCCGTCCATAACTTTTTGAGTTATCTTGCTAACACACACCACAAACAGACAAACAAAGTCTGGCAAAAACATTACCTCCTTGGTGGAGGTAAAAATTTTCCGTCAGGCAAAAATTTAGGGAGAGGGTGTGGGGTAAAGTCAGGGCAAAGTACATTAGATACAGAGTTACAGCAGACCTCTGCTTCGTCGACATCGACTTTGAAAACGACCACATACGGATAGGTGAGCTGGAACTCCTTCAAGCACCCCGACAATTCAACATTAGTATCACATACGAGTAGAACAAGTGGCGTAGCGTCTTACATGTAGTCCTCCAAAGAAGACACAAGAACGCGTTTAAACTGCACTAAATGTGCCATTTTAGTCAGCTGATTCTCAGGAAAATAATTACAATTGTTGCCACCAGTTATCCCACTAAGTGACAGAGCCGATTATGCAATGCATAGGCCTAACGGACTCTGTAATATGCAATACGCATATAATATGCATGCCTAAATTTTCGTTTCTTGAAGGAATGAATTTTAACGCTACATTGAACCGAATACGATTTCGGCTGCGGCGCCGCCCCAGACCCAGCAGCGCTCACCAGGCCCCTGGCTGGATTTTAGGAGTCCTAAAGGAAAGAGAAGAGCGGAAAAGGAAAGGAAAAGAGGTAAAGAGAGGAGAAAAGGGCGGGGAAAAGAGAGAGACGAAAAAAGAAGGGAAGGGAAGGGGAGGGGAAGGGATTGCGACATTCATCCTGGCCACTCTGACTGCAATACATTACATGTCCATTGTCTAAATACTGAGGCGCCCCATCCAGCCCCCAGCATCAACGCCCTTGAGTTCTATACAAGACACCTGGTAACATTATTGTAAACTGCGACGCAGGAAATTTCAGTTTTGCTGACAAATACACCAAATTTCCGACAGAGGTGCTTGAATTTTCAATTTTGCTAGGGCTGAATTTCCCCAAACTGAGTCGAATAAATTGCATTTGTGGACGAACATTTTCGAACAAGAAGACGATTTTTTGACAGCCCAAAAGTTAGGAGTGGATAACTGCCCGTTGCCTTCCCCGCGTCATGATGTTACTGACCGTAAGCTCAAAGAGTGAATTTGTAGACGAGACTGACCGACCTCGAGTTTGGGCGCTATGAGTCGACAAGGCGCACACCAGCTGGCGTAGAAGTCAATGACGACAACCTTGTTCCTGATCTCCTTCAGAGCCTTCGTCAGTTCTTTCTGCACAGGAACACGGGCGTCTACACCATATAAACCTTGGAGCAAATGCTTTAGGAACAAATAAGGGGAAGATTTTGGGGAAATTAGGGGAAAAGTTTAAACATTATAATTCTGCATCTCTGAAATCATCAGTGAAATGTTTACGATACCCTGCAAGCAGAACTGTTCTGTGACGCTTATAGAATGCACGAAATTCGTATTTCGCCTAAGCGCTGCCCCAGACCCCACTGGGGAAGCTGACGACGCTCCTCCAGGCCTCCTAGTCGGCTGGGAAGGCGGATACCCCATCCCCGCTCCCCATCCCCTCAACGCATATGCCGTCTCGTTCTCGGCGCCTGCAGCACCTTACTTTGTGTGAAGTACTAGCCAGCAATATTTACCGCGTTTTTAACGTGAGACTCTACTGCAGTATGCGTCGTGACGACGACTTCAGGCTTAGGTGGTTCCGGCGCCGGCTCAGAAGCTGGTTTCGGTGTTTCAGGCGCCGTCTGGGAAACAACTGGGGAAACAACTGGTTTCGGAGAGGTCTGCAAACATTTTGAACACCCACACAAACACTTAGTCAACGAGCAGTCGACCAATAAGCAAAAAATAAACAACATGGGAGCTGGGGTTGAAATTGGCTAAGCCTATAACTCGCCAACGTGGCCACAAAGTTGGAGAAAAAAAAATCACTGAGCTTTCCAGGCTTTTCCAGAGTCATAAACTTACTTTTCCATAGTAGATTGCAAAAAACTAATAATATTGTAATACTGGTAATCTGGGAAAGCATTGTAAGCTCCCCTGCAGGGTCTGGGTGGAGTCACAGCTGCAAACATATTTTTGAGCATTTTTTGCACTTTGGAAGCAGGATCTTTTTTGTTTGTTACAATTTTTCTCTGAAATTGCACAGACTTCCCTTAAAGAATTCACCGACATTTCCAAGAGTTTTCCAAGTTCAGACAATTCCCTGAATAAAATTCCAGGTTTTCCTGTTTTATGGCTACCATGCTCAAACTACTAAAGTCAAGGGCTGCCACTGCCAAGCTTCACCACAAAGATGGAATCTATCCCTATTCATAACGCTCATTATCCCTATCCCTAACCTGTGTGCTGTTTGAAGTACACTGCGGACCCTTTGGACTAGTGAACTGTCCCCATTACATATTTACCCCACTGTACCATTGTCTGATGTTGGCTATATAATTATAATTCAGAATTGTTATTGGCTGTTATATGACCCTCTACATAGTGTCTACCAGGAACGTTAGGCATGAAACTTAGGCTAGAAGCCTATATCAAAAATTTATGTAAAAAAACTGTTCAGTTTATATACAATGTAAGGGTGACATCGTTGTTGTAGATATAAAACAGCACAAATCACAATTTACAAATTCAAACTTTACCATTACACAGTCAGCAAAGTTCTTCTGACATTGTGTAATGGTGATGTTTGAGTTTTTTACATAAATATTTGCAGTTTTATTGCCGTTGGATGTAATCTGGATTAGTTAATTATAGCAATGTTAGAAAATGTAGAAATGTTTTTTACGGGGCCGAGTTATAGCCACTTTTGTCCCAAAATTCGTTGCCATGACAACGGGGGTTGGCAGGGGAAAAATTTAAATGACACCATCGAATAGTGCGGGCCCGAAAATAGGGGGGTAGGTGCAAACAGCGCACAATTATCTTTTACGGGGGCAGAGTTATAGCCAATTTTGTCCCAAAATTCGTTGCCATGGCAACGGGAGTTGACAGGGGAAAAATTTTAATGACACCGTCGGATAGCCCGGGGCGAAAATAGGGGGTACGTACAAACAGCGCACAATTAACTTTTACGGGGGCCGAGTTATAGCCAATTTTGTCCCAAAAATCGTTGCCATGGCAACGGGGGTTGGCAGGGGAAAAATTTAAATGACACCATCGGATAGCGCGGGGCCGGAAATAGGGGGGTAGGTGCAAACATCGCGCA
>Ga0209671_1007634_pt1 | contig 11248 bp, 4 predicted proteins | sample WorMetHERISLAND2_2_FD_187401 | JGI IMG/M metagenome (GOLD analysis project Ga0209671, IMG submission 187401) | Marine gutless worms symbiont microbial communities from Max Planck institute for Marine Microbiology, Germany - Olavius geniculatus... | ecosystem: Host-associated > Annelida >...
GTGGTGTGGGACAACCCTGCAGGAGTTAAGCCACGCTGCCCTAGATAGGCAGCGGTGGGCAGCGATAGTAAGAATGGCGTCAGACACCAACGGGCATTGAGCTTACGGTTGTCGATGATGATGATGATGACGTTTCCTAACCCTTTTCTGACAAGCAATAACGCTTCATTACACCCCGTCACCCAGTAGCATTCTGTTTTATTTCATTACTTATTCTGCTTTTCTACTCTGAAAATTGAACCAAACGATCGCGTTTACAGTGTGCGACAAAAAAGTAACCCCCTAAAGTTTTTTTTGCCGTTTTCTCAGTAACCGCTTGGAATTTTAACTTAAAATTTTACAGGTTTATTTACGGCGTCACAGTGACGCTTTAACAAACAGTAATTCATTTTGTTTGTAAATTATCACTAAACTAGATAACGCAGTCGTAGCCCGCAGGTACCTCCGCCAAGGCAAAGCTATTTGCCAGGTGGCGTCACCATCTTCGCTTTGCCAGCGGTTCCCTTATGCCCCCTTCAATGCAATGGTAACGAAAATTTCAAAGTGATCCAGAATCCAGGATTCCTGTCGGATCACGCCCAAAATTGAATCACTGGTAGTTTATGCCATGCCCGACATACCCTCAAAATTTCAGAAAGATCCGTCCATAACTTTTTGAGTTATCTTGCTAACAGACAAACAGACAAACAAACAAAGTCTGACAAAAACATAACCTCCTTGGCGGAGGTAATTATCGTTCCTTTAAAGCAATCGCCGGCTGCCCACCGGATTCATCTTCCAGCAGGACGACGCATCAGTACACACAGCGCGCAACGCCGTGCAGCACACAGAACTGGCTGCGGGCCAACTGTCCAGATATCATCACAAAAGACCAATGGCCACCAAATTCGCCGAATACAAACCCAGTGGACTATCACGTGTGGTGTGCAATGTTGGAGGCTTACCGCAAGCTTAAAACAAAGCCGAAAACATTATTGCCGAACTCAAGGAATCGCTTCAGGTTATCTGGAGCAACCTACGACAAGGACCGATCGACAAGACTGTGAAAGACTTCTCAAATTAAGCGACTGAAGGTTTGTGTTGGAACTTGGAGCTGTCGGTGTACATTTCGAACATTCACAGTGTCAATGGAATTTTGGCATCTGATCATTAGCTAACTGTGTTGTTTGACTTGTTTCAACAATGTTATTGAACTGGTGTTGTAGCTTGAACATTTTTTCACGCTGAAAAATCGGTAGGCGGTTATGTTAAAAAATCTCTAACTTCGTCATTTTTAATGGAATCAAATTTTATTTGGCATTCAGCCGTAGAACAATTTCGCAAATAAATCTGTGAAATTTTAGATTAAAATGCTAAACGGTTGCGGAGAAAACGGCAAAAAAACTTTTTGGGGCTACTTTTTTGCCGCACCCTGTATATTTTTAACAGCACATCTTGCAAAACGTTGCATCGAATTAGAACAGTTTACAGATAGTGAAATAACTGGATAGGCCTAGCCTAAATTTCAAGCTGTTGTCACCAGTTGGGCAAAGGTGTGTGTGTAAGATTATGTAATAAATGATAGATGACTATGTACAGCTATAAACTTCTGATATGACGTGCCTCAGTGGAGTGTCTGGCTCTTATTCGTCTACATAGTTAATCCTGCCAATACGCCTCAGCGCCTCTGCCTCAGTGAATGATAATCCCATGTAGCTATACACTGGCTACAGACTTCTGCCACGTTTTTTGATAAAAATTTTGCAGACTGATCTGTGCATTTCGAGCGTCCAACTGCCATATTAGTTTTTAAGTGTTCTTTTGTTAACCATTGTCCTTTTAAGTTTGTGTAGCTTTTGGGTGTTTATTTTTTTTGCATTTACGTTTGTTTTGAGCATCATGGCAAAAATTTACTATTTACTTATTTAGTCTCGGCCCGTGACACATATATAATCACAATTTTTATTGAAGTAAGTGAGTTTACAGAGCATAATGTCGGCGAAAAACGCGCCGAATCTAGGACGACAAGTTTATAAGTAAACTAAACTAAACGCTTTGTCCGCCTATGAAACAAAAAGCCCAGCTTTAGCTAGGGTGGGTGACTGTACATCGGCTACGGTCTATATCCGAAGGCCAGCGTCCGACTTTCGGTCGAGGAAAGAGAACGATTTCCCAGAGTGACTGCAATACGCGCTATGGTCACGCTGCTGCGTCGAAAGTTACAATCAACGCTAGGATACGATACGGTTATTCGGCGCACGTGGGTGATGACTGCAGGCAATAACTTTGCATTCAAAATTGCGACCAAACCGCAATACATGGTTATCATTGACGGCCTATATCGTCATCGCCTTATCCAACATTACCATTGCCGACCCCGTACGACATATCGTTTAGTCATAATACCGCACGGTAGACATAGCAGAGTGCCTAATGACCTTTCAGTGTCACCCAAGGTCGATGATTTTCGTGCCATCTGAAAGGGATTATGCGACTTTCTGTTAGTGATTAATAGCAATCTTAACTCTTCTACGATACAGCGACTTATGGGTTAAAAAAACGCACATTTTTCCTATAGCTTATTTGTTCGACCCCAAATTTGAAAATGTTTCTCTTTAACTGAATCTCTGAAATTTTGCACTACACGTGAAGAGCCGTGGCCGGGAGCTAATTAATCGTGTAATGAGTTTTCCGATAATGCCTACCGTTTAGCCACAATGATCGCGTTGCAGACGACACACAGAGAGACGACGACAGATGGCACATCGTACTAAATACTCGACCTTAACGGTCGGCAAAAAATTGCGAAACTGGCTCTAAGATTAATATCCACTGCATCTCAACGGGGTAAGTGCTGTAGATGGACGGTCGCATATGTCGCATGTCATCACAGAACAGGGCCGACATATTTTTTTCTAATTAAAGGTAAAAGGTAAAGGTAAAGGTTAGAATATAGCTTTGAAGGAGCGAACCCCCCACAGAGCTACGGAGCGTCACTTAATTGTCATTATGGGATCACACAGTGTTACCTGCCACCCCACATAGGTGAACGCGCCTCGCCTTAACCCCAGCCAGATAGGCCGGTACTCGATTTACCTACCCCGGAGGGATGGAAGACTGAGTTGACCTAGGCGGCTGGTTACATACCGAGATGGTTTACCTGCCCACAGGCAGTCACCCATCGCAGTACTAAGCAAGCCCGGCGTACTTAAAATTTGTAGGCCTAATGCCGCGGAAGCAGCTCAGTGCAATTGCTAAGTTTAAAGAAAATGTTAACCTGCCGCCGTTCTTTTGCATTCTATTCTTTAACTGATGCATCGACTTAGTGACACACATCTGGTACTGTAGAATTGTGATTTTGTATCTCAGTTTCTAGTTACTAGTTACTGGTAGGCCTAATAGGAATGTCGAAGTTCCACAGCGTGGTTCAACGAAAAAGAAGAGACACGTACCTGAGCTGATGTTTATCTTATAGACTCCTGTCGGCGCAATGCACCTGAAGACGATATGCTGTTTGCTTGTTCCGACACAGTCGTTACAAGCGGGAAATGTACAGTACAGCACCGGTGCGTTATTATAGCAGCTCCTCGGCTCAATTGCTGAGGCGGCGATACTCTTGCTTTGCTGCTGTACCAGGAGATTGGGATGAGATGCAGAGTGCAAAAAATAATACAAAGGAGCCGGTGTCGAACAGGTTTCATTTCCAGTACCGTACTTTAGTGATGCAGTACGTATTTCTGCTTTGCAAATTAGCCTACAGACGAGTCTTGCAACCACCATCTCACTATCTGTGCATTAACATAAGTGACTGTCGCAGGTCGGACAAAGCAGTATGGTCGGTCGTGGTTATTTCCTGCTGAGTTCGCCCATGCTTGCAATAATTATAATATAACAGATTGACAGTAGCCTGGCCTATAGCATATAATTCGGATGGACGTCAAAAATGCGCGCGTGCCATCATGCGCGCGTAAAGTCTCTTTCAAAGAAAATTTTAATTAAACGGATAAACACAGCGCAGATTATTTATCCGGCTGCTGAATAAATATATAGGCTTATATGTCACTGTGAATTTTAAAACATCCCTCCTTGTAAAAGAGATAAACTTTAAACAACAATGTTCTGTACTAGCACTACTGCTCTCACTATTCGTAGCTGTTTAAAACCGTATTTTGTTCTGGTTCCGTACTTTAGGAAAAAGAAGTCGACGCAGGCTCACCCGCACCGAACGTAGACCTATTCTGAATTTCTGACACGGCACGTCATTTCACCAGTAGGCAATCGCAAAACTTCTGTCACCGATTCGCGTGTTTGTTGGTGGAAATACAACCAGGAAAAAGTTTATTAAGTGCGTCGCATCGAAAGAATTGTTTCTTTAAAGGCTTAAATACAAATTTGACCTGCAAACTCCATTCCAGTACTTTGAACAGTAAAATACTGTTTTCCAACGCATTACATAATAGGCCTAATGGCAAACAAAAAAACTGCAACCAATTTATATATAGGCTATAGCTATTTTAATTCCAGTTCGTATAGCGATAACATGAGAGTCGGTGCTGCCGCATGCTTAAGTTGAAGACAAACGGAGGAAGGTTTATAAAATATTACCGGTATCAAATAACTAACGAATAATTAGTATGCCCAATCTTAATTGAAATGAAGTACAGTTCTGTTCACGCCTGCTCTAAGGATTTATCGCTCTAAGCAGTAACGTCATAAAGGCGTTTACTCTAGCCTATCCCGGTAGTTGCACTCATGCTGTGCCTCGATCAGTTGGATGCTGTATCTCCAGGCTATAGATTTAAAAAGTTTTCGGCAGCAGGTGAAACCGTTATGTAAGCCTAATAGGCAGTGTAGCCTAGTTAAGTCACAAGCTACATCCGTTGCGATTTACGCCCGCTGTTGCTACTGCAAATGGACGCTTTTTCATTAGGCATTATGTGTAAATGTGTTAGACCTATACGGTATGTGTAAATCCTTTGAACGTCTGATTACATCACAGACGCTGAAGTCATCGCAGTTAACGGTGGCAACACCAGGCAGTAAAACTGACGTAAGAACGTAAAGGAAGATATGGACTCAAGAAAACACACTTTCAACAAAAAGTCCAGCTGTCGCTAGGGAAGACACGCTGCAGGCTAGACTATAGTACAGTTTTTGTTAAAATACTGACCTTCAATGTCATCCAAAGTCGATAATTTTTATGGCATCTGAAAGGCAATATGCGGCTTCCTGTTAGTGATCAATAGACACCTAGGCCATACGTCGGACCGTTTAGCTACAATACATGCGTTACATGCGAATGACAATGGTGCCATAGACGCGCTATAGGCTACAGCTGTAGCGCGTCATAAAGCATTATACTCTTATAAACGACAGAGCCAACCGGAAACGCCTAGTAGCATTATTATTTGCAAATTGGTGGACGATAGAAAAGAAAAAAGAGAAGAAGAAGAAAAAGAATACTGCTTATTATTTATTGATGCTTGAAAATGCTTCCTACCTAAGTCTACCTTAGTAGAACTGAGAAGCCTATACGGTAAAAGAAGCAGGAAAGCTAACGTATATTCCGTCCACCTATGTATGCCTGAAGAGGTACGTGGTGGCAGACATTAATAACGATGCCCAGCCGCTTGACACTATCTGTGCAAAATAGTCTGTAATAAATCGGCGGGAAATCACCACGACGGCAGGGTCTATGTTTACCGCGCGCGTTGCTATACCTGAAGTAAAGGTGATGTACGGCTCTGTCCGATAACGAACGGTTTCTTTTATACTGTGGATTGCAGCGATGACGATGACGATGCAGTGATATTTTCACAAAGTAGGGTCTAATAGGTCTAATATAAACCAGTAACTTAAAGAATACATACGATACGACACGATACGAAATAGATTTGAGCCGAACAAAAATGTCATGCAAGCTGCCATTTCAATATAACACATAAATTTTAAAAAATACGAATTAAAAAATAGAAATGGGATGAAATGAAATACAGCGAAATGAAAGTACTGTTATTTAAATAAAGATTAGCAAGCTTATTTACGGCAGAGCGCGTTATCGTCTGATTGTTAATTTTGACTGCACATAAAAAAGCACTGGGTCGACATTATTATGCGGTTATCCACGTGAAGTTGAGCAGCTCTTATAAAAACCTTTGACCTTTGCCTTTTTGCGCTGAAGATTGATACACTAAATAACTATACTCCCACAGTGACCAAGGTGATCAAGTTTTATCCTCAGCATCATACATGCATACGAGCTGGCGGATGCGACGCCAGAAACCAGTAATCCTATAGCGTAGTGGCATGGAGGGGCCAAAAGAGGCAACTGATCTTCACCTATAGGGCATAATATGAGCATGTTGGAAACTTCTTGTCGGAATATTTTCTTTCAAAAACTCAAATTTTTGGGCTGGAAATCTTTCGTTTTGGCAGAATTTAGAAGCACAAAATTGAAATTAGCCATAATGCATCCTCTGTTGGAAACATGCCGCTACCAAGTCGAAACTTGCAACTTCCAGCCCTCTAGAGCCCAGCAATTTTTAACGCATAACGCCGCAGCCACGAACAAACTAAAATGTATTACTTCGCGTCGTTCGTTTACTCGACAAATCACGAACGACGACTTCGTGATATTCCGGGTCAGCGCCGGGAGTTTATTGTCTAAATAATCCGCTGGCGGCACGGTGGTGGCTGGTTGCTTGCTTCCTGCGCGCGTCAGACCGTTTGATCGTTCGACTTTGATATATACATTACAGCTGTATCTACCGTTGATGAGATGCGGCTCACTCGCTCAGACATATTTCTAGAAAACCGAAACTGGAGGAGGGGTGAGAAATTATGGCGGAGGGCTTCCTTTTCCATCCCTTTCCCTTTCTTTCCTCCTCCCCTACCCTTCCTTTTGCCTCCTCTTTCACTCCCCCCTCTTCTCTCCTCAACTTCTTTTCCTCTCTTTCCCCTCAGAAGTAAAACCCCTGAAATCCAGTGAGGAAGCGCCGTAAGTTCCCCATCGGGGTATGGGTCGAAGTCCCATCCGAAATCGAGTTTGGTGCATTTCATCCATGAAATCTGACGTCTGGTGGCAACAATGTCAACGACTTTTCTGAGAATCAACTGACCAAAACTACTATGAAAAACGCATAACATGGACGGTACAGCATTAATTGGTATAGGCCTAACGCCCTGTGGTTCCTTGTAATTCTGATGGTTTTTATTCGGGAGTGTAGTGCCATAGGTAGGGTGTTTCGGGACGCTAGGAGGTGTAGAGATATCACTTCCGTTGATCGAGTAGTCTGATCTACGACGTAGCCTATCTCAACTCAAAACCGCTGCCACAGCTCGCACAGCCGGCGTCCACACCGTATCAACCTTGCAGCACTGCGTCGTAATGTACGGTGGAAGGTTTCTCACTCAGCCATTCAAGGGTGGGGAATTTGGTATAATTCAGCATTCAACTTCCTATCCAGCTTGCTACCAAATGCGTTTTTGGAGGCCCATCTCCCAAAAAAGACGGCGCTCCCAAGACTCCCTACTATGTCTAGGGGAAAGCCCCGGAAAACGGGTAGGTCCCTAAGGAGAAAAAATAAGAAAGGGGAAACGAAAGGAAAAAGAGAAAAGGGGACGGAGAGACGAGGGGACAGGGAACATGCTACAACGCTTTACGGGGAGTGATAGACACCCCTGACGCACAGTTGGGGCGTAATGCAACCTAGACGCGTGAGATTCTTGGGCGTTAATCAAATCATCATAAGCTAACGCCACTGTGCAGACACGCTGCGTTTGGCGCACGAGCTCATAAAGTCAAAATAACTCATCATTAAGACTACGACTTGGCGCAGGAGAAGATACTGCATTATACATGTATCAGACTGTTGCACGTAGGCAGGTAGCTTGTTCAACTTGACGCGCTTTGATTTGAGGTTGCAACGCTTGCACTCCTAGGCCTGCTGTTCCTGGCACATTTATCCAAGCCAAATCACTCCGCTAACTTCTGCTTCGGAGAACGTTCACATCGATTTTGGTCCTTGTAAGCCTTTCAGCCGACCGTACTAAAGTAACGGTCGAGCTGTTGTCATGGTTGTCGTCCGTCTGTCTGTAACGGATGTATTGTGGCTAAGCTGTAGGACGTAAGGGAAAACTTTGTACACGAATAATTAGCCACGTGTCTTAAACTCGGGTATGCAAAATGTCAGCCATCTACTCCAAAGGAAAAATTTTCAAATTGGAGGTTGAATGAAGAGAGGAGGCAGGAAAAATGTGCGTTTTTCAACGGAAAACTGGCTATTTCTCAGAAACGGTGAGAGATACGGCCTAGGTAACTACACTGTCTCAAAAAACATCCCCAACACTAGGCCTATTGAACTGTAACTTGAAAACCAATTGTCAGATTTTAATAATTTTTGGTACGAATATTCCTGACACAACTTGTCATCAAATGACCATTCAGTTTTCCACCTCACCCAACGTTTGTTTCTGCACTACCTGGGGAAACACAACCAACAACATATCATTTTTATCCAATGCGATATCATTGCTTAATTAACATAACATGCAAAAAACACATTTTGTTCACATTTTTGACATTTTGGCTGATATTTCATCCAGTTGGCCATTTTTAACTGCCTGCAGTAAAATTGCTTGAAGTGTTGGCCCACTATGCGAACACAGGCAAAAAGACGCTTTCTCCATTCATTGACAGCAGTGTCGATAATGTTCTGCTCCAGACCAATTCAGGCTGTACCAGTCGCATCTTGACTTCACAAACATTCCTAAACTTCATCTGGTAGACACGCTGCTGCACGACAGTCAAATTTTGTAATAGACTGGCTCTCGGGGCCCCAGATTAGGATAAAGGGAATTTATCGCCGTTTTTTTTTCATTCATTTTAACACGTATTATCCTTGGTCTGATTGCCCCAGATAGTGCAAAAGCAGACGTTGGGTGAGGTGGAAACTAAAACACTTATTTAATAGCCAGTAGTGTCAGAAATATTTCTGCCAAAAATTATTAAAATCTGCTAATCTTTATTCAAGTTACGATCGATAATGCCGGGGATGTTTTTTCAGGTTTTCTGTTTATTTCAGCACATGTTTCACTTGATCTGATTTCCCTAGGTAGTGCAGAAGCATACATTAGGTGAGGTGGGAACCTGCGCGGTCATTCGATAGCACGTTGCGTCAGAAATATTCATACCAAAAATTATCAAAGTCTGATAATTGGCTTTAAAGTTACAGTCAAAAATGTCGGGGATGTTTTTTTGAGACACAGTGTATTAATCACTAATAGGAAGTGGCATACGCCCTGTCAGATTAGATGGAAATCATTGGCCTTGGATAAACTGGAAGATCACTGACAACCAGTACGGTCGGCTATTCTAGCGACAGCTGGGCTTCTTGTTGTTTTTCGAGGTAGGAGTCCACGGGACAGACAGAGGGACGAATGGATACATGGACAAACCCATATTAACGCAGCCTCTCAGTGTGACCACATAATAAACCTAACAACTAAAACCAAAATACTGCATCGTTCCTTCACTAAAACACAGCTTTAAACAAAATTCGCAAAAGATCAACGTAACACGTTACTAATTTAATGACAAGTAATAATCTTTATAGAAATTTCGTACAGTTTCGATGCATAAAACAAGACAACAGATATTTAAAAACTAGCTGACAAAGTGCACATGAATTTGTAAAAAGAGACTTAAAAGCAAAATTTTAATCATATACCCTCAACGGTTAATCAATTGAAACAAAAACGCACTGCGAAACGATTACTAAAAATTGACCAACATTCACCTAACAGTAGGCCTACTGAAACACAATGCAAACGAATTTTGTTATAAAACAATTAAATATTTTTAAAAAGTAAAAAAACAGTTTTCAATTCTTTAAACTGTGCAAGTCATGCAACAGATGCCGAAAGAAACACTTTCAGCAAGTAAACATCAATCTAAAATATCAATTGATTATTAAAATTAACACTTGACTGTATCATTAATCACTGAAATTTGTAGCAGTCATAAAACAGCAGAAATCAACAAATTAACAAATACCATTAAAACATACAAACACAAAATACAGGGTGGCCACAAAGTAGAAGAAAAAAACTCACTAAGTTTTCCAGGCTTTTCCAGAGCCAAAAACTTACCTTTCCAAAAAGTAATTGCAATAATGGTAATCTGGGGAGCACTGCACGCTATCTCAGGAGGGTCCGTAGCAGAGTCCCAGCCACCAAAAATATTTTAGAGCATTTTTGCACCCCGAAAACAGCATAAGTGACACTATTTTGTTTGCTACAATTTTTCCATGAGGTTACACGAAATTCTTGGAAAATTCCATCAGTTTTTGTATTCCAGGTTTTCCAGGTTGGTGGCCACTCTGAAATATTAAGGCAATACAATCAATACACTCATGATCAAGTGGTCACAGGTTTGACGGCGAGTGAGTGAGTGAGTGAGTAGGATTTAACATCCCACCCAACACAGTATAGGTCATTTCGAGGACGGCCTTTCCAGGCAAAATGCACGTACACATAATAACGAAGCAAAATGTTTAACCTTGACACAAAGTTTAACCTTTATGAGACATCCAAAAAACAACCAAAACCTAACATTGTAAGAACTGCCAATTCAAAGTGTGCACATGTAACTAACAATAATGGCGAGACAGTGTTCACGCCTTGTCAGCAAGCAGAATTTAGAAGTGGTACAGAAGTAAGCCCTAATTGCATACATTTGTATCTTCGTCTAACAGTAATGGATTTCAAGATTCGTTCTCTAGCCACATCAGTGGTAAATTTAGAATGGACTGACCAACCTACATTAAACGTGTCATAAAGCATAATCAGCTTCAACTACAAGTCATGGATAAAGTAGTACACTTATTCCAAAGCCGACCTTATTTCACACGGTACTGCAGCAACCAGAGATGGAAACGGTTCACGGGTCATCAGGTCAACGATTTTGGCCAGGTCGGGTCGGGTCTCGGGTCTAGGTTTTTTAAGACTGGACCCAGTGTATTGACCCGGTTATTGAAAGATCAGCATTGTTCAGAGTCATCATCATCATCATCATCGACAACCGTGGGCTCAATGCCCGTTGGTGTCTGACGCCATTCTTACTATCGCTGCCCACCGCTGCCTATCTAGGGCAGCGTGGCTTAACTCCTTCCTGCAGGGTTGTCCCACACCACTGCTCAATGTCATCTGACCATTCTCGGTGAGGCCGTCCTCTTTTGTTTGAACCATCCATCATTCCGAACACCAGGGT
>Ga0209671_1007635_pt1 | contig 11246 bp, 4 predicted proteins | sample WorMetHERISLAND2_2_FD_187401 | JGI IMG/M metagenome (GOLD analysis project Ga0209671, IMG submission 187401) | Marine gutless worms symbiont microbial communities from Max Planck institute for Marine Microbiology, Germany - Olavius geniculatus... | ecosystem: Host-associated > Annelida >...
TCTTGGATTTTTGCACAAACAGCAATAACTCGGCCGCCGATTGACGAAAATAAATAAAAAAATTTTGCAGCAATGTGGACAGCTGCTACCGAAAATGGAACATTTGACCAAAATCTACAATAATAATAAATTCAAGATGGCCGTCATTTTGTATTCCTTTTATCGCTCATAACTTAGTTGCTATTGCACGTACTTGCACGAAATTTCATATGCGAGCTAAGTTTAACGTTCTACACGTAGTTATGCCGTAAAATCAAACAAAAATGAAATTTTACATGGCGACGGCCACCATTTTGTATTTTAACACAAAGCATAACAAATTAGCTGCCGACTGAAAAAGGTTCATAAAATTGTGCAGGAATGTGGTTAGTTGCTACTGGAAATAAATCACCTGACCAGAATCGAGAAAAGTAGTAAATTCAAGATGGCGGTGGTCACCATGTAGGTCATCATTTATAACTGCTTTTTAGCCATCTGCATGAAATTTGGTATGTAGACTAAATTTGCGGTCCCACATCGAGGCTTGCCATTATATTAAACAAATAACAAAATCCAAAATGCTGAAGGTAATAGTAGTAGTAGTAGTAGTTGTTGTTGTTGTGTACAAAGTAACTGTTCAGTGACTTTTCAAACTTTAATAAAACCGCAAATATTATATATTAAAAAGCTGCAAACAATTCATTTAATGTTGTATAAGCGCTGATGTAAAACGGCAAAAATCAAAAAGTATAAGCACGAACATTATGCATTAGCTTAGACATTTATATCAGGCTATTGAAAACAGATTAAATGTCTAATCTAATACATTAGTTCGTGCTTATATTTTTTGATTTTTGCCGTTTTGCGTCAGCGCTTATACAACATTAAATAAATTGCTTGCAGTTTTTATATATAATTGTTACCTGACAGTGCCCCGACTCGGAGTCAATCCTGGGATTTTGCGGTCACCAGTGTCGCTCGTTATCATTACACCACCAAGGCACACATACATGAGACGGTGAGATGGGGCGGTCAGAGCAATTGCCCCATAAATTTTAAAGAGATTTTCGGAAAATTGTCAAAAATTTTCTTGTCGGAAAAGTTTCGTCCACAAACGCACAATTCGAGGCTAAAACTTACCTTTTTGAGACGTTTAAAGGCAAAATTTAAACATTGAGCATTCTGTCGAAAATTTTGCACCTGACTGTCGGAATTCTGTCTGAAATACGCAGTTTCTGTCGGAAAATAATTGTAACTTCGTGTCCCGCCAACTTTGTGTACAGACGCCGCTGCTAAAAACGCAGCAAAAGCTTCACCATAAACCAAGTGCGACGCATTACGTTTGTTTGAGAAAGATACTCGCCTAATACGGTATTTAGTGAAGTGCAATGTTTCGAAGAAACGATACGATAAGATGCCATTAAAAGATGTAGTACAAAATAAGTGCGTGCAACAACGACAAACACATAAAATTTTAAAAAATGTTTTCTGCGCGCAAAACATTATATCATTTCTATTTCACGCGCGTACAAAAATAATTGCTACGAATTACAGAATTACACTGGTGGACAGTTCACTCTTGGCAGACTGACAGACTTGATGGAAGCGATAGCGCGCTTGTTGCAGCGCCGTTATTGTGTGTGTAACGATGTTCGGCTTTCCAATCAGGAACCACGCAGTCGCTTGTCGTCGTCAGAGTACGCGGCGATTCACAAGCTCACGCTGTAATGCAGTAATCACTCGACTATTCATTGGCACGATAGGTGGCGCTACTCTACAGCCTTAAGTCCTAGCTGTACAACCAGCGGCGTCTTGGGTTGAAAAGTAGACGTGGCAAAAGTTGCAATTTTTCACCAGACGGCTGCAAATTTTCCGTGCTCAGCCCATAAATTTTTCCAAAATGAAGGATTTCAGCGGCAAATTTAGCATTTTTGGATAAAACTTTTTTCCCATTAACAATTTTCTGACAATTTTCCGACCGCCCAAAATGTGAAAAGGAGGGGGCACTGTCCCCTTCTATCCCCTTGCCGCGACGTCATCGACTACAGTATTCCATGCCACTTTACTCAACTCAACCGCAAGTAGTGTTGTGAGTAGTGGATAACTTAACTGTAAGTTACCGGTAACGCGTTAAAACAAAATTACCGCAAAATTACCCGTAACTTACGTAAGTTACCCGTAACTTACGAGTAACTTACCGGTAATTTACCGATAATTTTAAATTACCTGTAAGTTACCAACGACGTTTGTTACTGGCAATTTAACAACACTAACTGCAAGGCTAAAAATAGGTTTTAAAAACCTACGTTTTATAGTTTTTTTAAACTTAAAAATTTAAAAGTTGAATTTTTAGGTTTTTAGGTTTTCAATGTTGTTGTATAATTTTCAACACAATTAAATTCACATTCATATCTCAAGCGTGATTTTACAGTTATGACATCATTCACTCAACGAAAACGATGCGACATGGAAAATGTTGTATAGGATGTTCTTCTTGGGTCTTGAGATTATGTTCCGTTTTCTTTGTACACTAAAACTTCTTTAAAATCTTAAAACATTTTTTCAAACCTTTCAAACTTAAAACAAATAACCTAAAATCTAAAAATAATTCCAAAACTTTTTTCCGGCTCTGCACAAGTTGCCAGTTGAGTCGAATCGTCACGATGATCGTCTGCAGCAACAATCGTATCGCCGTACTGTAATCGTCTTGGCGACAGTCTTAATTATGGACCAATGACACACAATCGTAGATTCGCACGAGATGCTAAGGACTCCCGGCAGCCAATCGCTTCAACCAGCTGCGACTGCAACCGTTGGATAAACTGTATAACTGTCATCAATAAGGCGAAGATCGTGCTCTGTATTTAGGGTGCAAAAAAGTACTAACAAAGCCGCGGACAAACGGCCACCGGACAAAATGCAGGAACTACTGAGCTGTTTTTTTTTCAGTAGAGTTATTCTTTCAAATACAGTGGACATTTTTTTCGGAAATATAACGCAAGTCGCCGGACTATAGGCCTACTATAAGATAAATTGACACTTTTTGTTGCTGTAATTCATTATGCCGTTTTTGCTATATGTTTCTATAAGCTTACTTATAGTGGCGCCAGTCTTAATAAAAAAGATGCTGTTCTATCGTCGCACGCGAAAGGCCTCGTCTCCCAGGCACAGCATAAGACAATGTTCCTGCATAAAAGTCATCGAAATTGCATTCATCAGTTCGTCGACTTAAGTTAAGCGTACTGAGAAACAAGCTAGTGCTTTTTGTCCGGTGGCCTTTTTGTATGGAATTCAGCAAAACCAAAGCTTTTACATTAATGGCGCCAAACTACAAATGCAATAGGCATGATTGGGGGCTTACTCTGCTTTGTATAGTGAGGTTTAGCATATATACCGCCGCAATACCGGTGTTTCTCGAAGAAAGTCTCACTGCAATCTGATTGGGGGTTCACCGACTGTGTGCACCCGAAATATTTACTTGGCTGTGTTTTTTCCAATTGCTGTTTCCTGCTATTCGTTACAGCCGAGAGGCCCGTACGATGTGCTTCTTTGTAGTCGGCAATAATACCCGATCGACAGATGATACACGACTTCCTATTATTGGTCCGCAGCAGAAGTCATGTTTCTGGCTTGCACCGTGTCGCAGACATTACCATTTGTTTGGCGTACGTGACTGCCGGTGACGTTGAACAGTATTCTTTATTTCGGATACAGCACTGACAAATGATTTTCTGTTTGTCCATAGACGCCTCTTCAAAATATACACGATACACTCTGTTTTTGAGTTATTAGAATAATGGGACAAATTTAAATGACACCATCGGATAGCCCGGGCCCGAAAATGGGCGGGTAGGTGCAAACAGCGCGCAATTATCTTTCACGGGGACCGAGTTATACCGCTTTGAAGTCCCCATAGGCCGTAATGCAAATTTTTTAAAATTGGGACATAAAAGGGGCAAATTTTAAAAATTTTAATCGAAAACATCTAAGGAATATGTCCGGCGTTAGGTCGCTTCGTTTGAGCCATTAGCGGCGTCGGTCGGTCCAACGGGCTGGTCTGTATAGCCGTGCGCAAGGAAAAAAACAAAATAGAGGCCTAACGGCGAATTTCGCGCATGCGCAGTTACGCCCCCTTTGAACCAACTGTAACCAAATTTTGCGTTTGGGGTCGGGTTGGCGATGTGATCACTGATGCCTAGTTTGATGGAAATCGGTTAAGGGGTTTCGGAGTTACAAGATCCCCAAACGCCATTTCCTGTACTTAACGTTCATCGCCCTCACAACAGTGTCAGCACTACCGTGCTGCACTGTGATGTTCCACGCCACCGCCGCTGAAAACATAGCGGTTATAGAAGTTAAGCCAAAAAAAATCAAATCAAACAATATGTATAATACAGTGACGTGGTCTTTCGTGGTTACATATTTTTACGGCTATCTACTACAATTTTTACATTGTGCTTTTTGATGACACGATTGTACTGTGCTCGGTGTTCCGGTGTATTAGCCTATTGGGAGTGGGAGCTACTTAATATGTATAAGTAAGTAAGTAAGTAAGTAAAATTATTTAGAAGGCGCAATTTAACATGTAACGGCATGTAGTGATTACTAGTGAGCGAAGCAGTGATTACAACATAAAATATGACTGGATTGCAAAACGATAGTATCTCGTATGTCGCTACGAATCACGAAAAGGTTGTTGCTTCTGGTCTCAAAAATTAATACCAATAACAGACGTCCTAGCGGTTTGTCTGCTAAGCCAGCCGCTAAGGCTCAGCGGTCCAACCAGCCGCTTACTTAACGTCTTAGCGGTTTTAACTAGTTGTTAAAGCTTTAACCACCGGTTCCGGGGACTACTATACAGAAAACAGTGGTTCACCGGAACCGAACGAGACAAACAATGGATGTTTTGTATTAAACAAATATGTTATGTTATGTTATATTACGGAAATAAAAAAGCGTAAAAGCATGATCGTGCAGAGTGTAGACAACGGCGTGTCCGGCTCGCGAGATGCTATCCATCAGTCAACCTCGTGCAGTCGTGCATGTATGCGGACGGCGCGGCATTTAGACACACACGGACGACGTGAGAAAAAGACCGTTGGCGTGTCGAGCGCACTGGGTGAAGTTATTAGCGGCAACGAACTCTACGCACGACGATGACGACGTTTTGAGTGTGTCGGATCTGGCCGGTCTTTTCTTCTTCTCGCTACTATCCAGTGGCGTCATGGCAAGGAATGAGTTAGCGGGAAGAGGAGGGCACGCTAAATTTTTGGGTGTCGAAAAATGGTCAGAAAATCTTTCCCTTGTCGGAAAAGTTTCGTCCGAAATGCAAACTTTGAGGTTAAAACAATTTTTGAAAACATTTTACGAAATCATTGGGGAGAAGGTGTTTTAGTAAGCTTAAGGGGTCTTAGTCTACGTAACGTATTGTTCTTGCAGCGGTATCACTGTTTCAAATGTACAATTTACAGGGGGAAAATAAAATCGTAAATCCTTGGGGGGGGTACGTAGACTCCTCTAGCCCTTCCCCTTCAACTGCCGCTCCTGGGCAAAAAATGAAAGTTGAGCATTTATAGTCAGAAATTTTCAGTGTCTGTCGGAATATTGCAACTTCCTGTCTCGCCTACTATTTTACCCCACGACGCCAAGGCTGCTGACGCCGATGACAGCGGAGTGGATATAGAACCGTCACGACGAGCTTCAGCGCCGGTCGTTAATCATTCATTTGACCGGCGTCGGTCTGCAACACTCTTTGAGAACGGCACGGCAACAGCTGCTTATGACCACTCTATAGTTTCTGCCAGCAGCAGCGCCGTTTCTTCTGTATAAGGTTTCTGTCGTCTGCTGCCTTATTATACAGTGTTTCAAAAATACGGCACACAGTTTACGGCACCATAATTTTGCAACCGTACGTCACATAGTCATGCGGTTTTCACCAGGAAATGGCAGTACGAAAACTTAACTAAACTGAATAAAAAAAACGTCACGGGTTACGCGACGTAGATGAGTCATAACAGTGTTATCTGGGTTTCTGTGGTCTGCCGCCTTATTCCGTTGTAGGCCACTCATTTCTCCCCCTCCAACTCCGTCTCTGCCGCTTGATGTTGTCCATTCGCTGTCTTGATGTAATCAGCAACGACGTCCGACGTCCGAACAGCATTGTCGCGCGGAAACCACTACTAGACCTGCAGTAGAGTGATTCCGACTGTCTGTGGTGGTAATTTACCGCAAGTGGGCCGCTATGCTCGTATACAGTGAAACGAAGGCCTCCTAGGCTGTTGACTTTTGTAGTAGGCACTACTTCGTTTCGTACACTGCCAGTTTTACTCGGTGAAACATTGGCCAACTGTAATAATTTGTGGCGCGCAACATCGTGAAGAAACTTGGCGTGGATGATTCTAGTTTTGCCCATCTCACCCTAATACGGTCGCTACGCTACGTTGTGAAATTCAGAAATCGTAGTTTGGCCGCTTATAGCAAAAAAAATTATACGGGATAGCGCAGGCGTAGGCTCAGAAATGATTAACCGAATAGCGACAAACACGAGTAACAGTTATTATCTTTCAAAAAGTCACACCACATCGTCTGTGTTATAGCATATGTGCTCGTAATGTCAGCCTCCATCAAGAACGCAAGCGCGTCGACGCTAACTCGTCAACTACACGTAGGCCTACGATATCCGCCTGACTTAGAGCAACCCACTCGCTGTTGAAGATGCTGTGATCCTAGCTTACGTTGTTTTTATAAAACAGCAGGGTGTGACGGACAGACATTTTTGCGATAGCTAAGACAGAGCTTCTGCTGCATTAAAATATCTATGCTGACGCCCGGTAAAAATGGACTAAATTACAACTAGAATCTGCTGGGTCCCAAAGGCAATCTATGTAGGCTACATTTCGTGCGTGTATCATAAATATAAACAACAACGCGACGAGAAAGACGAGAAAATATAAACCAAAGGCGACTCGGTGATTGGTCGCTGGGCCTGACCTAAACCACGGCTTTCTCGGTAGATAATTGAATGGACAATCCTACTGCACTGATAGGAAGGGAGGACGGTGACCTTGGGTGCAGCACCTGCGTGCGAACGCTAATGTAGGACAATGTATTCGCGCTATCTAACGCTGACTCACTGCAAAGGCGCCGATTTGCTCTAGGAAACGTAGATTCATCTCTCTTACTCTTTATTCACATATAAGCCACAAAGTGTAAACAGTAAACTGAAAAAAGAAAATGAACAGACAAACAAGCAAACAAAACGTAACAATTAAAAAACCAATTACCGAACACAAACCGAATTTCCAAACTACGGAAATAAACTTATAAATCTAAGTTTACTGGCTTTGTGTAAATAGGGTAGTCTGCTGTCTGTTTTAAGGAAAAATAACAGCGATGGTTTACAGACTTTTTACGTGATTTTTTACATTTGACGTTGCCGCCTATATCGTGAGTTAGAATTACGAAAAGTGATACTCCCACGGGTCAGATTTTATCAATTTTAGTAGCAGCAAAGTCAAAATTCGTTTTTGCTTCACATGGACCAAAAACAGCAATTGCGCTCGATGTGCTAGTCAAAAGAGAAGTAGGCTTATGAATGTTTGAGTTAGCGTCAAAAGTTTAGCCTATCAGCAGAAAGTGCCTGGGTTCTCGAAAAATGTTGCAAGCTGCAGATGGACTGGCATATACGAGAACTCACGCCATGTGTATGTACAGGGTGTGCCAAAAATGACCCAACTTGTTTTTGTCAGAACTTCATCAAATCTCAGGCAAATTTGACAATTTTCGGTGTACAGATAGCCCAGACGATAGAAATATGTAAGGTGCACTTATTGTCTACCTCACGTAGTTTATGTTAACGCACTACCGTGTAAAATGCAGATGCTCCAAATTGTTGCATAATGCTCAGTTGTTGTGTACGTAAACTTTTAACAACTTAATTAAGCACATAATAAACTATAATGTGATTTATTTAGCAGAGTTATAATTTGTGTAACAACTTGCTTCCAAATTATCAGAACTTATGCCCAAAGTGTATACAATGGCTGAGAGCAGCATTAATGATCAGAGATTTGACGAAGTTCTGACAAAAACAAGTTGGGTCATTTTTGGCACACCCTGTATGTATCTCAACCGTCTGACTCGCTGAACCTTTAGCTAGCCACGGTCAGCAGATCACAGATGTCGATGATCGTACGGTACATGCGAAGAGCTGGCGTGACATGATCGTAATATCACGTTGATTAACGAAACATGCAAACTGTGGACTGAGTTTATCCCGTTGGCGACGCGTGCATACAGGTCTCTGTCCATAAATTGGACTTACTGTCGATTACTGCTAGGGATATAGGATGTCACGATTTCCTGCTGGAATTCACTGAAACCAGGAATATCAGTAATTGACTGGATGTGCGTGTACGTTGCGAATTTAAGCAATGCAACTTGAAGTTTGTTTACGTAAAGTGAATTTTCGTTTTCTAGAACTGCAGTGTACCTTGAGAAACGAGTAGCCTACGTCTCCAAACATTATCGAGAAAAAACTGAAAAGCCACAGTAACAGAAGGACAATAACATAGTAAAGCCCGAAATCTTGTCTATACGAGCCGGTTAAGCATTGAAAAGCTAGACATTGCTGTAGAAGTACATGTACATGGGTGTTTATTGAGCAGCTGTAAATGCCGTGATTTGATGCCGTACTTGCCGCCAATGCCGTCGTGCGTGGGGGTGGGAAAAATACCCCCTTATTAAATTTTATCTAGTCAAAAATTTAAAAAAAATACTAACTTCAAGGTTGAAAATCTCTTATTATTAAAGGCAACGTTAAAATTTTGAACATCACAATGCTTTTTTCAGATATTTGCAGCTGTCTATTGCAAAATTGGAACTTCTTGTCTTCCGCCCCGCCCAACTTTTTTCTACACCGTGGGCCATCAAACAAGAAATCTGAGCTAATGCTCATAAGACGCGTGAGAGCCTATAGCAGTTTCTGTTCGCAGTTAATCTTGGTCTATCTCCATCCATTTCATCGCAATTCACGCTCTTGCAGCCAAAAATCGCCAAAAAATAACTTAAAATCTATATTGTTAGGGTTTAGTTTAAAGTTATTCAAGTTTATCGGTGTTGACATTTTTAAGAAGCTCGTCGCCAGTGCTTGTTATGATAGGCAGCATGTCTGTGCCTATCTGCAACCATTTTCACGTTCGACAAGCCAACAGCAAATAAATAACCACTTTTTAGAGGGGTACCCCTATTTGACACCCGCCTGTGCAGGCCGCTTTGAATCTAGAGGGTTTGAACTTGGACGGCTGAAATCTTAATTCAATGCTGAAAATTTTATATGCAGATTGTCTTGGTCTATCTTCAGTCATTTTAGCACAATTCACTCCTGAAATGCCTGTCGCAGCTCCCTATTTTGACGATTCAAGGTCATTCAAAGTCATCGATGTTGACATTTCTAAGAAGCTCGTCGCCAGTGCTTGTTATGATAAGCAGCATGTTTGTGCCTATCTGCAATCATTTTCACGTTAGACGAGCCAATAACGCTAGAATAACGCCTTTTTTAAGTGGTGCCCCTCTTTTTCCCCCTCGTTCGTAAGGACCCTCTTCACCCAGTGGCATGAAATTTTGTCAAATACTATTAGAGATCTAAGCTATCATAAAGTAAAACCCAGAAGTTTTTATCTTACCTGAGCTTCCATCGGTACCGGGTTGTGACAGACAGACACCAAGACAGAATTACCATAGCTAATACGCGCGATAGCTAGCTATGCTAGTTCTCGCGCGTAAAAACGTGCCACTTTACTTTTGTCTATATCTTCGCCAATTACTGACCGATTTTCAAAATTTTTTCACTGTCACATACTGTGGACAATTTGCAATAAAGTTGTTGGTAAACATCCCACCACACTTTAACTGTGTCGCTATACTACCACGTGAAACATAGATAGTTTTTTTTATTTCTCTCTGTGTTTTATTGTTTTAGTGTGTTTTTCTTTTTTCGCGTTGTATTTGTATTGTGTATTACTGCTGCACCCAGAGGGCGAATAAAAATTCTTAAAAATCACTAAAATCACTATAATACATATGCAAAAAATTATATTGTGAAACAACTTTTACTAATTCTTATACAAAAATTAAATTATGTTTAGTTTTATGTACATTTCTAATGTTTGTAAACAAAAGCAGATGGTATTATAGTAAATACTAATTTTTAATGCACTGAAGATATACCGGTGATGTAATGTGCCATTTAGCAGTGGAGACAAGGCTTTGATTAAGAACTTGTACCGGTTCAAAAAATAGTTTTCGGAGAATAATGGCAGAATTGTTGAAGATAAACTGCAACAGGGAACGCGTGAAAATGTTATTAAGACTAATTTATGAAATACGCAGCACCGACCAACGCCATGAGACCGGCAGACTGAAGCACAGGCCCTACACATACTGAAGAGAACGTGATCACTGTGGATGAAATGGTAGGCTTGCTAAACCACAAAGGCCAGAAACAAACATATCGTTCAGTACGCCAGATATCCAAAGAAACGGATCTAACAAAGTGTAGCATCGTACAGATCATTCACTGCATTTTTTGTCGGAAGTGTATTTTGTTTATCAACACGCTTGCTGTCTACTATTGTTAGTTTTTCTTGCATTTGTATTTCACAAAGTAGTGTAGTGACACAGTTAAAGTGTAGCGAGATATTCAGTAATCACTTTATTGCTTATTGTCCACAGAATGCACCAATGAAAGAATTCTGAAAATCCTTTGACTTTGGCGAAGATATGGACAAAAATGTAGTGGCACGTTTTTTGGCCCACCCTGTATATACGACGTACATGTAGGCCTACGCCTCTGCTGCTGCCGACATCTGAGCTAGCTAAAGCATATAAAAGCTACAGTTCGGATTGTCAGTACGTGATCCTGGACCTATTATGTATAGGAAGCTTGACCTCGGCCAGTCACGTCCGTTCTACACTGTATGAGGATCGTCGCTGCACACTGGACTCTGATCTGATGTTGCCAGTCGCTAACGTTCACAGGACGCGCCGATAAAAAGCAATCCCAAGGGAAAAATACACGTCTACAGATTTTTCATTTTGTTAGCTTTTGCTATACTGCAAAATTTAAGCCACACGTCCAGCCACTGGTGTTATTGTAGTATTTACTTTAATTTAAAAATGCATTGTATATAACTAATTCAACTTAAAAGTGCAATGTTCATAGGCATCTCTGATATTTTAGTTCTACTTGTTTTCGTGCTATTTACAAT
>Ga0209671_1007636_pt1 | contig 11245 bp, 8 predicted proteins | sample WorMetHERISLAND2_2_FD_187401 | JGI IMG/M metagenome (GOLD analysis project Ga0209671, IMG submission 187401) | Marine gutless worms symbiont microbial communities from Max Planck institute for Marine Microbiology, Germany - Olavius geniculatus... | ecosystem: Host-associated > Annelida >...
TGCTAAGTCTGTCGCGCGTCTCATAAGCTTTGCTCAAATTACTTGTTTTATTTCCTCCAATTTATGGAGGAAATAAAACAAGTAATTTGAGCAAAGCTTATGAGACGCGCGACAGACTTAGCATTTCATTCGCAGGTTGTCTTGGTATAACTCCGTCCATTTCGTCGCAATTTACTCCTGAAATCTGCGCCGCAGCCGCTAATTGCAAAAAAAAACATTAAAACTATCTGATTTAAAAATTCAAGGTCATTCAAGTTTATCGATGTTGACACCACTAAAAAGCTTGTTATGATAAGCAGCATGTTTGTGCCTATCTGCAACAGTTTTCATGCCAAACGAGTAAATAACGGCAAAATAACCACTTTAAAGGGTATTCTTCCTTGACGCTTGCTTGCGCAGATCTTCTTGAACCTAGGGGATCTGAAGTTAAACTGCTAAAATCTACGTTTAACGCAGAAAATTTCACGCGCAGGTTGACTTGGTATATCTACAGCTATTTCGGCGAAATTTACACATAAAATGTGTGCAGCAGCCCGAAATCGAGAACAATTCACTAAAATCTTCTATGTTGGGGGTTCAAAGTCATCGATGTTGACACTACTAAGAAGCTCATCACTATTGCTTGTTATGATAAGCAGGATATCAGTGCCTATATCTGCAACCAATTTCGTGCTAAACAAGCCATTTGCGGTAAAAATATCACTTTTTATAATGGGGTACCCCTGTTTGACGCCCGCGTGCGCATGCCTTCTTGAACCTAAAGAGTTGCGACTTTGACTGCTAACATCTATGTTAAATGCTAAAAATTTCATACGCGCGGCTTGTCTTGGTCTATCTCCAGCCATTTTGACGCAATTCACTTTTAAACCGTGTGTCGCAGCAAAAAATCGCGAAAAATTCACCAAAGCCCCTTATTTTACGGGTTGATGTTCGTTCAATGTCATCGATGTTGATAGCCCTATAAACCATGTCACCAGTGCTTGCTATAATAAGCAGCATGTGTGTGCCTATTTGTAACCGTTTTTACGCTGGACGAGCCAATACTGGTAAAATGAAGACTTTTAGGGGGTACCCCTCTTTTGCGCCCTTGTTGGAAAGGAACCCCTTTACCCAACGGCATGAAATTTCGTCACAAAAAACTAGAGTCTTTGATGCAGCCCACAGTGAAGATTTCGTGATTCTAGCTTGCACCGTTTTGATACAGATCACGAGTGCGACAGACAGACAAACAGACGGACAGACGCCCAGGCTATGGCTAAGACGCACGAAGCATTCTGCTGTCGCGTGTAATTACTCTCAGAAGCGCAGAAGTTAATTTGAAATGAACCTTGTTATTTGTGCAAGATTCTGTAAGCATTTTGAGCGTAGCTAATAGGTTTCACAACAATTTTCACCAAATCAGTCAGAAAAGTCATAGCTACTACAGCGTTCTAGGTCTAAGACGGCGTTGAGAAATGAAATCAGTAATTTGTCCGTTGAAGGGGCACCTGCCATGACGTAAGACGTGTCAGCACTCAGCGCCGTGTGACGTCACGTGTTTATGTCGACTTGTAACGTCACTGTGTAGAGTAAGTTGCGAAGTCAACAGCGTGCAACAGAGATAGCACTGCTATAGAAAGTCGCCGACCGACGGCGAGACGTTGTATATTATAGTAGAGGCCGATAGCGGCGTATCGGCAATCAGCACCCCACTGACACATCTGCCGCTCTAATTACGCACAGATTACGTTGATTGGACGGGAGGAGGAAATTTCGGGCATAGGCCTAATGAGCGAATGCAGTCGAAAGCAAAAAAGTCTTTAAAAATTTGGGCGATTTTTCATCTGAAAGGGCGTATGCCACTTCATATCTCTCTCCGTTTCCGAGATGGCCAGTTTTCCGTTCAAAAACGCACATTTTTCTACCTCTCTCCATTCAATCCCAAATTTGAAAATGTTCCCCTTGCACTATACCCCCAATTTTGTATGTAAAGAACCCTAACACAGGGCTAATTAAAACGGTATAACAAGTTTCCCCTAGTGCGTACGTCCCAACGCTTAGCCACAATACATCCTTGACAGACAGACAAAGAGATAAACCGTGCCGCAGACGCCTACAGCATAGTTGTAGCGCGTCAAAAAGTGTAGGCCTTAAGTCGACTCAGGTTGAACTTTCTATAGTCCAAACCGATTAGCTCAAAGATAAAGAAGGCAAAATATATAAAGTCTTTCCCCAACCATTAAGTCCATCGGCTGGCGCTGATCTCCGTTTTCTTAGCTGTCAGTTAGGCATCAGTTTACACTGCCAGATCACAGATAGGCCTATCGTCAAATAAAAAGTTTTCCCTAGGCCTACTACAAGCATTTTCCTTTAGCCATTTCTGGTTGGCACTGGAGTATCATGTTTGGTATTTTGGTTTCACGAACAGATCCGTGCAGAGAGATGCGGAGCCAAAAACTATTTTCGAGCAAAATCTGCGATTCGATTAGAATATTTGAACAAATAATCTGTGACATAATTCTGTTGATTATAAGCAGCAGAACAATTCAAACGTTGCAATGTACAATCGACAAATAAGTAAAAAAAAATAATAAAATGAACAAATCTTCCAGTTAGCGTAAATTCGCCCATATGCGGATTATAAAACTTCCTTGCAAACCAGCAACGAATTATGGGCAGAATGACAGCATTATTATTAAAATTTATTGCTGTTCTTCGCGCCAGCGGGCCAGTCAGTGTCACTTCTGTCGAAGGTAGGAACCGGTTTCCATTAAACGCCGATGATTAGCTCAAGCTTCTATCATCTCGAGTCTACGATCTCGCCAGATAGATACAGTAGTGTCAGCCACGAGATGTCACCGACAGGTCGCGGGTCAAGCAGTTTACCACGCAGACGCGCGGACCTGACGACGACCTTCGTTCGGTGCCATCCGGATATTAGACCGAGCACGCACCTGCTGCAGCCGGTCCAGTTCGCCCACTTCGTATATAGTCCTACACATGCACCGTGATGGCACCAGCCAGGGAGTTCTTCCATTCTAGCTATTATCCAGTAGTCCCTGCGCCAGCCAGCGACAAGCTCAAACCGTGTCCCGGTACTATCCAGTACCGGCGTACATTTGTCGTCGTAATACGTGCATGACTCCTTATTCACTGATTGATAATATACATAATTATTTGCGTCGCGGTCTGAAGTTTCTCCGATGGTGAGGTCCTCGACCGACAGAGCCCGCTCCTTTTCACTGTCCGGCCTGGTGTCTGGAATACATTGCATGAGTAAATGATCCGTCTCTATACACTTCTAATAATACTCACTGGTTTCTATTCCCCATTGAATCCAACACTGCTCATAAAAAATATTTACTTCTACATTTCCACTAAAGTCAATATCACAAAATAATGTGTTTTCACTTAGACCGCATATTGTGTCGAAGAACTGAAGACCTGAAAATAGACTATTTTGAGATCGAATTTTGGTGTCTAAATCAAAATGACGTTTTAAATATTTTAGCGAACAGCCTGTGCGTGAAAGCAATAACTTTGTTGCATACACAATTTACACTTGCTGCGATTAGTAGCCTAGATACGTTTCTAACAGCATTCTTCCGAAGCACCGCAGCAGCATCTCCGCCAAGAAAATGGCCAGAAATTAATATACGAACTTTTTTCCAGATGGCTTAAGGCGATTCATTTCTCACACGTAAAACGGGATAGAGTAATCTAGAAATAAAATTTCAGCCAGCAAACTGGCAGTTTAATCTTCGCTGACGGCAGGAATGGGCGTTTCGCATTCATCATTTATCACAAGCTGATCGGCAGTCGCCGTCCTCGTTAACACGTCTCTCCGTCGCCACGTCTGTTATTAATTTGAACACGACATGTGAACGGTCGAGTTGACTGCAGGCAGTCTACCTTCTGTCTGCTAAACGCACGTGTCTCATTTCGCCAATTATCGCTCGTTCGTCGCCTCGCCTCGTCCTATGTGGACTCGACTATTGTTTTTCGAAGGCGCTGGTGGTTTACAACACATCGATTGTAGCCTACCATCACATTCGCAATATTTCGAACACATGTTTTGGACCACTGCTTTTGTTTCTGTTTTGCCTATGCAGTGCTACGTTATATTCTTGCAGTTAATTTTTGACGCGCTACAGCTATGCTGCAAGTGTCTGTTGGTACGAGTTGTCGTGTGTCTGTCCGTCCGTCACGAATGTATTGTGACTAAACGATGGGAGATAAGCCAAGGTTGCTATTGATCACTGATAAGAAATCGCATACACCCTTTCAGCTCAAATCAAAATCATCGATCTTGGATGACCTTGAAGGTCAGTACTGTTACAGGAACTGTACAGGCTGTAACCCGTTTTCTCTAACGACAGCTGGGTTTTGTTGTAAGTTATACATTTACACAGTTATACAGTGATACAGATTAAGCAAGCCATGCACGTGTTCTCGTTTTTGCTAAAAAGCACCTCAGTAACTCAGTTCAGCCGTTTACGAGTGACAGTTGTAAGTAAAACTAAAATATCATTAGTCGCGCTTCACAGTATGATTAAGCGCATTCAAAGCTCACGTTGAGGCACCTAACGATGACAATAATCATAATAACAAATATTTAAAACGACGTATGTTATCCAAATAACAAAATAGGTATAAAATAACTCTTCATAGCTGTAATGAAAAAATAATTTCAACCAACTAAAATAACAAATTTAAAACGACAGTCTGGCTGCATATTTTTGTCTCTCTTTTTGGTAAAGTCTAAATATTTCTTTGAATGAAACGTTGCCACAGTTTAAACTGCTGAGAGTAATTTGCACATAGGCCTACGATACAGCAGGTTGAATCAAAGCGTTCCATGCAATAGTAATATTAGCACTTTCTGACAGGCTTGTTAGGAGTAGGCATAGATCATTCACGTCGTTCACGGATGTTGTCAACTGCCATGCCATGCACTTTTCACAGAGAGACTGGCTGACACGAGGACATATAATAGCGTCACGCGTCGCAACATGCTTTGTCCGCTCGATGAACTAAAGCCAGAGAGTGAAATGTTGCGAAATGCTGCGTACAATGCAAAGTGAAAACTGCATAACAGTACAACTGAAAGTGAAATACTGTTACCAGTTTTTTGTGAACAGGAATACCATGTGATGTCAAAGACATCTGTCACTCATGGACACACTTTTCCTTACGTTACATTTGCAAAGTAATCAAGTAAGTAAGTATCCATAAGTTTACTTGATAGTAAAAAGTGAGAACGTGTCGTTAAACACCTACCAGGTTGAATTTTCGTGTACATTTGATTCGAATCTGTACAAATTAACGGCTAAGTTGAAAGTAATATCTGTCCTCCCAGCCCTGAGTATATAGTCACACTGAATACGATACCTAATAATCTAACCATCCAGTGAAAGTGCGCGATGTTCTGACCCCACACGTAGTCTTGTGGGATTTTAAATTTGTGTCTGGCTGAAAGCTATGAAAACAGATCATCGTGCTCTCTCAGTAACCATGTGCCTCAGAAATTCCTTTACGTTTAGTTCACGTTACGTTGAAGTATGCATAAAGCACTGTGAAGAAGCGTTTCTACTGACCTGTGTGCGTTCGTTTGTGGATCTTGAGGTTTTCGCTGCGTGCGAACACCTTGCCGCAGCCCGGGAACGGACACTGGAAGGGACGCTCTCCCGTGTGGACGCGGATATGGTTGATGAGCTTGTACTTGGCCTTGAACGGTCGTCCGTGGCGGGCACAGCCGAGCCAGCGGCATGTGTGGTCCGCCTGCTCCGGACCACCCACGTGTTCAACGGCCAGGTGAACGACCGCTTCTTGTACACAGGTGAACGTGCGTCCACACGGACGACCGAAGGCTGACGACTCGCGCTTGATGAAGCCCGGTGACCGACACAGACCACCGCGGTGATAGCTGCTTGACATCATTGGCTGTGCGACCCAGAGACATGTGAGCGGCTGCTGAGACTGGACGCTCGACCCCATCGTGCCAGATGACGAGACAGGCGGATAGATGCAGCGCAGAAACGTACCGTCTACATACACCGACACACAGATATATACAACATTATTCACCATAATACAATGGTAGCACAGCTATAAAAAACAAACCTTAACTAAACTTAATTGATAATAATAACAATGAAACTGTCAGTACTCAGTAGCATAACCATTTTAAGCTCAAGCAACGTTCGATAATTTCAACATTAATTTAACACACTGTGTCGGTACAATTTCGCTGGGTAATCTGAAATTAAAACACATTTGACATTTGTTTACAATATCACTGTTTGACGTACAAAATAATTTCATTCAAAATCGCATCACCACAAAGTCTAAACTTCGGTAGTTAATGGACAAACCTCCAGACCATACAGCAGAGCAGGCAGACATTTGCTGTGAACTAAATGTAGTATTACATCTTCGGATGCAGTTCTTCCCAATTTACCAAAAATCGAGTTGACTGAGCGGTAAAACGAACGTTTGCCATGGTTTAGATGTCAGTTTTAATTTTTTTTGAGAACGTAATTATTATGTGCAAAAACATTACATTTCCAAGTGCATAACTTTACTCGATATTTTATGCAAACTGCACACTCTACCATAACACAATTGCAATCATAATGATTACAATAAAAAAACAGAGACATAGACCAGCAAATATGATCAAACTATGAATTTAGAAAAAAACGAATTCGGTAAATTATTAATAAATTATAAAAGTCATTAAAATATTACCATTAAAATATTTTAAAAAACATACCGGTAAGCATTCCGAATTTATTAAGAAAATGAGCAAAAAATGTTTTACATGCATAAACTGAAACGTGTAGGCCTATTAAGCCAATTTCAACAACACAATACAAAACAGCTGCAGATAGATTAATACAGAATTAAAATACTACTCGCCTATGACGTCGTTCATGAATCTGCGCGGGTTAAATCCGAGGTTCAGAGAGGGTGGTGATCTGAAGCCTGCTCCTGTCGTCAGTTGTCCGCCGCAGCCGGTGACTGGCTGTGCATCTGTCGCAGTGAACGCGGAGGCCTGCGTAGGTCCGTTGCTCGGCGTGTAATATCGGTCGTCGGTCGGAGTCAGACCGGCCGTGTAGCCGTACACGCTGGTGGCCGGTGTCAGTCGTGCCGACGGACAGTCTGTAGCTGACGTCACCGGACCTTCCCGTGACAGCGGCGAGAACGCCGTCACTGACGACGTCTGTAGACCGACACCGACGTCAGTGACGACTCCCGTCTGCGAGCTAACTCTCGCCGGCGTGTCGGTGAAGCGGCCGCAACCGAACAGTACGTCCCTGACTGCAGTCCGTCCGTCGTACAGCGGTCCCGCAGTCACGCCGTAGCGGTTGTGATGGTTGCCCAGTCCTGCCGGGTACCCGGGGGTCGACTGCCCAGCCAGGGGTCCTTGTAGATGAGACGCTGACGTAGCCGCAGGGTCGAACGTCGACATCGGGTAACCACCGCACGGCGTCGACGCAGCGCCCGCTGGTGAATGCCATGGAGGTAGACCCGCGCGATGATAAGCGGCCGTCTCAAACATCGAGCTGAACATTGCTGATTATATTACACACACGACAGATCTAAATGTTATGTTAAGCTGCTGTTGCTGCTGACGATGACGACGATAATAAGTACATGAACGCGAATAGAAAATACTCGATTTAGTCAGAAGTTGTCAAGTCGAAAAACGGTGCGTTCAAGGTCAAAAGCATTAAATGTACATTTTTGACTGTGTCTGCGATGTTAGCTGTTTGTTTCTCAGCTGTTTGTTTTTCGCTCTGTAACAAAGAACACAAACGCAGCAGAGTTCACAGACATACTGTAAATGCTATGAAAACGAAACTACCGTTTTGAGATAGGGTCCAATACGCAGCATTGATAAAACTATAAAGTAGTTAATCAAGTCCTTATAGCCGGGACGGAGTATCGCTGAAAGTAAGAACTTGCCGTGCAAATAAAGACGTGCGGAAAAAAGCATTTTTGCAAACGTTTTATTTTACTCTTCAAAGTTTTTTTTATTTTAGCGATATACTGAAAGTTCGGGTACAGGATGCTGAGGAAACATGGTGTAGGCTAAAGCAGAATAGGCCTACGTTAGGCATATTTAAAGAAAACTGTGCAGTAAAAAAACTTACTACTCGTCCTTTTTGACTTGTCCTGTTCTTCAGCCGACAGATAAATCCGTACTCTGAGCGAGTCGCCGCATGTATTAAGCAATTGTTGGTTTACAAACAAAGCCTCAGCGCGTTGTCGCGAATGAGCAGTGAATCAATTACAGACAATTACGGCGATGCAGCGGTCGATAAACACACGTAGCACCAGCACATGGCGTGAAACGATTAGGACGTGTGTCAGACGATTAAGACGTCGTCAGGCGTATGTCCGGCCATGTACCGCTAATCTCTCTCTTATCGGACCTCCGATCTAATCTGATCCCATCATCTGAACGGCTGGCTAGCTGGACGGAGCGTTGGCCCGTCCGCCTGGTCGCTTATCGATGCCACCTGTCAATCAACTCGCTTTGCCCGCCTTCTAGCACCTTGCGCACTATTCGCAGCACCTGGTTCTGATTGGCAGGTGGTTGAGCGAGCTATACGCGTTAGCTTTCCACGCTTCATCGTGTCTGCTGCATACAATACGACGCTATACGTAATTACATGTATTACACCAATAGAACGATAGCGAACTATTCTCCCAAGACTGTTGCATCTAAAATCGTCCCATCGTTAGGCTATAGGCCTAATGCTAATTGTTTGAACGGTCGGCGCACAAATCCGGGGATTTCAGACTGTTGGCGAAAAAAAATGTTTTTTCGGCTTTTCTCACTCCAGTAATTAGGTTTAACTATTATCAAACATCAATCACCACGCTCTTTTCCTTAAACTAATGAGACGGCATATTCGCAACGAACTCTTAAACATTTTAGATACTTGGCTGTCCAGATGTTACTCATGTGTTAAATGGCTCACTGTGTGGTCCGATATGTTTCAGACTGGTTTTGGTGTTCGACAGGGTTCAGTCTTATCGCCATTTCTCTTTGCCGTGTATTTAGATGAATTTTTGTCATAACGAACGACATACTTTTGTTGTTTTATACGCAGATGATATTCTGTTATTAGCGCCGTCCGTTATTCAATTAGACGCGTTACTCAAGATTTGTGAGCACGAACTCGCCCAATTAGACATGGCCATTAATTTCAAGAAGTCGTGTTGCCTTCGTATTGGATCTCGCATGACTATACCTTGTACTAGTATTTGTGCAACGTCCGGTACTCAGATCCCTTGGGTCAGTGAACTCAGATATCTGAGTGTTTATATTATGAAATCGCGTTCGTTTAAATGTTGTTTGTCAAACCATAGAAAAGCTTTTTACCGTACTGCAAATGCTGTTTTTGGCAAAGTTGGTCGTGTTGCGTCAGAGGAAGTAACCTTGCATCTTATCAATAGGAAATGTATACCTAGCCTCTTATACGGTCTTGAGGCATGCCCACTGGTTAAGTCAGAACTCTCTTCTTTAGACTTGGTTGTCAATAGGTTTTTTATGAAAATGTTTAGAACGAGTAACATGGATGTCATTAGTCAGTGTCAATCTTACTTTGATTTTAAATTACCAAGTACACTGTGGTCTAATCGCGTTAAGACGTTTGATGTTAAATATGCCACCTGCGGGAGCAGCTTTGTAGATTATGGCACCAGTGTCAAATAGTGGCTATTGTTAGTACTATTATTATTACGCATGTGTGTTTATTTATTTATTTTTCTTTTCTTGTTGTTAATTGCATTCATGTGCGTATGTATTAATCTATCGTTTCTTCGATGAATAAAGATGTTTATTAAAAGGTAGCCAACCGTACAATAGACTTCGGCGACATAACTGAAATTAGGCCTAACAAAAAATGGCCAAAAAGCGTTAGAAATTAAATGTCACCAATCTCGTAAAAGCATGCGTAAGCAGTGGCGGTTCTATCCTGCAATATCTGGGGGCACGACCCCATGGCGAGCGCGGTAGCGTTAGCCTATAACGGTGGCCTTGGGGCAGAGCCCCCAGTGGGATCCAGGGGCAGAGCCCCTGGTCAGGAGGCCATGGGGGCGAAGCCCTCTGAAGCTAAAGCACTTTTGGTTTTGAAACGTTTAATAGAAGCCGCAAATTTGCCTATACTCATCTAAAATTTGGACACGCAAAGAAATCAGATAATTGTGTTATCGTTGCAAAAAATCATGGGTGGCCACTAAACTGGAAGGCCTGGAGCAAAACTTTGGGCCTGTGCCCCCGGCCGGGGCATATAACCACCACTGGCGTAGAAAGCGGGTACACGAAAAAGTTTAATACTGCAAGATAATTATTCGAATCTACAAATACTAAGAAAACGCAATAATATATACTACGCATTTTGCAAAAAGTACAAAAGTTGCAAAAATTTCTTTGTATACATGTTGCTGTCATTTGCTGCAGCTGCATGCAGCTGCCTCTGAAGAATGCAGCCGATTTGCAGTGCCAAAAAAATTCTTCACTTTTCTCTGGCAAACTCAATCACAATCTGCTGCAAAACAACTTCACTTAAATATAAATGCAAGATTTTGTCGTTTATCTTAGTTTGCTAGTCTGTATGACGTACAGGCCTAGCTTATCTGACTGATAGCCTATGCCTAAACCTACTGCAGGCACGCGTCACGGCGTCCATTTATCTAAGCCAATGAGTGTCAAATGCATGTGTCGATATTAACCGAAATGTTAATTATAGCTATAGTGTTAATTATAGTGGACTAAACCAGGCAAACGTCATATCATTACTTACGTATACCGTTCAGTCGAGAAAAAAATACAGTTTACTGTGGTATAATAAAAGCATTGACTGCTCTAAATGGAGTGATTATTTTAAGCGCAGTGCGCTTTCTAAAATGTCTAAAATTGTGCAACTTCAAAGTTTTCATGTGAAATATAATGTCAAGCGAATATACCAAAAGCTAGCCATGCGCGAATAGTACAAATATATAGGTCCCTGAAACATTAATGACTGCAACGGCATGACACTGGACAGGGATAAACACAGAGAAAATGTTCAATCATTAGCTGATCTCCGGGGATTGCAAGTTTGCATCGCTTGGCGATATGCGGTTCATCGATGTTAATCAGCACTGCACACATACAACCTTCAGTAGTTGTCATTAAAACAAATTTTAGTATCAATTTTAGGGCCTACTAGATTTGCAGATCTCACGGTTAAAAAGTGCAGTATAAAAA
>Ga0209671_1007637_pt1 | contig 11244 bp, 5 predicted proteins | sample WorMetHERISLAND2_2_FD_187401 | JGI IMG/M metagenome (GOLD analysis project Ga0209671, IMG submission 187401) | Marine gutless worms symbiont microbial communities from Max Planck institute for Marine Microbiology, Germany - Olavius geniculatus... | ecosystem: Host-associated > Annelida >...
GTTAACAGTATATATCTCTATAATTAATCATCTTTCTTACTACAAGGCTGCTCATTGTCACTATCGACGTTGTTGATGTTGCCATTATCACAGTCATGATGATGATGTTTCACTCGGTTGGCACACCGACGTGGGAACCAGCCCCGCTGTCGTCTCCCTCCTACAACCCAAAAACCACTTACTCACCTGCAGCAATTTTATTTCAGAGAATGTTCAAATAAGAACTAAATTCAGAATTCTAACTATGGTAAAAATTTAAAATTTAAGTCAGAATTCTAAAATATTTAGTCTTTTTAATAAAAAGCTTTGCAATTTGCAATTTTTTTAGCTTACTGTTAATTGTGTGTCTAAAAACTGTTGATTATTTGAATATTTGGGTCTCTTTTTGTGTTTATTTGTGCCCGACTCTCTTTCAGTGTCTGACATGTCTTGTGCTAGCTCTGGAATGAATAGGCCTATAACACAAGAAGCCCAGCTGTTGTTAGGGAAAATGCACTACAATTCCTGCAGCAGTACTGACCTTAAGGTCATCCAAGGTTGATGATTTTCATCTCATCTGAAAGGGCATATGTGATTTCCTATTAGTGATCAATAGCAACCTTGGCCCCATCTCACACCGTTTAGCCACAATATATCCATTACATACAGACAGACAAACACACAACAACCCGTGCCATAGATGCCTAGAGCATAGCTGTAACACATCAAAAACCAGAAAAAATGCCTCAATTTACTTGAACAACCTAATCATTTACACTAGGCTTTCTCAGTGGGTTCATCAGTAAAATCCCATTCATAAGCACTGAGCACACATACAGGACTAAGGCTCATTCACACAGACACGAGTATGAGTCCGGCACTGTCTGGGTACCCATACAAGTTCCGGCAGACAAGAGTTTGCACGTATTTCAATGGCGGCCGTTCACATACATACGACTACGGGTTACCTGTAAATTTCACTCATGCGAGTAGTTTCTGTGCCGATCGTTTACACTTTCAACTTTAACATGATAAGAAGAAGCCCACTGTTTAATATAAAAGCAAAGCAATATAGGTAATGAGAAGTAACAGGGTTACACAATGTTAACACAATAATGTATTAATAAAAAAATACCACTGTTGGGGCAATTTGCTACTGCTTCTCCATAGAGCCAATGTCTGTAACAACATTGAACAGCAACACACAACAGTATTCACTTGCATCATAATACACTGTGGTCCATAAAAACGTGCCACTTTTGTTTTTTGAATAGCTTCATGAAACACTGGCCGATTTTAATAATTTTTTGCATGCAACATCAAGAGGAAACTTGACGCAAATGACTGTAGTTTTGACTACCTCACTTTAACACTGTCTCTCAAAAAGTCGTATGTGTCATATCACATCATCTTCATTACAGATTGTGCTCAAAATGTCCTCCTCCAGCACGAATGCAAGAGGTAGATGACTAAACGTTGACACTTCTAGCTAACAGCAGGTTCAATAACCTGCTTTTCACAAGGCAGTGTAGCAACAACAATAAGGTGAAATGGTCAAAACTATAGTCATTTGCATCAAGTTTCTTCTTGATGTCGAACGCCAAAAATAATTAAAATCGCCCAATGTTTCACAGAGCTATTCAAAAAACAAAAGTGGCATGTTTTTTTACAGACCATGGAGTACTTAGCCAATGCACAATGTAAAGTATGCTGATACATGAATAGTTTCGAACACTAGGACTACGACTCAGCAACAGCACAGTTCTATAGAATTCTCTTGTGGCTAATACAACTACTAACTTCTAAACTTACAGAGAAATGCCAAATATATGTGTATTAACAAAGCCTGCTAAGAAAAGATTGTCATACTTGCGCCATCTGAAGACAAGTACTTGGTCTCCCGGCTGGACTATCAACCTCTGTTCATCCATGCAAGGTGGACAGCAGCAGACCTTGGCGCCGTGAGACAGTGGACAGAGGGTGCCATTAAACGGTCGGTTGACAGCAAACAAAACACTGCGCTGACGTTTCTCCTTCTTCTGCTCCAACTGCTCGATCTGTTCACACACACAAACATACAGAACATCGACCGACAAAGCCAGCATTGTAAAGCCCAAATAACATTATGCCAACCTTTACCCCCGTGAGAAAGTTACAGTGAAAGTTGCAGATGCGAAGCAGACCGTAAAAGATGCAGACGCAAACCATGAAATGGGAAAAAAAGTTCGGACTTTCAGTCCATCTCAACATGTAAAGACGATTATGACAAAATCCGTGACAAGTCCACAACGAATCCACTTGTGTCACTCTGATGAAATTTAGTCCGAGCAAAGACGCAGAAAAAGTGTGCGACACCACGGACTTCACCAGCAACTTTGTCACAAAGTCAACATAATAGAATTCATGTTTAAATAAACTCACAGACGCAGCCACCACTCATCAATTGATAACTTGACAGCATGCCACTATTTACTGAATGACACATCACCATCCTATCTGGCTGCAGAACTGCAACGTCTGCCCGACACGCCATCCAGATGTGGATTGTGTGTGGCACCGCTATTTGGCAGCTGCGTGTTTTGGACATTTGTCGGTCACAGTGTGCAACCGTTGGGAGACTAAAGCTTCGCTATTGCTTGTGCTCAGTTGTGGAACAGTTTGCCTCCAGACATTATTGCATGCAACACACTGTCATAGTTTGTTGAGACTTGTTATTCTATTTACAACATTTTACATGATGTTTGCCATTACCACATTGGCTACATTAAACAGTTTCATGTAATGTAACGTGAAATAATTGCTATAAGCAAAATTTTAAACCCCTAAATCATATCTGCACACGATCAATACAAGCATATGGCACAAAGGCGGTCATCATGCTGAGCTCTGAGCTCTACCCTGAATTTCCAGATGTTCATACAAATCAAAAAACCACAACTCAACATGATGTTAACATGTTAACATAAACGTTAAATAACTGTTAGCACAAAGTGTTAACCTACCGTTAGCGTATACTGGTGGCAGCCATCACGAACTGGCCACGAGATACCATTAAGCTGCGGTCTATGTCTCAAATGCAGCACCATGCGGATGTTACGCCACCGACCCAAGTTGTACGGGAAAACAAAGTCCGGCTCATACTCTTCCCGATCTCGGTATTCAGCCTACATTACAATACAATACAATACAATACAATACGAGATAACCATGCAAAGTTATTTCTGTCACTGCATTTAAAAAAAAAACAAAATTTATTCAAGATGTCGATAAATATAATTTGCTGCTGAAACCACTTCAGGTAAATGAATAGTTAGGTGAAGTGTCAAATTCGTAGACATTAAAAAATAACACCTTTAACATGAGTGCTGCAATATCTAGCCGAATGTTCCATTTGCATTACAAATGAATATATAACATTTTAAAAAATTTATTCATCACGACTGCAGACATTGCTGATAAACAGTTGCAGATATATAATGAAGATGTAGTTACTGCTGCTAACCTAAAAATAATGATATACCAGTAACTATGATTAATAATTATTAATATTACTTATGACAATGATTGGATATGGTGATTAAGCGTACCTTTTCCCTAATCCAGCTCTCAATGCCAGTTTCATTTCTCACTATACTTCTGAGCTGCACCACAAATGCACAGACATTTCACAATCCAAAAATTAACCCAGTTTATTTTTCAGTGCATATAGTTCAACAACTTCAACAACAGATTACATCATTATTAAAGCTCATCTGTGATTAATTTTTATGTGCGAAAGCAGCTACTGCTTTCAGCGTATCTTAGCCATCGCAATTCTGTCCGTCCGTCTGTCTGTCCGTCCGTCCGTCTGTCACACGAGTGGATCAGTCAAAAACGGTGCAGGGTAGGATGACCAAATCTTCACTGTCGGCTGCCTGGAAGACTCTAGTTTCAAGAACTATAAAGCTTTTCCATAAATCCAAAAGAGGTCACCCTGAACGAGGGAGCTAAATGAAAGGGGGGTGAAAAAAATTTTCCGATTTTTAGCAAATAAGTCACTGTATCTTAATAACGGTGTGAGATAGCACCTAGGTTACTGTTAATCATTAATAGGAAGTCGTACACTGGCTCTTGATTGTCACCGAATTCAATGACCTTGAATGTCCTTGAACACTAAAATAGGGGTTTTTATGGATTTTTTTGGCGATTTCAGGCTGCGAGACAAATTTCAAGAGCGAACTGCGCCGAATCCAACTGAGATAGACATGGACAAGCTGCGTATGAAATTTTCAGCATTAACGCAGATTTCAACGGTCCAAGTCTCGATTTTCTAGGTTCAAGGAAACCTGCGAAAAAGAGCATAAAAAAATGGTACCCCCGTAAAAGTCGTGACGAAATGGCTAGAGATAGACCGACAGTTTGCAAACAGGAACTGCTAAAGGCTTTCGCACGTTACGTGAGCATTAGCTCAAATTTCTTGTTATTTTTCGTGTTGAATGTGCAAATTAAAATTTCAATTTCGTTTTTCACATATCTGGTTTGTGTCGGAAATGCAAAAATTACAAGTCATGCATGGTACCTAAGCTTCACAGCATAAACCGTGCAGTTGATGCAACAAAAGCTGTATTTATGATACTGCAGTTTTCAGTGGACTCTGCTTTACTAGCAATGCTTGAACACTACAAGATAGCCATGCAAAGTAATTTCTGTCACTGCATCAAAATTTTACAGAAATTTTAGTTACTATTTCATAATTACTTCATTTTGTAATCGAATATTAACACATTCAATCATTCATGGTGTTATTCCATTTGCATTTCAATTGAGTTAAGTTAAGCTGCATATGTGGTCATCAGAAGACAAAATGCTAACCTGAATAATCAGCAGGCCACCAACTGCAATGGTCACTCCAACGGCAAGACCAATGGAAAGCATACAGCAGAGTAATGTTGCAAAGCTGAAATTAACCAGTGGCTCTCGACCAGTCCCGTAAAATATATAATAGTTCTGTAAACATCAACAACAAAGCACCAAACACTAATCTTACACAATACAGAAAAATGTGCAAAATCACAGCACCAAAATAAACTGTGAAAATAAACAATAAGGCAGCAAATTGTTCACAGCTGATCACCACTAGGTCCATCTTTAAAATACCAGCTTTGTTTAATGGTTTAACGAATATAAGTAATAAATGCAATCATTTTAGACAATTAAGTTGAACTTCTAGGTTTGTCTACTTGGGGTTGCTTGGCAGGTGAGTTACCAGAAATTCCGTGTCTTCGCTCCTCAGAGCTCCAAAATTTGTTAGACTATCCCAGAGACACATTCCTTTATTTATTGCTGGCGAGATGGCTGTTTTCAACAAGAAAACCTGCAAACTCTTTGAAATGGTGAGAGTTAGGACCAATACCTGTCTGTACTGTGCTTTGTTCCCTTGAATACACACTTTTGATTGGTACCAAAATCAACCTCGAATAACCTCGAAGGACCATTCACGATGTACTGCATACTGCATAAAGTAAATGTCTTTCAAATATGGACCCAGTCAGCAGCAGAGATCTAGGCCATGATGCTTCTAGATGCAAGCTACTGCAGTAACATCACAGTTTACTTGCAGAAGCATGGTTTTCCTGTTTTCTAAAATTTGTGCATTTCTAGGTCAATGCTTGCATTATTCCATTACTTTGGCAATCACTAGGCAAGGCAGTAAGAACAGGCATTTCAGTTACTACTACTACTAATAATAATAATACCAATGGCAATGTTTATGGTGCTGTCATCATGGCACAGCCATTGCGAGAGTTCACCCAGTTCATCTGCCTGAATGTAGCACGAGCGCCAGGTGGCTGCCGACCTTTGGACTTAGCTGATCAGCTTGAGCTAATAGATCCGCCAATAGGCAGCTATGGTAACTACAGTCATCATCGCCATTTATTATTACTTGGCTAGACAGCTGATACTCATTTTAGCGTCCCATGGAGGGTAGAAGGCTGAGTCAACCTACAATAGCTGGCAGGCTTTGCACTGAGATGGTTTACCTGCCCGTAGACAGTCACCCATTATAGTACTAACCAGACCCGTCATAGAGTAACTTCGTTGATTTAATCAAACGCGTTGCCGCTATGCCAAGCCACCAACCAAGTATACCAAGTATACTAAGTATAAAATTATCAGTTACACAACATAGTAGTGAAATCACGCACTCTGTACACTGCTCGGTAGACAGCTGGAATCAACATTAGCAGAGAATGAATGCAGCCAGTTGGTGCAAAAAAGAGAAAACAGGTAAAATAAGCATGATTGAAATGGCCAACACAGTTGTTTATCCACGGACAATGGTGGTCCATTTTCATTACACACCTGGCACAAATGCACCACAAAGCCTGAGTCAAAAAAACTAAACATCATATACTTCTTCACAACTTTAATGGCACTTTTCACTCTAAATTGTACTTTATAACATTGTATTGTATTGTAATTCGAGTCGTTAACAGTGCCACCTCACTTGTACAGAAAACAAGAAATTCGAGCTAATGCTCACAAGACGCGCAAAAGCCTATAGCAGTTCCAGTTCAGTAGTTTAGCTGAAAATTGGGGTGTTCACAATAAGTCAATATACAAATACCAAATTCTCTATCTGGATCACATAATGATAGTTCCATGGCGCCACGCTGTGAATGATATAGACTTGTGTTGCAACCCAAAATCGACAAAAAATCCATAAAACCCCTATTTTGGCGTTCAAGGTCATCCAAGGTCATTGAATTCGGCGCCAATCGAGAGCCAGTGTATGACTTCCTATTAGTGATTAATAGTAACCTAGGCCCTATCACGCACCATTACTGAGATACAGCGACTTATTGGCCAAAAATCGCAAATTTTGCCCACCCTCTCTCATTTAGCACCCTTGTTCAAGGTAACCCCCTTCGAATTTATGGAAAAGCTTTACGGTTCCTGAAACTAGAGTCTGCCAGGCAGCCGACGGAGAAAATTTGGTGATCCTAGCTTGCACCGTTTTTGAATGATCCACCCGTGTGACAGACAGACAGACGGACAGATGGACAGACAGACAGAATAGCAATGGCTAAGATGCGCTGAAAGCAGTAGCTGCTTTCGCGCGTAAAAAATCAAAGTTTAATCCTGTATAAAGTAAAAATCCATCAACAAATTGAAATAAAATTCTGCACAGTTAATCGTGCCTCCGAAATAAGGCAAAAACGTAATTTAACAGTTCAACAAAGTTTTGCATAAACTTAAAAAAATTTCACCTTTGGCATTTGCGACAGTGATGCGACCGAGGAGCCTTGTATGACTGGCAAGCTGTGCAGAACTGCAAGTATATCTCATCACCATCAACTACCTGAACATAGTCAACAAATGTGAAGTTTAACAATAAATAAGTGAGCGAATGAGTAGAGTTATACATTCCACCCGACACAGTATAAATCATTTCAGCGACAGCCTTTCCAGGAAAAATGCACGGTCACATAATAATGAAACAAGGTGGTAGCCTTAAGGACTGGCAATGCGACACTCTACACTTCTACAGACAAATCGACCGACATAAATAAAATAATAAGAAACAGAAAACGTCACACAAACAAATAAAACAGGAATTGTGGCTTGACAGAGAACAGAACGTTCTTAGAGCCGGTCACACATGACTGCGAGTCGCGGACTCAGGACTGGTTATGACAGTGGAGACAGAACATCTGTAAACATGATCGCCCAATGACTGGACTGCTGCATCATTGATAAGATATATGTAAAAAAAACTTACCAGTTTAAAACTGTGTGTAAGGACGATGTGATGATATCAGTCCTCCAAAACAGCAAAATTTATTTAGGTAACCTTAGATGGTTGACTACGGCGTCACAGCCATTTATTTACGGCTTCATAGCCATTCGCGGCTTTATGACCGCGGCTTATGATTACATTCGGGGACGCGCATTGGGCCGAACTGATACGGCCTCAGCGCTGGGCAGGTGTAGGAGCCTGCCCACCCCGGAGGTAAGGTATAGTAAGGTAAGGAAAAACAGACAAACAGAAATACATACATAAATAATTATTTTCTGCAATGAAAAAGCCTATGAAGAAGCTGATGAAGGTGATCTGCCTGACTTTAAAGACTGGTTAAAAGCATCGCCAGTCAACTAAAAGTTTAACCTTTACACAAAGTTTAACCTTTATGAGACACAAAACCTAAAAACAACCTAAACCTAAAATTGTAAGAATTGCCAATCCAACGTGTGCATATGTAACTAACAATAATGGCAGTTCTAATAATCTTCCCTCTTATTCTCCAGAGAGTCATCAATGTCAGAATGCTGTCTATTGGTTCAACTTTATTGACAACTAGACCATTTCACATGCCAGCTTCTGCACATACATAGCAAAACTGTGTGGCATATGCAAAATCAATGACACAATATCCAACAACCATGCAAGAGCAGAATAGTTTAAAGCGCTGAAAAAGAGGCAAGTCTGAGTGCAGTGTTGACTTGACCAAGTGACTCAAATAAGGCGAGGCAAACCTGGCCGATAGTCGATGAACCGAGACGAGGGGTCCTACCAACTTCCACACATCTATGACTACTTACTGTCCGCCGCAGCTACACCTGGTAGACAGTCATTCGGACGAAGGCAGCAGTGGTTGCCAAAACGTCAACAAAAACTATAATAAAAGGTTGTAATTTGATGAATTTATTATAACTCAAATACTCACAGGTTTCCAACCGAAAGGCACATATCCAGGTCCAGCAACAATGGCCATAAAAAAGTTATAGAACACAGTGATGTTCCAAATGATATATAGAAGCAAATTCAACAGAGCCGCTATAGACGTCACTGGCCACCATTCAACGATACACATGAAAGACGACCAGCTGATGAGGCAAATAATAGACAGTGCTATCAGTGGCCCCCAATGCAACAGACGATAGCGCATCATGCCTACAACGACATCCACAGCAGATCTACATCATAGATTATGACTTAATAACTCAGTCTTGAACCGAAATGAATAGGGTTAGAATAATAGCAAGTAAGCGACCCAATACCCAATAACGAGTACCTAAGATTATTGGGTCCTGTTGATACCAGTACCCAATAAAAATAACCCAAAAAATGTCATTCTGAAAGTCCACCACAATTAGGGATAGGGTTAGTGACAAAATTAGGAATAACGTTAGAATTAGTGCTATAGCTAAAGTCAAAGTCGCACGAAAAAACGATATTGGCTAAATAATGTAATGCTAATTAATAATATGCTAATCAGTTGCAATAAAAACATCGCTTTATATCAATTTCAATAAAAATAATGTTGCATGAACGAAATGATGACGTAACGAATTGCAGCATGCAAGAAAGTAAACATGTCATGAGCTGGCTGTAGTGTCGATGCAGCACGCGCTAAGAGAGGAAAACTCGCTTGCATTCCGAAAGCAAAGGTCAGAACCTGTCGGCGATTGGTGCAACGGAAAGAGCAGTTGGCCTACTTCCAGTATGACAGCAACTTCTCGAAATGCAAGCGGAGTGTTTTTGCTCGGTACCACACTCCATCGATGCTGCTAGCGTTCAAATTTTGTCAAACACTACACTGACGCTAATAGTTGTTTGTGACATCACACTTTTGTCACATTTATCCACGTTAAACTTTATTTTTCCAGTATAAAGATAGCAGTGGCAACAAGATTATTAAACATTGACAAATTAACATCTGATTAAGCCAATTAGCGCTTTATAACAGCTACATAAACTCATGCGTCTTGGACTTTAAGCGATTAATAAGTATGGCTTCGTCATTATCTACAACAGGTTATTGGTGACTCATCAGAATGACAATCCTCGGAATTGTGGACACAACTGATACCGATACCAGTACAAACAACACAGCAAAGCAGTGTATTCTTTTTTCAACAAATACATATGTGAATAACACTTGCCTACCCATACCCTTACGACCATGCATGTTAGCACTTAGCATCAAAAAGCCAGGTGGCGAACGAGCGAGGGGTGAACAAGGGTATAAGCCAGAAAACAAACCAGACATAAGAGAAACAAGCCAAAAAAAAATCAGCCGGGCACAGCGGGCAAACAAGCCAGGGATGGAAAAGGGGGAAAACACCGTGGGTGTGATCAAGTTCAATAATTCATACTTCTGGGTTCAATTCACTGTTATAACAGAGCTAATTTTGAAGGGATGAGGGAACTGTTATCCACGGCTAGTTGGGAGGACAAACTGAATGGCTTGACATTAGAAGAGATGTGGTGTGAGATCAAAGAAAGTATTCTGGAGGCTGTCAAATTGTATGTTCCCATTGTCACGTATAATAAAAACAAGAAACCGCAGAGAAGAAAGCCTGTCTGGATGAATGATCGAGCTTTGGCAGCACTCAGGAGAAAGAAAAAGGCCTATGATAAGTACTTGAGAAGTAGAGATGGCAAGGACTACATTGAGTACGTGAAATTCCGTAATACTGCCAAGTCAGAGGTGAGAAATGCAGTCCGTAATTACGAAAAAGACATTACCGGTAAAGCCAAGAAAAATCCCAAAGCCTTTTACCATTATGTGAACAGCAAGCTAAAAGGCAGAGGTGCAATACCGGACTTACGTACTGGCGACGGATCTACTATTAACACAAATTTAGACAAAGCGAATGCCTTTAACGAATTTTTCAGTAGCGTTTTTACGAAGGAGGACGCTACTGCATTACCAACAGTACCAAATAAACCTGTGAAGCAACTATTAACTGACATCAGTTTCACAAGTGAGGATGTCTTGAAGCTTTTGCAGGGCCTAAAACCGGATAAATCACCTCTACCAGACATGATACATCCTCAAGTGCTTAAAGAATGTGCCAGTGAACTTGCTTACCCGTTGTTTCGTTTGTTCCGGAAATCTTTAGATGATGGTAATGTCCCAAGGGATTGGAAAGATGGCAACGTGACACCTATTTACTAGAAAGGTTCCAGAACAAGTTTTGATAATTACCGTCCGGTGAGCCTTACATCAGTGGTATGTAAAGTCATGGGGAGACTGTTGAGGAAACCGCTATTAGAGCACATGTTTGACAATGACTTCATCTCTGATTGTCAGCACGGCTTTATCCCTGGCCGATCGTGTACGACACAGTTGCTGGAGGTTATGGACAAATGGACTGATATTCTTGATAATGGTGGCAGCTTGGATGTTATATATCTAGATCTGGCTAAAGCCTTCGACTCAGTCCCGCACAGACGACTGCTTTTGAAATTACAGTCAAATGGCATAAATGGCGCAT
>Ga0209671_1007638_pt1 | contig 11243 bp, 5 predicted proteins | sample WorMetHERISLAND2_2_FD_187401 | JGI IMG/M metagenome (GOLD analysis project Ga0209671, IMG submission 187401) | Marine gutless worms symbiont microbial communities from Max Planck institute for Marine Microbiology, Germany - Olavius geniculatus... | ecosystem: Host-associated > Annelida >...
GTTTCGTCGGGCTACACCCCCTAACTCCGAAGTTATAAGCGCTAATTTATTACATTTTGAGCCAATTTTTGACCCCCATTTGAAAAAAGTTGTAAGGGGGGCCGCCGTCCCCGGTGGGGAGTGCGCTAGTAAGACTTGGTGATTCTCTAGCGCGTGTAAAAATTTGGGGGCGCAGTACCCCCTAGGGGCCGAAATATGCTTTTCCGAAAAATGCGACTTGGGGTAGGTCAACATTAGCGCCTATAACTTGGTTCGTAGTGGACGGAATTTTACAAAAAATTTTTTGTTCAACGCGGAATTAACCGTTTAGGTTATGTCAATATCTCTATTCAGTTTAGAGATATTTGCGGTCAAACTCGAAAGTTGTCGTAAAACGTACTAAATTTTGGACGTTTTTTGCCGTCTCAAATTTTAAGGGAGCGGTGCCCCCAAATTTCGTACTTGCGTTAACACCCCCACCTAGAGATACGTCAAGTGCCAAAGTTTCGTCGGGCTACACCACTTAACTCCGAAGTTATAAGCGCTAATTTATTGCATTTTAAGCCAATTTTTGATCCCCCTTTAAAAAAAGTTGTAAGGGGGCCCTCGTCCCCGGTGGGGGGTTGCGCTAGTACGACTTGGTGATTCTCTAGCGCGTGTAAAAATTTGGGGGCGCAGCACCCCTTAGGGGCCGAAATATGTTCTTCCGAAAAATGCGCTTTCGGTGGGTTAAATTCAACATCGAGATCTCCAAGGTTACTGGACCAAACTTCACCGGACTTGTTTCGCCTAACGCGGGAGGAATCGGTGTCAAACAAGTAACTCACCGATTTTGAATATCTTCATCCGTCCCGGAGAAATTGGCCGCCGAACTTTGAAGTCGACCGAAATCGGGCCAAATTTTGCATGTTTTCGGCCCTTAAAATTTTTTTCGGGAGGCTCACCCAAAATTTCGGCCCGGGATTATAAAATCGAACATGCTTAGGAGCATCGTGCAAAATTTCGCGCCGATCGGCCGACGGAGCTCGGAGATTACGCGGCGAGAAAAAAAAGAAACCACAGTAAAACAGCAGTCCTTCCGAAAACTATCGTTTTCGGGCGGACTAATAGACCAAATTTTTACTATTGCATTTTGAGATCAGCTCGGAAAGAAGATCCGAAATAATCACCGATTTGCCAGCAAAATCATTTGGTTCAGAAATATGCAAAAGCGTTTAGTTGTGGTTAATATATAGTCTACTACACACGTCATGTTTCTGACAATATGCCTAATGCCTATGCTATATTACTCCACATGCCATCGGTAGGCACGCGTGTTTTCAGTCGTGCACGCCACTGGTCAATCGATGCTACACTAACGAGTTTTGTCTTACATGTACAATGCATTATATACGCTACGGTGTACATTACTCCGGTTAATAAACAGATGCACGATTCAAGATTCAAATTTCTCAAGCTAGTGAGTTGGCAAAATCGCATTGTAGCTTTTTCTGTTTTTATCTCAAAATTTGCCAGTAAAAGAATTCTTATGCGGCGGCGTGCGACCATCCCGAGTTACCCGGTTTGCTCGTCCGTCAGCATGTCTGTCAGTCTGTTCTGTACTGGTTTTTAACTCGAAATTGGCATGTAAGCTCTCCAGAAATTGAATAACATGTGTACCTAGTTTAGAGGACTAAAGTTTAGCGTTACGCACGGCAACCGAAATCACATATTTTTATAGGCCTACGCCAAACAGTGCGTGCGTCGTGTTCAGTCACGGCGTAGAGTAACAGCTTCATCCGAAGCAGCAGCAAAGATGCGGCTGTGGGCAAAGCTATAAACATCGATGCTGCTGCAGCTGTTGCGCCACAGCAGACCGTCGACCAGAGCAGCGGAGACTGAAAGAAGAAGAAATCACCAGAAGAAAGTAACTTTTCGTCATCAGATGCAAATCTTCATCAAGTTCGTGTCAGCAGCAACAGATCCGACACTCCAGTACGTTATATCTTCGCGTGCATGTCTTTTTTATTTAAGCATTTTGCTGTGCTCAACAAAGCAAAAAAAGCATGTGTTACTATATGCAAGAATTTAGGCTTAGTTACATTTTTAAAAAAAAACTTTCAAATGAATGACTATCTAAATACCGCAAATTACTGTCAATATATTTTTTACTGATTAACAGATACAGCAGAACGATGTTTCGCATTTAATTATGCATTTTCTTGCACACGATAAAGCAAGATATCCATTAATGCAACCGTTAAGTGCAGTTGGCTGCTAAAAGCAGCGGCGTCGTCAGTTGAAAAAATAAAGACTAAAGTGGGCAAATTTTTGACAAATAAAATTGTAAGTGCTTATAATTGTAATTTTGCTCGTAAATTGTTCACAACTGGTTTTTTAGCCACAAATTTTGCATTTTTGACAAAAGTTTTTTTTAAATTTAAATTTTCAACAATTTTACAACAGCCAAAAAAATTTTTGAGGGGAGAGGAGGGGAAGGTAGAGAAGGGGCAACGTTTAAGTTGCATTAATTAGTAAGTAAACAACATTTTACTGCCTCTCACTGGCGTTTCGCCTGAAGTTCATTATTTTTCCAAGTCCAAAGCATTTTCAGTTTCAGGCCTGTCGACGAGCAGAGATCAGGAGACAAAACACAGTCAACAACTTGCCCCGCAGCAGTGCTGCAATGCCACTGAGTTGATAATGTTCTAAAGCAGCATAAATACTCTGTACTAGTCGATCTGAAACTATACCAGATGTTTAAATGTCCGCATTGGCATTAAGAGTGCCGATACGTGCGACAAAACCTCGCATGCGACAAAAACAGGGCGAGTACAGTGCAACTAACAGTCAAATCTGGTTTGGCAGCTCTATCGCGCCATCGACTGGTGACGTCTCGTGCGATGGCGCTGCCAAAGCCAGAATTTACTGACAGCTGCTCTTGTACGTAGCACCGCCCTGTTTTTTTTTGCAGTTGTTAAGATACGTGTTTTTTTGCAAAATGTTATCAAGCTAAGTGTAGCGGTTCGTGAGTCATCGTGTAAACAGAGAAACAGACCAACAAAATAGTTAGCGGCAATTCAAAAAATAATACTGTCATCGCTACTGCGGACAGTAAAAATGCAGAGTGCAAGAATAATTAAAGGACAGCAACAGTTGATTGCTGCTGGCCCCGCGTGGCATAGCTTCGGCAGTGACGTTTGCACCCAAAGAGAATAAAAAAAGTCGACTACAGAAGAATGTTGAAAACCTAGGTGTCCACGTCAGTGACATCTGATCTTCAGACGTGAGAAAGGACAAAGGCAAGGCGTCTGTGTACCAAAACATGTTTACTCCCGCACTTCCGTTCATTAATGTCAGTCATTAAATATTGAGAAAAGATCATGCTTCCGCGACTAACAGTTAACCAGCGCCGCAGCCGCTTTTGCAGCACTGTCGCAACAGGGTCGCAGCAGTGTCGCGACTCATTTGTTTCGCGTCAGCTTTAGTCGATTGCAAACTCAACGAGCCGCCAGTCACTTTAATAAGTTACTGTTATCGTGTTTGAATGAACATGTCGGACCTAAACTGCCGGCGTCATCTTAAACGATTTGCTTCGACAAAAAACACCACCACCATCAATGTCTTATTTACGCCATATTATCACGATTGCAATATAATGAAACAGACAACAGTGTTATTGACAGACATGTACATATTGTAATATTGTGGCGCATTTCGCTTCTATATAGATGGTGCTGTAGAAAATATCGGCAACATGTCACGGCGCACACTGCGTTCGAAAAACTGTGTCTCAAAAAACTGATACACAAAGCTCGATTGATAAATTTGTCAATTCTCGGCGAATTTTACAAATTTTTTTAAACGATGCTAGTATATTTATAAACTTGTGACGTACACTTTTTTGTCTTTAAATGTCGTACCACGCTTTGGCATTTTTTCAGATGCCAATTTACGCAGATTGCCGTGCGTGCACGCAGCTGTCGAGGCTCCAATCAAGAATTAAGTTTTTCGTCAAATTGAGATAATTAAAAAATATAAAAAATAAATTTTAAAATTAAAATAGCTGCTACTTACAGCAGTTCGTTTCACAATTAATCGCAAGTTATGCACTATTATAAACAAAATATAAATACTTTTTGATACAAATTCTAGATTTCTGTCAAATAGTTTTAACATCAAAACCGCAAAAAAAACTATGCCTCGTATGACATTGTGGTGAAATGCTTGCTAAAACAAGTTTAAAATCTTTACACGATTTTGTTTATTATAATGTGCCTGTTTTTTGTGATTTTTTCTGTAACTATAGCTGGCAAATTATGTTGTTGTTCTCTAAAGCCTTTGCCGCCACCATATAGGCCTAAACGTACGATAAACGCTCACAGTATGCGCTGCGGCACCTTGGCGCTATATACACTGTGTCCCAAAAAACCTCCTACCTTTTGTTGTCCATATCTTCGTTAAATTTTAACGGATTTTCAAAATTTTTTAATGTATTCGATCATGGAATAAATTGTTGCCCTTTGTCTCTACAGCTGTTAGGCGAAAACTTGGCAATAGAGTGCAGGATGTAAGTATGGTGACATATGACATTATAGTGGAAACACATCGTCCCTTTTTCTTGAAGACGTTACCTGCCAATCATATCGATTTACGGAGACCGCCTTTATCTGGGTCAGGCTTAACACGGACTTTCACTATAATAGGCCCTGTCATGTCACCGGACACGTCACTACATAGAAAATTCGAACTCTTACGACTTATCGGCGAAAGCTGCTAAGACATGCAATTTGTCGTATCTGTGGTTCGAAGTAAACGTCTCGGAATAACGCACATAAATTGTCGACCACGATGACAGCATTACTAAACCTGGGCAAACTGTTATACATTCGACGTTCGGTGTTTCGTTAATCAGTCACAAAAACAGCAGTCGTCAGTCGCCTGGACATTTTGCTACGTTATTACTTATTACTTACTAACCTAAATTTTAGCGAAAATCATTTCAGACGCTTTCACTGCTTTGCAGTCAATGAAAGTAGTCTGCTAGTGTTTATAAACGATTTCGTAAAATGATAACCAATTATTGGAAGAAATAAAATACCCGGTAAATACGTTTTACGCGAAATTGCAGTTGATCTCTGCCATCTGCGTCAAAACATGTTCACCTCCAATAGACAGCATTCCGGATGATAACAGGAAAGATTATTAAAAACTGCCATTACTGTTATATATGCACGCCCATAATAGACAGTTTTTACAATTTTAGGTCGATTTGTGTGTTTTTTCTGTAAAGGTTAATTTTTTTGCTCCATTATTATGTGTTTGAGTGCATTGCTTGGAAAGGCCGTCCCCGAAATGACCTATACAGTGTCGGACAGGACGTTAAGCCCTACTCACTCGCTCGCTCACTTATTTTTTTAACGAACTGCCTCAGTTAATCTGTAACATAACATAACAATATTATTGAGTTATCGACAGTCGCTCGCCGGTTGCGATACATTCGCGACAGTTGATAAGAATTGAAGGTAACAACTGACAAACCGTCACATAACCACAGCTGACACAGGAAGCAAATAGGTCTAGACGGCAACAGTTTCTGTTATGCATTCGATTTAACGGCTATAATAGCTCGGTGGCTATTTGTTGCATTGCAACGCTTCATAGCCATTTATGGTTGCTTTCTAATGAACATCTTAACTCATCTTATCTATTGCTAAAAGCAGCCCGTAACGTATTGTGTGACGTCATCGTCAGAATATCGTCAGCGAAGCACGCCATTTGTAACGCGACCAAACGAAAACCGGAAGTAAATCGAAGCTGGCGGAGAGGACCGTCTGCCTCGCGCGGTGTGCCTACGCCAGTGCGGCTGGAAGACGTAAATGTCAGCGGGAATGGCGAAAATGGATGGCCTCGTGCAATGCGCCGTGATAATAAGAACCATTAATTTTGATGCCGTGAGCGCGGTGCAGCCGAGCTGCTACAAGGCAACAGTGACACTATGAGCTATAAGATGCGTTTCAACTGACCATTCTGTGTGCACATCTTTTTTCTACCCGACCGTCTAACGTGTTCTTGGTTGTACCTTAGTTAGAGTTTTTGCAACAGTAAAAAGGGCAAGTCAGATTCATGTTTTAAAATTAGTTTCAGCAGTTTTTTTTCATCAATCAGCTCGAAAAAAACGCTTAGCTTCGAATGCATGTTTTTCGATCTTTTTAGGTAGTCGCTACATCTGAAACATACAAAAAATTTAAAGAAATGTTTTATGTTATATTTTAGATGCAAAAAACAAATATATTTTGCGTTAAAAATCTTGCAAGAATATAATGCCTGTTTTATGTTCTAACGTTATATTCGGGCGATTCACATTCTGTCTATTGGTTCGAGTATACCATAATAAATTACGTAACTCAAAAACGTCAAAAGATAGAAAATTTAGCTGAAAATAGCAGCGTTTAACAAAAACCAATATAGCTCAATTAAATTTACCAGCTTGCAATTTTAGGCTGTCTGTTACAAGTGTTACCGCCACTAGGATTACCTTTTCATTTGAGTCATTTAGGCCTAATTGCGTCGTTTGAATTGACATGTCTGTTTTAGAATAACACCAATTAACCAGATATTGTCACGAAAACGCGAAAGTTCAACAGTTAATTATAATGCCGTAGGTCGCGACTAAATTTTTTTTAAAAATTAAGAGCACTTTTGCAAATACTATATATACGAACATTTTTAGTTTTATTTTACAAATCGCAACGTTGTCCCTTCAGTACTAGTATTTTTAATCAAACAGAGGCCTAATAATTGACGTGACCTAGTGACCGTTCAAAGCGCTTGTACCAACATTACATTCAATGTTTTAAACTTCAGTAAAAAAAATAATTAAACCAAAACAAGCACTAAAACAAAAAAAGTTTTTTTGCGAAAAAAATATCTGTCATCGTTGGATGTTTGCTCAACAAATGACTAAATGAAATACTTCAAGATAGAATGCGTCTTCTGCAGTCGCTAAAAATCATATTTCAGCCGGCCCAAAGGAACCCGCTGCAACTGCCGTCGTCGTGTCCAGGCATCACTCGAAGTCAATCGACATACTGGCGCTATACAAATTCGTTTATTGTTATTATTATTATTATGAGTGAACAGTCTGTCAGCTCATGGCGTCGTCATTAATAACCTACTAATTGCAGCTGACCACGTAAGCACTACACTGTCAATCAATCAATCAGTATTGCCTTAGTGGCAGAGCTGCTTCAAGGCTAGACAGATAACAGAAAAGTTCAGAGGATGATGTTTTGATATTACCTTCTAAAGAGCCAGGTTTTCCGGTGACGACAAAACATTGGGAGTGACTGAGATGTTTTTATGTCCTCCGGTAAAGTGTTTCCATAGAATGTAAAAAACGTTTTTACGTTTTTCTTATTCTTGCCACATTTTTTACGTTTTTTAACGTTTTTTTACTTTTCCAACTTTTTTTATTTTTTGAAAAACGTTTATCAAAATTTAAAAATTCTACCGAGAACGTCGAGAAGGGCTTTTAAAGCCACATAAACGAATTAACAGGCTATAGTGGTGGTAGTTTACTTACTTAGTCTAGTAATTCGTGGTCTTATGTCTATACGGTTGAATTAAAATTGAATAAAATTTTATCTCTTTCTTTAGTCCTAGCTGTACTTTATTAGATTTTAGGCAAAAAGTCGAACAAATTAAGACTAACGTTTTCATAAATATTTTTAAACGTTATTTTTTAAAAATTTTACCACGTTTATACGTTTTTTAACGTTTTTTAAATTTTTTTTGGAACGTTTTTACATCTATGAGTGTTGCAGACACAAGATCAAGCAACAGTGAAAGCCCGGTTACTGACATTTGACAGTCCGACAGGTGGCACCAGCAAGCGATTAGTGCCGGCAGGGCGACGGCCGGGCAGATCGGCAACAGGAACGAGTGGACCCCGTCGTGCCCGAGCATGAATGATGCACTCCGCGTGTTAGTGAGTGAGTAGGATTTAACGTCCCGCCCGACACAGTATATGTCATTTCGGGGACGGCCTTTGCAGGCAAAATTGCACAAACACATAATAATGGAACAAAAAGTTTAACCAAATTACAGAAAGTCTAACCTTTATGAAACACAAAACACGAAAAAACGGCCGAAACCTAAAATTGTAAGAACTGCCAATTATAATTGTACATATGTATCAAAAATGGCAGTTCTAATAATCTTCCCTGTTTTCCTCCAGACAGTCATCAATCTCATAATGCTGTCTATTGGAGGACATGGGGCACTCCGCGTGTTGCGAGATCACGGTGTGCGACCCAGCTCGCTCGCTACATGACATCTACCGTGCTACCGTGCTCGCAAAGATTTTCACCGGCGTGGTCCGGTCTCTCTAATGCCTCAGATCGCAGCCGCATCGACGCGTTCTTGAGAAAATCCGAACGTCTGAAATACTGCTACGTATGTCAACACACTGCTGGTTGCCGATCTGTTTGCTGCAGCGGACGACGCACTCTTCAGTCGTATGACGGCCAATCTCATCCACGTGCTGCAGCCTCTACTACCAGACCAGTCCAACCACCACTACAACCGGCATCAGTGACTAATCACGCAGAAGTCAAGTCACTTCAAGAAAAAAAAACTCTCTCTCCAGAACCTTGTTCAAAGACAGTTACTAGTTTATCTGTTTTTCGTTCCCTACTGCTGCTACTAGCACGAACCTCGCGGGTGCACTTGGTGCAAATCTACACAGAAAAAAATTCTTTTGGGTATAACGCCCACCTTAAATTCAGCATCCTGTGTTAGCAAACCAAAGCGTTTTCCAGACCATCTGGCCTATAGAAAGAAAACCACTTTGTGACAAAAAAAGAGAAAAAAAACAACTAAGAAAAAGAAAAGAAATGAATAGAGGAGCGGAGTGGAAGGAAAGGGAATCAAGAAGACAGGGGAGAAAGAAAAGGGAAAAATGGACAAGGGAGGGTTTAAAAGCTAGAAAAAGTCGGTGCTTATAAAAGGGTAGCATTACTGAGACATTGACTCCATACTACTGTTTCAAACTCAATTTTTTTCCTGATTCATGTTAGTGTTATTATCGTACTATTAAGGCTGAGCGTGTCCTTTTTCCTGAAGGAAATGCTGCATGAGACACCACACAGTGACGACACGCTCTTTGATGAACTGCGTGCGGCGAGAATAATTGCCAGCAACCCTACTCCGTGTTAGGATGATCACAGGCTGGCGGAGCCGATCGACTGAATATAGATTGGCACAATTAGCAGCCAGTGTTCATCGGTGCGTCGTGTAGGCCTACTGCTGCGGGCTGACATCACTGAAACGTGCTTTCGTTATGACCTGCATAACTGTACCGGTGTCGGTCGTTCACTGCCGCGGTTAGACAATCAAAAGATGCGAACGCATTGCCCTAGAAAGAGTGGTCATAGTAATTGACATCTCTACACGCGTTCTCGTTAACTGTGCCCTGCAACCATTCTCGCTCAGCAGCCAGACTGTTACCGCCGGATTTTCTGCGTTTTGAGTTTTCTTTTAACTTTAGCATTTTATTTTCCTTCGTGCGATTCTCGTCGGTCTTGCGTTTTTAGTTCTTTCTGTTCTCAGGCTTCTATTTTTACCATCATTTGGCTGTTTCTGGACTTTTGGCTTTATTCAGAGTTACGTCAGAGCGCTTGCTTTATATTTTTTCTGATCTTAGCCCGTGTAAAATAATTGTAGTTTTTTATTCGATAACAAGGAAATCGTTGTCAGGATTCTAGGACAGTACCACGCGGGCAGGCCACTGCATGTTACTGGCGCGACACCTGGGGGACGTACCTCGCTGAGTGTTGAGTACGTCTTTAAACGTCGCTATATAGACAGAGCTGTAAACTCACGTGATGTCAATTAGTGTCAGACTGACTGCTAATCCAGTTAAGCATGTTTTCCATTTGACGCAACGCACGCAACATACGCAACGCAACTGACGTAGCTAACCTAACGACTGCTTCTACAGCTGCGTCTGTTGCGTAATTTTTGCGTTTATTGCGTACTTTCTTACGTTCGCTGCGTAGACTACGTTGTGTGCGTAGTAAGTTGAATGGAATCTCCGCTTAAAGCGTTGGCAGTGCACCAGCTGCATCATTAGAGATGTGCATGGAAATGCGATTTTCTGTTTAATTTCATTCTCACGGGATATCCGTGGAAACGGTTATGTCGAAAAAGATATGTTAAAAATTCCAATACTATCATACTGATGTCAAGCTCGGATGTGTAAAAGCAGTGAGTTTGTTGTTTAATGTAAATCTGTTCTCCCATCAAATTAAGGTTTTTAAAACTTCGTTATTCGACTTTAATTGCATGATTTATTACAATTTACAATCTTCCTTATCTTACCGCTGTTTACACAAAATTTGAGAATTTTTGCACTAGGTCGTTGAAGCGGTGCTACTGGTGAGCTGATACATCCATTATAAAATTTTAGTTAGCCCCACTTATATGACCACGATGCATCAACGTTACATCTGACAAACGGGAAGACGGACATACGGACAGACGTCATAGGCTGGCTTAACCCGCTCATGGCGCGGGTAAAAAAATCTTGCGTAAATTTATATAGGTCAACAGCGTCAACATAATTTCCGAGCCACAAAAAGCAATCGCATGCATATTGGAGCATCTGGCGATGCATATCTTACAACGTATCCGCTATATACTTGAAGTGTCTACGTGACCTATGAATGTAGTGTGTGCGGTTTGCGTTAGGCCTACTGATATTGCCGTTAGGTGTAAGTTAGGTGCCGTACAGCAGAGCAGCGCAGATTGCGCCTGGAAATTGTGTGATGTATTGTATTGCAGCATCTTGTTTCGTCGTAATTTGCTAACGCATAAAAACTTCCTGACGACAGTCAGTCAGTCGTTGCGTTGTCTGTTTGCAGTGTCAAGCGCAAAGTCTACTTTTTTCGATTTGTTAGGCAAATTGTTCTGTCACGCCAAGTTGGCACGCGGCTTTAGACTTTCGGTTTGTTGTCGACTTGTTTTAAGTTTACAACATCAGGCTACAACAAATCTACGACACATTGATCGAAGCAAGTAGAGTTTGGCTGTAACGAGCGCATAGCGTCGCAGTTTCACGACTACGGGCTTTCGGATTCAGTATCAAGTATTTAATAATGTTTACGTCACGCGGAAGAAAAAGTCGAATGTTTGATGACGTGTTTAGCAAACAGATGAGTCGCTATCTACTGAGGCTCTGACCGTGTTATGTCGGCTTACAAGATCGTTTCTGTAAATACTCT
>Ga0209671_1007639_pt1 | contig 11243 bp, 6 predicted proteins | sample WorMetHERISLAND2_2_FD_187401 | JGI IMG/M metagenome (GOLD analysis project Ga0209671, IMG submission 187401) | Marine gutless worms symbiont microbial communities from Max Planck institute for Marine Microbiology, Germany - Olavius geniculatus... | ecosystem: Host-associated > Annelida >...
TCTCACTTCTTGAGTGGGGTGTTTTCCCCACTTTTCATGCATGAATGAATTTTTACCACTAATGTTTCAAAGCTCTGTTTAAATAAAAAATACAGCAGGAAAGTGAAAGTGTAAATACATACTGAGGTCAATTTCCTACCTACTTACAGTTTCAGCTGCAAGGGTGAACTCCAGAAGTGGGGCCACTACTGGCTCTGGATCTGGACCTCATATTGGACTCCCATTATAGCCTCTCATTATGTTCTCGCCATGAAGTGCCCCTACATTAAGACACCTTTTTGTATTCTATCAAGTTTATAGCAATTCTGAAATTCAATGGCGACGCTATATCAGACACTGGCAAAAAACACTAACCAGATGATGAACTCATCGATAGTGCAACAATGAAATGTGAGTGAGTGAGTGAGTAGGGTTTAACATCCCACCTGACACAGTATACGACATTTCGGGGATGGCCTTTCCAGGTGGAATGCACACAAACACATAATAATGGAACGGCAAGTTTAACCTTTACAGAAACATAAAACACAAAATACAAAAAAACAAGCTAAACCTAAAATTATAAGAACTCCATTATACGCGTGCATATGTAATTAACATAATGCTCTGATATACACTGTGAGGCATAAAAAACACACCAAATTTTTTTTACCATAACTTGAAGAAGAGTTATCCAATTCTAATATTTGGTACACATATTCATGATGCAACTGGCCATCAAATGGCCGTTCAGTTTCCCACCTCACACAACATCTGCTTCTGCACTACCTGGGAAAAACAAAACATGCATTAAAATCAACAAAAAACTTTATAAAATTTCATCTTTCCGGATATGTGGCCACCAACAGCCATACATTACAAGGTTTGACTGTTGTGCAGCAGCACGTCTATTAAATAGGCCTAACATTCCTAAATATTGATGAATTCAAAAAGCGATTGGTGAAGTCTGGATTGGTCTGGAGCAGAACGTTATCGACACTGCTATCCGAGTCCATGTACGTGGGCCAACATTTCAAACATTTTTGTAGGCAGTTAAAAATAAACAATTAGATAAACTATTAGCTAAAACAATGAAAATATGGACAAAATGTGTGTTTTGTGTGTTGTTTTGATTAAGCAATAATACTAAAGTGGTTAAAAATGCAATATTTTGTTCGTTTTTCCCCAGGTAGTGCAGAAACACAATGGGTGAGGTGTGAAACTAGAAAGTCATTTGATGGCCAGTTGTATCAGGAATATTCGTACAAAAAACATTAAAATTGGAGCACTTTTCTTCAAGTTATGATGAAAAAAATGTTGGTGTGTTTTTTTATGCCTTACAGTGTAAATATACAAAACCAATATACAATGAACTCTTGGTCATGGCATACAGTGCCATACACATAAATCAAATTCTTGAGTTATTTGTTGTAAACAGTAAACAGTAAATCCAGAACTGTTAGCTGTTATGACTAAACAAATGTAAGTTCGCACCATTCAACATAACAACAGTAGCAAAGATCTGAAAATTAATATTGCAATATAAACGCATTGGCCCAAGTTAAAAACAGCATAATGAGAATTTCACGCTAAAAAACACACATGGTCTCACAGCACTTGTCTATGTGACAACAGGTTTAGCAGCACAGTTGACGACTATCGCTAACAACATATGACGACATGGCTAATTTGTCCGAAAGACAAGTACGCATACAGATTTTTTTATCACAAATAAGCAACCAGACCTGTGCAGGAGCCTGGCACCCGATCCATTCACCTTTCAGCACAACCTATTTAACGATTTCTAGTCGTGGCCTAACCATTTTCCTAGCACTAGAATTCCAAGTCCGATACGTTTTATTGACTTCGCACCAAGTGCATTTCCATTATCACGACATTTTCCAGAAAAACGGTTCCATACCTGACCATTCTGAAACATTCTTGAACAAACTAATCCAACGGAATTGGTCAGAGGGCGACTGATCTATCCGAGATCAAATGCACATCTGCATGAGATCCAGCATTTATAAGCAAAAACTACAAATACAGTAAACGAATCAGCCCATCATAATAATCTAACTTAATTTTCTAGGTGTGGCGTACAAGTTGTCATGCCAATGCACGGGTGTGGCGAGCAAGGCGCAGTGCAACAAACACCTGTGCTCAACACAGATATGGTTGTACGACAACATCATACTGATAACAGAGACCCAGAGATAAATCAACAACACGTGGCTGTCGTCTTACGGCACAGCCAGTGAGGCCAGCGCATGTTGACATCAGATAGGCTTGTACATCAGCGTCGTCACGTATTTCTTCCGATAGCGATGTGTCGACCCCATTGCCATCACGCCATCCTGGTCATGCACACAGTAATTATTATTACACACGCATCCATCGTGTGTTAAGATCGACCGCCAAAATACTAGTAGCTAAGTGTAGTTTGTGTCCTATAATATCAAATACACAGAGTTGCGGAAAGCAACGATTAATCACAATTCTAATTGTTGAGAAAAGTTAAAAAGTAATAAAATTTTAATCATCTTAATCGTCAACATCTAGATTGATGTGACATCAGTAAAAGCAATATAAGTACAATGAAATCATCTCAATCATATGCTTTTTTCAGAAAAAGTCAACATTGATTTTAGTTAGTCTACAAGACTATGCAAAAAATACTTAATAATTGTGTCTCAAGCATATCAGCTAAACAAAAAAGATGACTTTCTTCAGCAATGACCACTGGTATATTTTAGTCAAAACTGATGACAAACTAATCACTAATCTTTGCAAAGTTAACTATTAAAACATTTTTAATCGCTACCAGCTCTACGAATCAATTACTGTGCTAGGACTATGTTCACCAGACCAGCCAACCATAGCAAATCACACAAAAAACATACACTAAACAGCCGAAAAAACTTGAACTAACCCATGTACATCAAACAATTCATTTCGGGATCATTGCTGCATATGGTTTGTCTCTATACCACATCAACTAAAGTGGCCACTAGCAAAGAAGTATAAGTAATGCAGTGATGTAGGTTACGTAACAAACTAACCAGACCCCTAAGCCGCCGTTGTAAGCCACCACGGAACCTGCCAAGACGTAAGCCGCCATGAAATTCGTAAGCCATGCAGGCAAAAACGTAAGCCATAAGAACCATAAGCCGGCATGGCTTGAAGCCTTTTTTCCAGAATTATCACATAATGGACAATATATTGCATTAGTACTTAAGTTAAAGCCTGTGTATAATCGTTGCTTTACAACGAGCACACGGCACTAGTCGCAGAAACTTACATGTGACATTGCATCATTTGACGACTAAAATGCCACTCGTCAGGGACACCACAAAATCTGAAATGGTATAGCCTATTCATGATAACTATGATGTGGTTTGCCGAACTATGGTCTTGCTGAACATCTGTACTGTAGTCAGTAGTGGCCTTATAAACAAATCTGGTTTGTATTTGATTGTGCGCTGCGTGCTTTTGTTAATTTAAAATTTAAAGAACAATCACAAAACTAGTTTGTGATACACTGACAGACTAAGTTAAGCAATCATATCCATCCGGGCACTCTGACATTTAGGCCTCAAATGTCAAAGATTACAAATCACTGTTTAACCCGGTCTCCTCAGAAATACTTAATGCTGTACCAATTTGGCAACTGTGAGTGTCAAATGGTTAATGATGACTCAAATTGATGTGATTGTCTACTTTTCTGCGGCTACTTTTTGGATTTTATCTGTAAGCCATGGCTACCACAGTAAGCCATCAGTAGTCATAAGCCACGGCTTAAGCTGGCTAGCTAGCCATAAGGATTGTAAGCCAGCCATCTGGGACTCTAAGCCACAGCTAGGGGTCTATAACTAACAGGAACGAAGAATGCATAAACTATAGTGTGACAGATGAATTACCTTGATGGACAAGGCGTAGAGATGGTTCAGCATAACGTGATTGAACTCCGGCAATGTCGCATCATACTGAAAAACATCCGCACACACAATTACACATGTATGCACTGTTTCAACACACAGCCACAAAATCCAGCAGGCCCATGAGGCACTGTTTGAGCGAGGTATCGAAGGATACATCACAATAAGTTATTATTAGAGCTGTTGAAGCATTAATTTTTTAATGCATAAGTTAATGCACCTAGATCCGTCGAGATGGAGAATAGGAGGGTAAGTTACCCTAATCCCCACGACGTTTAGGGGCCCCGCCTGTAGAATATAGAAAGTTAGAAACACATTTTGAACATATAATCAACAATAGCTGACATCATAACTAGCATAGAAATCTATTAGCCTGTCATCGAAATAATTATTTATTTACAGCAGTGATGGAACGACAACTAGAGTAAAGTTACTTGAATTCATTTGATTGTCAAATAACCGCAGTTTAACAGAATACTGGAACTTTTTTCACAGAATTTAGTAAATTAACACAAATTTACGTATAATTTTTTTAACGTGCGTTAATTTATTAATGCATTAATGTGTTAATTCATGCATTAATTGACAGCTCTACATATTATCCAGCAGAAAATGCAGGCATTACATATATTTCAAGCAATTCTAGCCTACTATCCTACTACTTGTACTGAAACAGCTTGTGATCTTAGATTTTCTTCTGTATGAAAATGTTATCTAAGTATGCAGCTTAACAGACTATCAGATGACCAAAAACAGTTATCCCAAACAGCAGAAGCAGAATTAATTGCACTAAATGGCCCAATCCTTTTTGCATGAAATCTTCCATCAACATTTTCAAAAATCATGTATTACAGATGCAACTGTAAGCTCATGGAACAAACTAACATTGCTTCAAACTATAACATAGCCATTTATTTAATTGAAATAACCCTCTAAACAAATGTCTGCTGGTTTAGGCAACTATACGGTATTTCATAAAAAAACCCCTTTTTGTTTTTTTTCATAATTCACTCAAATGATGATCAATTTACATAAAATTTCTACCAGTTGTAGCTAAAAATTACTAATTCAAAATATTTAAACATAATAAGACAGTTCATTAAATATTCTTTGCTAGTCATGACGTAATGCTGACATCATAATGTGTCATGAATACAAGGTTGCTTGTTTCAACTGGTGCTGTCAGTTGCGACCCTGCTTCGATGGTGAACTTAATCTGGTTCACTAATGAAAAATGTTTATTGTGTCAGCACTGAGCAACATGTGGACATGAAATCAGGCGACACGCGATCCAAAAACGCAACCATTTTACAAGCTTGATGTGCTAGTGCACTGTCTTGCTCAAACATGTCAAAGTCCAACTATTCCCACAGACACATAAATGCGATCGCTTTGCATGTTTTTGTAACTGCAACTGTAAAACTTCAAAAAATTGTCATCAATGAACCAGATTTTTCACCATCGGAGCAGAGTAGCAACTGACAGCACCAGTTGAGACTAGCAAGCTTGTACCTATGGCATATTATGAAGTCAGCATTACGTCACGACTAGTAAAGAATATTCAATCAACTGCTATATTTTGTTAAAATATTTTGAATTAGTATTTCTTCAGCTACCACTGGTAAAAATTTGATGAAAATTTATCATCATTTGAGTGATTTATGAAAGTAAGAAACAGGGGGTCCTTTTTATGAAACACCGTGTATTCACGCTACTTAACCAGGCCTGGTCCGTTAACACCACCGCTGACTACAGAGATGAGTGAACAGTACTTGAAGCAGTTGTGGTGGTAACGATGGAGGTAGGCCGTGACGATGACTCGATCGAGAGCTGCCCTCCACCGATGGAATCAGTTGTGTGTAACTTCCGGTCGGCGACTCCATACAACGGTGAGCTAAACACACACGTGCACCGTTTTTAATAGCCACTTTCTGCGATCAGTCATCCCAACTTTATTCCCAATCTCAGTAGGAGCGTCATGTATCTTGTCTTCTTCTGATGATCCGGTTTGTCGAGATGTTTCATGGCCAGTTTCTAGCTTTTAACCAGTCAGTCAACCTAGCGCACTGCAGTGTGGCCAGTTTTGCGCAAAAAAAAATCCATGAGCTTTCAAGGACTTTCCAAGCACCTTTTCCACATGAATTCCTGCAATATTTTACTACGTGACATTAGACATTTCTGGCATCACAAAAAAAATTTTCACATCGCGGTCATGACTATCTGAACAACTGAAATTCAAGGACTTTCAAGACCACATGACATCAAATTCCAAAATTTTTCAGACCCAATTTAGTTTTCGAGAACTTTTCAGAGTCGGTAAAAAATTTTTTAAGAACTTTCAAACATCTGTGGCCACCCTAAGACTGATATTCATGATGTTCAAGCTTGTGCACGGCTAAGTGACATACCACGTAATCAGCATCGTCCAATGACAGCTACGATACTAAACAGCGCATGAATGCAAACTGATGGTTAGCTAACAAAACAGTAAACTAAAAAAATCAAACTGGCCCCTAGTCACTTTGCCATAAAGCACAAGATGTGCTCGGCTACGTTAAAACAGATCTCCAAACCACTTTAATTGCAAACGCTCTGCCAACTGCTTCTGATCCCAATAATTCTCAACTAGTTCCCTATGACTGAATGCTTTGCATCATAATGCTAAGGATCTCTTCTTTTTTTCTTTCTGTCAATGTTGGTCTGTAAACTGATTACTGCAAGCACGTGCATTTAGCGCAAGTGATAAGTGAGTGAGTAGGGAATAATGTCTCGCCCGACACAGTATAGGTCATTTCGCAGGCGGCCTTTCCAGGCAGAATGCACAGAAATGCACAGTAATAGAAAGGTAAGGTTAACCTTTACAATAAAGAAACATAAAGTTTAACCTTTACAGAAACACAAAACACAAAATGCGAGCTAAACCTAAAATTGTAAGAAATCCATTATAAGTGTGCATATACAATTATAAATAATGGTAGTTCTAATAATCTTCTGACAATCTAATAATCTTCCCTGTAGTCATTATTCACATAATGCTGTCTATTGTAGGACAGGGGGCAGCCCAAATGATAAAATTTCCTAAAATTTTACAGATCACACTACTGCACAAACATGTAGATGGGTGGTAGAAAAGCCGAGCAGAATCAGCTACTCAGCCTACTTGTTATTTCAGTGTCCTCGGACACAACTGCTCGCCCGTCGCTTGCCAAAGCATCAAACACTTCAAAGTCAGACTGGTGTACGGTGACCAAGTTGCTGCACGAGCCATCCGATTCACTTGACGTCTGCGGCTGCACTCAAACAAAAAAACAATATCGGATACATTAACTAATACGCCATTTACACGTTCAAGCAAACATCAAGCAAATGTATTCAAAATACACGTGCATGACGTGTGCTCTAATTGCTTGAAGTTTGCTCAATGTTTGCTTAACGACTGCTTCATGTAGGCTATGCTTTATGCATGCTTCATATTTGCTTGATCGTGTAAACGGAGTATAAATGTCACCTCCAGCATTAAAGTGCACTTCCAAGAATGCAAGTAAGCAAGACAGTAAGCGGCTTGTTGCACGTATGTCAGATGCACATGCTTACAAAGTTACAATAAAACATATGCACAGACGTTATAAAACACAAAAAAGTACAAAACATGAACACGTTCCACAAGCAACGAAACATGAATGGAGGAAGTGTGGGTGACCATATATAGCTTGAAGCAATTAACGATGGACTCGCAAACCTCTCTCACAATCAACAGAACTCAACTAAACTGAGCCAAACTTTAACGACGGATTGTGGACTGAACAGAACTCATCTCCAGTTCAGTTTCACAAAGTGTCCTAATCATGGACTGAAACAAAATGCCAGTTCATGTTGCACTGCACAACTCCAATTCAGCACAGTTGCTTCCAATAACTTTGCAAACTGAACCGAGTTCAAAAGTTCAGTTCAAGGGTAGTTCGATAAATAAGTTACAAAATAGCATCATTGTGTTAGTTTACCAAATCTAAAAAAGCCAAAATATGTTTTTGTAGGGAATTTTATTCTGAACAGGTGTAGAAATTTTTTTGATGATGTCATTATTGTGACGTCATCCGTTCACAGAACACACTCTACACATGTATTATTTTCCCCACCAGTAATCTATCATAACTCACGCGTGACAAAAAGCATAGGAATGATAAAAATGAATACACTTAACAAGTTAATGCCATCTCTTTAAATGCTAAAGACTACTGTTTTTATTTTTCAACATATCGTCCGACTTCGCTCAAACATTTGTCCTATCTGTCAGCAAACTTCTGAATGCCCGATGCAAAAAAACGACGATGGCTGCTGTCCATGCCACTGAAGAACGACTGTTTGCACCTCGGTACCTGATGCAAATTTCTGCCCACCTGGCATTCTCTAACACCAAACGTGAACTGTTCGCTTTGCAAAGCATTTGTCACCATATACTGGATGCATCTCAGAGTGAATCTGATATGCATTTATTTTTTTTGTCCACAAAAATGCAATAATGGCATGTGAAGATTTCAGTGGCAATGTCACGGTCGCCGTATTTAATGTTCATAAGTAACATCACAGTTAAGTCATCGTCATAAAACTCACAGCTGCTAATCAAAATTAAATTCCTTACAAAATGTATATTAAATATTTATAATATTAGGAAAACTAACAGAATGACACTGTTTTGTAACTTATTTATCGGATGACCCTCGTATAAACCGGGCTCACTCAGTGAACACTAGTTTCTAAGAAGACTCTAAAATTAACAGCATGCCATATTATGTGACTAATGTATTTAGATTATATAGATCAACTAAAGAATTTCATCTCTTAGCATTTTTGATCCAGCAATACCTAAAGTTCACTATCAAACAAAATGTACCACACTAGAATGAAACAAAGAAAGTGGTGGTCAAAAATTGGTACAATTGTCGAAGCAGAGCATTATTCTGTAGCAAGAAGTAGCAGTGCACCTCAGTAGGAATAGTTTTCCAGACTCCATCTACGAGAAATCTGTACTGATGCGTGCCTTCTGGCAGATCAATTATTGTGACAAAGTCTCCTTGGCTGGATAAAAAACAATTCACAATGATATGGTAACAAAACACTGATCCACTATTGGCTGCTAAAACTCAAAAACAAATAAACATAACAGCAACTGTTGCTTGTTCTCAGGTTGCATGTTAAATTAATATTCATTATCTACATGGTGGGCCAAAAAACCGGACCTGTTTGAGTATTGATAACTCAGCGATGGTTACCCGTAGAAAGATGTGTGATATGTCAAAAGTTTTAGAATGTTGTAGACAAAAAAGGGCCGAATTGCATAGCAAATATTTAAATATTCTTTGCCTAATTTGCACAAATCTTCATTACCCCTGAAATTAGGCATATGCCTGCACTCCCATGTGTCCGATTTCACTGAACTCAAAAACTTACTGCCAAAAAGTTCAGATTTAAATTCTGTGAATTATTCAGTGTGGGGGGACTGCAACAGATAGCATGGTCACAAAATTTCAGTAACTGACCAGCAAAAACGTGTGTGCTAATCAAATGCTGGGCTCAGCTGATACTGAACACACTGACTCCAGTGATCGATCAGCTGCCTAAAAGGACTGATGACGGTTATGAATGCAAAAGCTGGGCAACTGCTTATGTCGAATTTCATCTAAACTCAATGTATGTGTTAATGATTGTTGATATTTCACTGTATGCTGAATGAACATAAACTTATAATTCATGTGTTACTGCCAATTTAGCATGAATTTAGGGGGTGCGGCAGATTTGCGTAAATCAAGCAAAGAATATTTGAATGCTGAGACATGCAAATTGTACACTTTTCTGTACACAATTTCGAACCTTTTGGCATATTATGCGTCTTTCCATCAATAAACATCGCTAAGTTACAAAAGCTCAAATATCCATGTTGAATCTATGTGTTACAGTCAGATTTGGCAGAATTTCGGGGGTGACTAATATTTATGCAAATTAGGCAAAGAATATTTAAATGCTTTACTATGCAAACTTGTCGTTTATTCTTTACGGCATTCTGAAACTTTTGACGTATCACAGGTGATGACGTCATCATTATGTCATGACTAGCAAAAAATATTTAATCAACAGCCACATTTCGTTAAAATATTTTGAATAGTATTTCTTTAGCTACAACTGGTAAAAATTTCATGTAAATTGATTATCATTTGAGTAAATTCTGAAGAAAAAGAAAAAGCGGTTATTTTTTATGAAACACCGTGTATATAAAACATTTAAGACATCACAAATGAAAGAAGTGAAGACAGTGACAAGTGACACACATTTTGTCCAATGTCTTTACCAGTATTAACATTGAAATACAGACTATGACACTGACTAATAATTGCAACAATTTGACAACTGTTACACTAGCAAATAACTGAACAGGCGTATTTTTATCATTGAATGTCATTTATTTTAAACACAGTGTCTTTAAATAATAAGAAATCGAACCTCTTGATCATTCGTATGCGTGATGACCAGTTATCGAAGCTACCCGTGAGATAAACTTCCTGCCCTTCTCCTGACCACCGGAATACAGCCGGCGCTCTTCGAACATTACATTTCCCATCATCCAGTTCTTCATCAATGTCGTTCTACAAGCAGACAACACGAATGCTTCAGATTCTTTTTCTTATCACAAATGTAATCTTTAACTGTCACAACACATTCATATAACAGCTAAATCACAGTCAAAGGGAATGATGCCATTGCTACTGGCAGAAAGAAAATTCTATTCTCACAGTCTCTGTGCAAGCCAGTCAAAAGACACCTCACAAATGCCATCATTCAGAGCTCCAGTATTGGCAACATGCAAATGCATTAAGTCCACCAAAAGTTCACAGTTGAAAAGATAAATTGGAATTAAACTGTAACCGGTGTTTGCTGAATAAATCAAATCTATGATCACATGGCCAGTATTAATGACAACAACACAGGGGAAGACTTCCGTATCGGAACGTTATTTTTTTCGGTTTAAAGGTTTTTTGATCGAATAAATAAATGTTAGTATACAGATTTCTTACGTTTTTAATCAAAGGAAACTGCAATTACATCGTAAATGAGACTTGATAATACTGTACCTTCACAAAGTGAACACATCATTATAGTGCTAGAAAGTAAACATTACGTAATGTGACATTCACTTACTTCGATTGCAGTGCTTGGTCGATGATGTTCGCTGGTGTTGGCTCCTCAAGGAAGGGTCGCGACTGCCTTTCACCAGAACTGGTGGAGTACCTGGAGAGCAGTTGGTGTACTTATTTACGTCCTGGGTACAGCTTT
>Ga0209671_1007640_pt1 | contig 11241 bp, 8 predicted proteins | sample WorMetHERISLAND2_2_FD_187401 | JGI IMG/M metagenome (GOLD analysis project Ga0209671, IMG submission 187401) | Marine gutless worms symbiont microbial communities from Max Planck institute for Marine Microbiology, Germany - Olavius geniculatus... | ecosystem: Host-associated > Annelida >...
GCAGCATGTCTGTGCCTATCTGCAACTGTTTTCACGCTACACGAGCCAATAGCGGTAAAATAACCACTTTTAGGGGGTAGACGTCTTTGACGCCTGCCTGCGCAGGCCTCCGTGAACTTAGGGGGTCGGGACTTGGATTGCTAAAATCCACGGTTAATGATAAAAATTTTACATGCAGGTTGTCTTGGTCTATCTCCAGCCATTTCGACGCAATTACCTGTTGAAATGTTCACTGCAGCCAAAAATTGCGAAAAAATTCACCAAAACCCCTCTTTTGGTGGTTCAAAGTCATCAACGTTGACAAATCTAAAAAGCCCGTTACCAGTGCTTGTTATGATGTGCAGCAATATGTACCTATCTGCAACCGTTTTCAAAATAACGTTTTTAAAATAACAAAAAATAAAAATAACGTTTTTAGAGGGGGTAGGCCTACCCCTCATTGACGCCCGCGTTTGATGGGAACCCCCTCACCCGCGAACACGAAATTTTGTCGCGATAAACTAGAGTGCTTGTGGCAGCCCACATTGAAGATCTCGCGATCCTAGCTTGCATCGTTTTGACACAATACCGCAGTGTGACGGACGGACAGACAGACGCCCAGATGATGGCTTCGCTGCCTTGACCCCCTGACCAGAGGATCTGCCCCTCGACCCCGCTAGGGGCTCTACTGAGTAGGCCTATAATAAGGGGTAGGCGTGTTTTCGCAGTTCTCCACCCTAAATATACTCTTGATGCCTACCTCGACGCCTACGGCTCATCCATTCTTCCCACTTTGGCGCTTGACCTGCCGATCTCGCCCCAAATCCGAATCTTGGATCCGACCCAGTTTTTACCGGTGCCTACGTAAAATATCACAGACGGATGTCGATCGAGCCAAAGCATAACACGTAACTACATACTAGAGTAAAACATCACGTAAGCTAAGCTTATAGCCTACGTACCGACTGGTGTAACGAATGCCCAGAGACCACGGCCACGCTGATAGAAGAAGGAGACGCCACATCGGCTACCTGCAATACAACAAGCGGATCGCCTCACTGCAACAAGAAATGGAACTGAAAATGCAATTAGAAAGAAAAAGTTGAATCTGCAAAAAAGGAAATTGCAAGGAATTAAGCCGTCCTGCAAGTAAAGGTTACACTTTTCCACACTGTTAATGTATGTTGATGAATGTTAAGAAATGATTAACTGAGCATCATACTAATAGCAAGGTACATTTTCCCACGCTGTTAATGTAAGCTGAAGTAACTTGAAAATAAATGTGCAGATATTTGACATCATCAGCTAACTGAGAACGTTCAAATCACCTTGTGATCTGCATGTACAGTTGGTTTTGACAGGCGTAAAGTTTACCTCTACACTTATGAAAATCAAATACGCTTTATCTTTAGTGTTTAAAACAAGATACAATCACTCTCACATGATATACAATGTAGGCCTATAGCAGGCCAAATACTGCCGCCATGGGAACTTTAATAGACGTGCAACATATAGTCCACCTATAGGCTAAAGGTTCTGCTACAGATTATTCTGGGCATTAAACTCACTTCTTGAATTAATAAACATTTCTGAACGTTGACTGGTAAACAAACTGCTTTATGACAGTCAAACCTTGTAATCGATTGGCTGTTGGGGGCCAGAGATCTGGATAGATAGAATTTATTAAAGTTTTTTCATTCATTTCAACACTTGACTTGCTTGGTCAGTCTTCCCCAGGTATTGCAAAAGCAGAAGTTGAGTGAGGTGGGAACTTAAACAATTTTTTAATAGCCAGTGGTGTCAGAAATATTTACATCAAAAATTATCAAAATCTGATGATGTATCTTCAAGTTATGATCGATAATGTCGGGGATGTTTTTTGAGACACAATGTATTACTGCTCAAGTGAACTACTGACTACAGTGTGAACAAAAATGTAAAAAATACCTGTAATTTAAATTATTTGGTGTGTAGCACAACTTCTCATCATTAGTTCAGCAAGTATCAGAATCCAGACAAAGACAGACGGAGGAAGCGCATCGAGCATGTCATTTGGATTTATTTATTTATTATGAAATCGTACACGCAGTGCACATACAGAACAACATGAAAATACACATAAAAAGTAGTATACAGAAAATTAACAGAATTTAAAAAACTAAATTAAAAAATTAATTTTAAAAAACTGAAAGAAAGGAAAAAAGATAGACGGAAAAACACACACACACCAAAAAAATAATCAAATCAAATCAATCTGTACAAAGGAAACTGACAAGACTATCAAGTTCAGCATGTGAGAACAAGTCCAAAACATAAAACCACACTTAATAAAAAGCATATCTAAAATAAAAGACATTCTTTTCCATGTGTCATTTGATTTATTCTAAATATAAAATTTAACGCCGATTGCGAGCATAAAACCAAAATATTTAATTAAGTTCTACAGAAAGGACGCTACAGAAAGGACAAAATAAGATTCAAAATGCACACAGACTGTACAAAACCTAATATTGCATACCTCGTCGAGATCTGATGGCTCCTGAAATCGAACCGACCTCTGCGTTTCTTTCTTCATAAACATAAAACACAGGTCGCAGATTTTAAAATAAGCTTACAGGCTACTGTTCTGTGTTAAACAACAACAACATTAAGTCACGACATAAAATTATTTCGCGGTGAAATAGCGCCGAGCTCGCTCCGCGCTTGCTTAGATCGCGAGGTGAAAACTACCGGTAGTTAAACGTAATACCCGAGCAAACGTCGAGCAAACAATGAGCTGGCTCGTCCAGCTAACATATAGCCAGCTCGTCGAGCCAGCTCGTCGAACCAGCTTGATCGTGTAAACGCGGTATTATGCATGCTTCATATTTGCCCCTATATGTTTGCTGGATGTTTGCTGGACGTTTCCTCGATGTCTGCTCGATGTTTGCTAGATCGTGTAAACGGGGTATAACTGAAACAAGCAAAGATCTTGGCGCCTATTTCCTAAAAATACGACGCTCTTATATGACCGCAAGGTTTCTGTAAAAGAGGTGACCTTCAGCCCTGACCTTTGGCCTTTTCAACTAAAAACTGGCCTACTCCAGCTGCTTCTGTAAAAAATGTTACTGAATACAATTTCTGGTTTTCCTACGTAACCACTGTTTATTGTTACGCACCAAAATGGACAAAACGTATGGCCGACACCGACAGCTACAGCGGAAACCTAAGTCTGAGCATTTGCTGCACTACTTTCTCAATTAAAATGGTTTTCTGGAACAAATAATGTCAACGTAATTAGAGGCGGTGATAGTCCACGAGGCGGCTCTAATATGATCATGGACACATGCAGTAACATACTTCTTGGCGTTCCAATTTTTAGGATGATAAAACAATTACAGCGTTGGATAGGCTATAAGTACTGTAGGCCTAGGGTTCAGCGTTGCAGACTTACGTCCGGTTTTTCCATCACCAATCAAATCAAATTTGATCTCCGATTTACTGATCTCCGATTAACTTGATGTTCAGAATTGATCCTCGATCAACTGTGTTTCGTTTTTCCATGCATTCTCGTACTGCGATCTTGATCCTGACTTGGTTCTGTCAAGATCTAGGACAGCTACTGCTTGCTACCCGTAGTTCTCTGAAATTGTCTTTTGCGAGAGTCTGTGTAATTTTAAGATCTTGCCTAGTGCTTTATTGAACCAAATACACCGCTTTAGATAACGAATATATTGTCACAACAATTAACGATTACGAGTAAACGACGCAGACGTCAAATGACAATGTCAGATAATCATGCAGGTTCAACTCAGCATACAACTTTGTTTCAGTGTTGTTTTAGTTTTGTTCGCAAATCTAGAACGCCTCCTTAACGACGTAGGCCTACGTATAGGCCCTAATGGGGTGTTTACACGATCCGGTAAACGTCTAGCAATTCACGTGTATTTTGAATACATTTGCTGAAAGTTTGCTGGACGTTTGCTGGATCGTGTAATCAAAACTTGAACCTTAAAATCTACGTTCAATGCTGAAAATTTCATATGCAGCTTTTCTATGTCTATCGCAATTGATTTGGGTGCAATGTGCTCATGAAATGTGTTTCGCAGCCCAAAATCGACCAAAAAATCCATAAAAACCCCTATTTTAGCGTTCAGGGTCATCGAAGGTCATTGAATTCAATAGCAATCAAGAGCCAGTGTACGACTTCCTATTAGTGATTAATAGTAGGCCTAATAGGCTCTATCTCGCACCGTTATTGAGATACAGCGACTTATTGGCTAAAAATCGCAAATTTTTGCCACCCCCTCTCATTTAGCGCCCTCGTTCGGGGTGACTCCCTTCGAATTTATGTTAAAGCTTTACGGTTCCTGAAACTAGAGTCTTCCCGGTAGCCGATGGTGAAAATTTGGTGACCCTAGCTTGCACCGTTTTTGACCGATCCACCCGTGTGACGGACAGACAGACAGACAGACAGACAGACAGACAGAATTGCGATGGCTAAGACGCGCTGAAAGCAGTAACTTAAACAAATCATTGGTGATGAACTGCAGTCTGTAAGACCGTAACGCAAATTCTGTACCGTTGTCAATTCATCAGCTGAATACATTGTTGTCAGTTCAGCGTTTTCCAATCGCTTGGCTGACATCGTCTTGTCCTTTTTTGAACGAAACCAGCGACACATTATGCTGACTTTTAGAAACTCATGCAGTCGTATGTTATAGGCTACGTCAATAATTATGTTGTTGATCATACCAGTCAGCAAATTCGTAGAATACAGAAAGTGTCCAAACAGTGTTGTCAGTCGCGCACAATATCTGTAAATCGATCAGGTGACAAAATTGACAACACAAGACAAGATGCAGGACGCCTATTGGATACTGGACATTATTTTGACATTTGGTATATGAGACGTGCGTATACTCACTCTGCAGAGACATTCAACAAGTAATTTTAGCAAAGCTCATGAGACGCGCGACAGCCTTAGCAGTTTCTGTTCGCACATTGTCCAGTCTATCTTCAGCCAGTTTGTCACAATTTAATTTGAAGTGTTTAATTTGAAGTGTGCACCGTAGCCGAAAATTGCAAAAAAATCACTAACACCCATTAACACCCTTTATTTTGAAGGTTTAATGTCATTCAAGGTCATCGAGGTAAATAAGCAGCATGTCTATGCCTATCTGCAACTATTTTTATGTTAGACGAGCCAATATCCGTAAAATAACCAATTTTTAGAAGGGTACCCCTATTTGATGCTCGCCTGCACAAGCCTCTTTGAACCTGGGGGGTGGGGACTTGGACTAGTAAAATCTACGTTTGATGCTGAAAATTTCATGTGCAGGTTGTCTTGATCTATCTTCAGGCATTTCGTGGCAATTCAGTCTTGAAATGTGTGTTACATTCGAAAAATGCAAAAAAGTTGCCCAAAACCCCACTTTTGGGGGTTCGAGGTCATTCAAGGTCATCAATGTTAGTAAAACTAAAAAGCCCGTGACCAGTAGTGCTTGTCATGATAATCAACATTATCTGTACAACATTATCTGCAACCGTTTTTACGCGCGACAGCGTAATGCTTCGCGCGTCTTAGCCATCGCCTGGGCGTCCATCCGTCCGTCACACTGCGATATTGTGTCAAAATGGTGCAAGCTAGAATCACGAAATCTTCACTGTGGACTGCCACAAGGAGTTTTCCATGACAAAATTTCGTGCCCCTGGGTGGGGGAGAGGGGTTCCCTAGAACGAGGGCGTCAGAGGGGTAGGCCTACCCCCTTTAAAAAGACGTCATTTTGCCCCAAATTCTGAAAAAAAAAATTTTACGGATCATAATTAAAAAACCGAAATCCTGGTGGCAGCCCACAGTAAAAAATTCGTGATTCTAGCTTGCGTCACCTTGTACCGCAGCGTGGCAGAAAGACAGTCGAGGACGCCTCGACGATAGGCCTATCTGGGGGCTAGAACGAGGGAAGCAAATTAACAAAAATACATTAAAAATAAACATTAAATAATTAGGCCTAAGTAAAGAAACGTACATTTTGTTATTTCCACATATCGACTCAATGACCTTCTAACCTAATAGAACGCCCTTGCATCGATAGAAAGTAAACAATGCGTCATGCATGACGTCACCCCATGCGGTACAAGAAAATAAGTAGAACACTATGTGAACAAGAAATCTGAGCTAATGCTTGTGAGACGCGTGTTCGTGGGCAATCTTAATAAATGGTCTATCTTCATCCATTTCGTCGCAATTCACTTTTTTGCAGCCAAAAATCCCCATAAAATCACTAAAACCCCCTATTTTGAGGGTTAATCAAGTTCAATCCATGTCATCAATGTTGACAATCCTAAAAAGCTCGTCGCCAGTGCTTGTTGTGTTATAGGGTGTTTACACGATCCAGCAAACTTCCAGCAAAGTTCTAGCAAACGTCCAGCAAACATCCAGCTGGCCTGATGGAAGTTGGCCGAACCCCGCCCCCTATCAGCTAGCCTTTCAGCTGCCTACCCGGCCGCCTATCAGCTGTGGGCTAAGCCGTAGGCGGGCCTAGGTTTAGCTAAGTGTTATATAGGCTTTCCGATATTTATTTATTTCAGCACTGACATTGACAACACCAGCAACACAAATAAAAACAACAAAATGCCAGCCAAAGATAGAAAGGCTCCAGAAGGAACACTAACATCTACCCTAATCAACACAATGTAACAGAAAATTAGACAAATCAGTACGATTAAGAAAAGTCTATCATCAATATCATTAATAGGCCCTACTTAAATCTGTGGTTACAACCCGCCCGTACTTACTCCTAATTATCACAGAACTTCCATGCAGCTAGCTGGATGAATGCTGGATCGTGTAAACACCCCATTAAGCAATAAGCAGCATGTCACTCTGTGCCTATCTGCAACCATTTTCACTCTAGACTGTGCTCTGTAGCCAGTAGACGTCCTGACTTGCGTTCAGTTGGTCTTGGCTAGAGAGTGCACTCCTAGAATAAGGGATCTTTACGTCTTGGTGCATGACGGACTGCAAGGTAATATAGATGAGCAGTTGCAAATTTACCACACCGTTAACCACCTCTCACATTCCCCCCTTTTCTCCTCCCAAAATCTCTGATTTGCGCGAATTTCATGGGTCGTCCTGAAGTGAGACTTGAAGTGAGTAGTGTTACATATTTTTAGTTACGTCGGTTTACTTTATCGCTCTCTTTTTAAATACATCTGACTAATATATTTCCGGTTGTAACTTGGTTGTAAATTTGCAATTTTTGTGTTAAATTCGTTTGTACAAAATTACTGAACGTCCCAGTCGTACTACGGTAAAAGGTAAAGGTAAAGGTAAAGGTCGTCAATTTGTATAGCGCATCGTCGCAAACACGCCTCTAATGCGCTTTCGTTACTAACCAGAGCCGCCTGCCGCACGGCCACCGTGTGCAGCCTGCAGACACAGGCTGGCGCAGCGGCCAGCTAGCCAACCCCAGTCAGCTGTACCAAGGTCCCCACCTTCCGTACATGAGTTACTACTCATTTTACCGTCCCACGGAGGGTAGAAGGCTGAGTCGACCTAGCTGGCAGACTTTGCACCGAGATGGTTTACCTGCCCGCATGCAGTCACCCATCGCAGTACTAACCGGGCCCGGCGTAGAGTAACTTCGTTTCAGCCGAAACGCGCTACCAACTACGCCATGCCACCAGCCTATGGTACTGTTGGAAGCGCTGCTCAAAAATAGGATACCACGGTTTAAACAGCATGACGTATATCAGCAAACTCATAATGGATCTTTACATTCAGATTTGATTTTTTAATTTTGAAATTAGTTGATTTCATAAATTTTCAGTACTTTATTAAATGATTGTAGCGCAATGCTAACATACCACAGGGCAACCACTTTTGTTGACATTTTTTGATAACGGTTGTGCAAATAAACAAGAACGATCGATCAATTCAAAATCGATTTCGTGATTTTTAATAACATTATGGGAAAATAAATAAATGGCCATTGATTTATTTTTCTTCACTTGAATGCATGGTTCTTACGGTCAGGGGAAGTCATTGAAAGTCGGGGAATTTTTGAGAAGTCAGGGAAAACTCAGAGAATCAGGGAAAGTCACGGAATGTAAAGGTACCTAGGTGCAAAAGTCAACAAAGCTGCAGAAAAAAATTTGGAAAAAAATTTTTGAAAAAACTTTTTGCTCGCTTTGCTAGCATATTGTTTGTACCTTTACTTTTAAATTTGTTCCACCGCCTTTGTTTCTAACGTGGTTGCAATCATGACATTTCGTGATAGAACTAGTTAGCCTAATGGAAATTGGCCATACGTCACATGGCTAATCAGACACTATCGCAAAACTTACCTAACCTTAGCTATAACCTTATTCTTATGTTCAACCTTTACCTTAACCCTTGCCGAAGGCTAAGCTTAACTGTACGCCTATATTACTATTTCATACTTTCCAGTGGAGAACTGTTGCGATAGTGCCAGCTAATTCTGTGCTTGGACTAAGTAATCTTAGTTTGGCAACTATGGCCTAGCATTAGTACCATGTCTGTATGCAGACACACAAACCATTGGTGTGTCGGGGTCAACCTCTGTGTCTGTGAGGCCATAAAGTTTGCATTGGTTTTCGGACTTGGGTAGTAATAGAATGCCAATGGTGGGCTACAGCCATGGACTAACCGGGTAGTTGCTGAAGCCTATTTGCTTCGTCTTAGGGTTACTGCTCTCACTTAGCAGTGTTCAACACTCGTCAAACAGACTGAGTGAACTCTGAAAAATTGACCGTACTGCATCTATTGGCACAGTGTCATAAAAGTCATGGGTGTGTTGTTATTAGCTACATTTTCATCTTTGATAATTTTAATATATTTATTTTCAGGCTGTTGAGATGGCTGATTATAATGTATCAGCAGAAGAAGCTAATTTAGCCAAGGTTTGTGATCGCGATATAAATGATGTAAATATTCGCTCAGTCAAAATTTTGTGTGGTGATGCCAAGAATAAAGGTCATTTATATTTTAGTGGCATTTTATAGGTCATTAATAGAATACCAGTATTGTATTGTAGGAATCTGATTGTGATCGCAAATCAGTGTTTCACATATGAAGCTTTATTATTGTAATAGAGACTTTAACATTTGATATATAGTTGATATTTTATATAAAAATTACTTAGTGGTGTAAATAATAATTGAAAGCTGTTAGAAAATTTGCTGAGCGCTTTTCCTGGTCAAGCATTGTGCTCAACTGTGCCACTTAGTTTTTTTATTTCTCTCTGTGTTTTATTGTTTTAGTGTGTCTTTTTTTTAGCATTGTATTATATTTGTATTGTGTCTTATTGCTGCACCCAGAGTGCGAATAAAGATCCTTATAATTAACAGAATATTCTGCTAATGTAATAGTATATGTGATATTATAATAAATTCTGCTATGAAAGTTGCTCATGCTTTTGAGTGTGCAAATATTGCCAGTGCTTAAAGTGTGAAAATGTTGCAATAGATCATTATGGGTGGTATTTCATTCTTTAATCTAAGTATTTTTTTTGATTTCAGATAGTTTCACAAATTGCTTAGTCTATAGGTAATCAATCACTAAGCAGTGTTCACCACTTATCAAATGAACTGCATGAACTGTGAAAATAATGGATGTGATGTTATTAGTTACATATTTCTTACTTGCGTGTGTGTGTGTGTGTATTTTCTCGTTGCAGCATCTGCTAATCAATATTTCCCATGCTGTTTGCTGTCGCCTTGATGAAATTGATCAGCAGCTGGAAAGCATCTGTCAGACTACGAAATACCTCAAGGACCAGGCAGAGGAACTGCGTCATGCTCAAACGTTAAACTTAGAAAACAGATCATCTCAATTAGCCAGAAAACGAAGGTAGCAGCTTAAACATTTTACTGCTTGGTTTCCACATCCTATTTTGCACTTTTCGTTGTTGAATTTAGTAGCTATGGAAGAAAGTGTTTGTTTAATTTTTTGTGAAGTTTTGATATAATGCTGGCAGTTCTGCACTTAACTAGTCACTCTGGCAGAGTAGTCCTTCTGGTGTGCTTAGAAGATGACATGTAAACTTGTGAGTACTTGGTGATTGTGACGTCAGCTAATTATATTATTTTAAGTACAGAATGAATCGATGTCACTTGTGTCTATTACAGTGTGGTTGGTGTAACTGCAGATCATTTGTATGCATGTTTTTTCTTTTTCATTAAGCAATGTAATTCAGCACTGGCTAAAGCTGGTGGCGCATGCTCAGTGGGGCCTGGGAAAACATTCTTGCGGGGTTGCTTTGGGGAGAAAATTTTTTGAATTTTTCTTTTCAAAATGGTGCATTCTGGTGTACTTTATAATTCTCAGTGATGTTGGGGCCCCTTAAACATTGTGGGGTTTGGGTAACTTACCCTCCTGGATTCTCCTCGACAGGCCTGGGCCAGCATAAAGAATTTTAGCTCTAGCTGACTGCTCAGAGACCAAACTCAGCTCAGACCCCAGCTGCTCTCCCGTTAACTGCTTTTACTACCCTTTATTGCTCAGTTTAAATCATGTGCTGTAGTTTAGTTTTGAATGAATCACTGATGATTGACAGTTTTCTTTTTCTAATTTAACAGTTATCTAAAATGCAGTATTTTTGGCACAAGTGCAGTTAATGCCAGTTACTGCTTTCACTAAGTTTTTTAATAGTGCTAATCTGGCTGTTAAACTCATTCATAACACCTAGCTTAACTGTATTTCTGCTGACTGAGTCTTATTGCTGTATAGTAACAACAACATTGTGGTTAAGGATTACTCCCATCAACAATTGCATATTGCATACTGTTAGTGTTGAAAAGTTTATATAAAGTTGCATGTTTTGAAATTTATTGAAATTTGTTTTTTATCTTGCAGAAGGAAAGAATTGGAAGATACAGGTGAGAAATGTGTTTTATTGATTTATTTAGTACCATTTTATAGAAAATGTGGTCTCTGTACTGTTGTTTTTGGAGCATTACATTGACGTTCTCAGCAAACTAATTTGCTAATTTGTCTCATAATAATAATAATACTAATAATAATTCAATTTGTATAGTGCCATAATGTCCTAAAATACACACCATTAGTACTGAGTAAAGAAAATAAGGTGGGACTTTTTTTGGCTGGTCCTTGACTTTTGAAAGGTACTGTATGTAAACGTACACAGTGTTTCATAAAAAAGGACCCCTTTTACTCTCTTTCATAATTCAGTCAAATGATGGTCAATTTACACGAAATTTTTACCAGTTGTAGCTGAAGAAATACTAATTTAAAATCTT
>Ga0209671_1007641_pt1 | contig 11241 bp, 5 predicted proteins | sample WorMetHERISLAND2_2_FD_187401 | JGI IMG/M metagenome (GOLD analysis project Ga0209671, IMG submission 187401) | Marine gutless worms symbiont microbial communities from Max Planck institute for Marine Microbiology, Germany - Olavius geniculatus... | ecosystem: Host-associated > Annelida >...
AGGTAAGTTACTCTGTCCACTGTCCAGTTGTTCACGCAGTGTGACTTGCTCCCGATGTCGCTGTGCACGTTGTTTCTGCCTTCTGTCATACGCCAATCTCAACTCTGCTGGTGACAGATCAGGATTCAAAAATACGTTCCTGGCAACTACGTTCCTGGCAACTGCTTCACTGTCAGACTTGCGCAACTTCCTAGCTTCCGCAAGTAAAGTAGAAGCTGCCTGTTCACTGTTCAGATGCACGAGTAACTTTTGTGGTTGCTGTCCATCAGTACGCTTACCCAGACGGCGGCAGCCCAATTTTGACACAGTTGGTTTTACAGAGAAATTCTCTTCACAGAGCTATTCAAAGGCATGTTTATCACAATCAACAGAGTCATCCGATGAGACTTCAGGGAGGCCCGAGATCACCACATTACTTTTCCTTCTGTTTATGTCCACTACGGTCTTGTGTATCTCGATACTAAGATCACCAGTAGCAGATAGTTTTACGTCAGCACCACCGTAATCATTGGCATGCTTTGTCTCTTTGGCAGACACAGAAATTTGGCTCTTTAGCTCCGACACTTTAGCCACAACGTCAGCAAACTTTTCAGACAGCTGCACCAATGTAGACTGCAGTTGGGCTATCTTGCTGCTACATTCCAATCGGCAAGAATTACATACCCAACCTGTGTGCTGAACGATGTCAAGCAACTTCTCAACAGTTTCTGATGGTAAACCAACACAGTCACTGTGGAGGTTTATCTTGCATATGTCACATGCAACAAATTCCTCACAGGTGATACTGTCTTTGCACGCTTGACAAAATCTGTTCGGTGAACCGGATATAACAGGTACCGTGTCAGGTTTCACATCTTTGCTAGCAGAACTTGAGGACTTTTTCTTGCAGGTCTTCGTATGATCGATATGTTTGTCTGCGCCACTCCCACTACCTCTATTATCGCCCGTTTTCCAGGTAGCACGCTTCACACAGTCTGTCATCACATGCTCGTAACTTCACATCATTTTTGTTCTTTTTACATCTCCAGCATCGTTCACGCGCCATTTCTGGCAAATTTAAGCACTTTTTTTATCAAGTTTAGAACGAAAACAACCATAACGTAGAATAGCTAATCCGTAGAATCGCTAATCCGTATTCAGCGTGACGTGAAATGCAATGAGGTGTATTCAAAGACACGCAATATGTCATAAGAAGCTCTAAGGTGTCGGCACAGCACAGCACATATGTGTGGGTGTACAGGTGAGTGTGATGTGTTATTGTGTGTAATTTTACTCTCAAACGTGTATAATATGCGGTACTACACTCGACGGGCACGCCATCTTTCTTCTTCACACTACGTCAGTGGCGTATCCAGACAACGGCGAACACAACGGTACTGCCCACGTCGGACTTTTACGTGCACATTTTTTTTCAAACAGTGCAAGTCTGCTTACGACTTTTGGCGAAAATGCCGAGTAAATATTATGTCGGCTACACAGTTTTCAGCGGCATTCTTATTCAATAAATCAAACTTGATCGCCCCAAAACGTAAGCAACGTTTCAGTGATAGTTCAGCGTAAATGTGGTATTAAAGATGATTTATTTGCTAATGGAAATAAAATTCTATTCATTTTTATAATGTAGTCTACATAATGTAAAACAGGCTAAACTTTGGGAAACATAACTTTAGTTTTAGTTTTGGGGGCTGCAGCCCTGCTTCATTTACAAGGTCCTGCAGTTTGATTGCGTTTCTGAATGTTCACAGATTATTGCTAAGTGCCGAATTATCGGACATATTGTCAGACACTCAGGCATACAAGCAGACGGACAAAGAAAGAGAGAAGTGAAGAGGTTGCTGAAGAAAATCTGCAGCAGAATGCATGCGTTGTAGTGCTGCCAATAGCGCGGCGCCACGGACACTGTTTGCGCTGGCGATTAGGCGTTAGTGCCTTCCATTCATTGGCTGACTTCGACACTTTTTGACATCGTACGAAGGACGTCGCTCACTCGTTCTATACAGACCATTGTATGGCTAGCACCGACTCGGACCGAGTTGGTACTGTATGATTTCGTCCATATGCAGCATGGTGTCTGCTCTATAGATTAGACTTACCACTGTCTGTTGGTCCAATAGTGGTGTGATGTAGGCATTAGTCGATCACTGGGCCTCTATCTTTTCTCCCGTCCCTCTACCCTTGAGTCCCAAAAATGGCGCTGTTGTTACTTCTGGATTGAGGCCTGTTAGAATTTACCTTCAACCACAAACTTTTTTTTATTTTGTGCAACTATACGGTTTATTTTCAGCACAAAAGTAGAATAGTTGTTTTTCCAAGAGCGGATACTTTTAAATTCGCACCAGTAATATGGGTGATACAAACAACGCTAGAGCTCGCTGCTGCTACTTTACGTTGCATCAGTAGCATTTTAGTAAGGTTTTGTATCTTTATCTGCAGCGGTTTGGCCGCAATTTTAAATGCAAAGTTTCTGCCTGCAGCCATCACCCATGTGCGCTGAGTTAGCATATCGTACTCTAGCGTTAATTGTAGCGCTCGATATAGCAGTGTCACCATAGCGTGTATGGGTCTTGAATCAACGAATGCATTGCGTCTGCGGCAGTGTTGGTGCAAATGCCGATCACGGCAGAAACATTTCAGTCACGTTTACTTTGCTTTGCGCTGGCAAATTGCATTCTCTCGTTGCAGTCATTGGAAACCAGCCGAAATTAGCAGAGAATAATGTCTGAAAACAGGCTTCCTTCTCCTAGTGCTGCAACTAAGGTCATTGCGGTCGACACTATCGACAAACGCTTTTTTGCAAGACATCAGTTTTGTCTCGTTGAGTCGTTTCACGCGAAGCTTTTCGCAGTAAAATTTGGATAGGCAGGAGAAGCAAATAAGAGAAAGAACGTGAACAGCTACATAAGATGAAATGCTGCCTACTATACGCTACAGACTGGTTTAGTATTAGCATTATTTTCAATTTTGCGTTTTCAGTTCTTAGTTTATTTTTCGTCAGTTCTTTACCTGTTTAGGCTGCACGTTCGTAGACTAATACCCCGTTTACACGATTAAGCTAACATCAAGCAAATATGAAGCATGCAAAAAGCATAGCTTGCATGAAACAATCATCAAGCAAACATCGAGCAAACGTCAAGCAAACGTCAAGCAGTTATAGAGCACATGTCGTGCACGTGTATTTTGAATACATTTGCATGATGGTTGCTTGATGTTTGCTTAATGTTTGCTTGATCGTGTAAACGGAGTATGAGTTGGCTATATCTGTCAGCTCTACGGCGCACGTTAATAACCATTAGCCTATAAAACATCGTTTCGTATTGTTTGTCGTACACACAATATTTATTATGAAAATGTAAACAACGGAAAAAAGTTCTTGTAGCCTATTGCTATTCTGCTGGACTTGTGCCAAGCCCACAAGAGTGCATATTTCACACGGGCGGGGGCGTGTCGTGGTTGTAGATATAGCTATATAAGACGTCGATCGTCGACTGACTTGACTGGCAATTACACTCGCACTCGGACTGCTGTTGCTGACGTCACGTGACGTCATAATGACGTCATACGAGATCACCTGCACGACGAGTGACGTACGTGGACCACCCAAGTAGTCGGCTAATCTGATAATCGCACTTTGCTATGATGGATCACCGGCATAATTCAGCACTCGCGCCAGTTTACTGCTCTCACTCCATTTCGACGACTGGTGAGTGTCAGAAATCGGAACGGGAGACATTTTATAGGTCTGTCGACAACACACATGCGCAGTGGAGCCTACGCAGTCACGTGACAGTCGTTTGAGTGACACCCAAACTCCACTTACTTCAATTTGTTGCACAACAAATAGTAGGCCTACGGCAAACAGTACAATAAATACACAACACAAAAGCCTACAGCAAATCCACAACGAGTTGTGCAACATAGAACCAGCTGTCGTTAGGGAAAACGCGCTACAGCCTATGCAGTCTCTGCTGCAGTACTGATCTTCAAGGTCATCCAAGGTCGATAACTTTCATCTCATTGTAAAGGGCGTATGCCACTTCTTATTAGTGATTCATCTTGGTCCTATCTTTCACTGTTTCCGATTTATGGCCAGTTTTTCATTTGAGAAATTTCCATTTTCCTACCAAATTTGTTTAATTCCAATTTTAAAAATGTTTTCTTTGCACTCGATCTCTGAAATTTTGCATGTTTAGGTTTAAGGCACATGACTAATTATAGTGTAAAAAAATTGCTATAAGACCTAAAATTAGCCACAATACATCCTAACAGGCAGACAGACAGACTGACGCCGAACAGGCGACAACCGTACCATAGACGCCTGAAGCATAGCTGTAGCGCGTCAATAACATCAAATATGAAACATCTAGCACAACAAATCAAAATAGTGGAGGTTGGGCTTTGCAAAGCCTAACAGGTTTTAATCTAACCTGGTGGAATCTGCGCTTTATTCATTCCACCAACCAACCCTCTGTGGTCCAGTCTGTGGATTAGCTAGTAGTAGTATAGCTACATTACGTTATCCGAGCAATCAACAGTTGGGAAAATAGCATCAACAGCGAAGTAAGTAAGTAAGTAAGTGCGTGTAAATAACGTGCAACGCACTCGGTTTGTGAAGTAGAAACGTTTGAAATTGCATCAAGTAGGCCTAAACTCAGAGAGCGATTGTATAAGCTGTTATCAGGAAGCCCGTTTCAAGTAATGATAGAAAATTGTTTAGTTGATTTTAGAATTTCGTGTTTTCGGGAATCGACGGTCGATGCATCGTCAAATGTTAAAGTTAGGACTAAGATAAAGGTTAGAATCAGTGTCAGCAGGCCCGTCGGGAGCCACAGCGAGGTACGAGGAAGCATTCTCGCGGGGTCCACGAACATTTTCGCGGGGCCCCTCTGGGGTGTAAATTTTTGAATTTTTTAAAATGGTGCATGCTAATGTATTTTACATTTCTGAGCGACGGCGGGGCCCCAAACGTCGCGGGGCCCGGGGTAACTTACCCTTTACGCCACCCTCTCGACGGGCCTGAGTATCAGTGTATAGAGTTAGAGTTAAGTTTTGAGTTAAAAATCAAAACTCGACTCAACAGAGTTTGAAATTTGTTCCAAGTATCGACGGACGGACATGCAAGCCTCACCTGGATTTTGAACTGTTGGAACTTTGTCGAAAAAAACGTTTTTTAAAACTTTCGTTCAAATACGCAAAACGTGGGACTGAAAACCCCCATTTTGAAGAAATTTAGGGGGGGCAAATTAAAATTTTAAACACCTATAATGTTTTCCTTTGTCGGAAATTTGCAGCCGTCTGTCGGAATTCTGTCGGAAATTTGGAGTGTCTGTAAGAAATTTTCAACTTTCTGCCCAGACGACAAGTTTTTTAGTGCACGACGCCGCTCGGGAGAGTGACGGTGCAGAGGTGACGTCGGATGACAACTCATTCCCAGCTTGACACGACGACGGCACCGACTGAAAACGTCCGTCCGTCCGTCTCTTGCCAGCAGCGGTATAAACGTCACTCAGTTAATGTCGGCAGGTCCTACGTCCGGCGTATGGTTGCGGCAAGTGATTGAGTGAGTGAGTGAGCGAGTAGAGTTTTACGTCCCGCTAGCTCGACACATTTCCCGGACTTATGCGCACATTTTCACTGTCACTGGTGCCACTAACAACGACATGAAAACGGCAGCAACGCATCAAACCTAAACAACAATAGTAAACTTATTTTTATTCGTGCATTGATGCTGTAGAAAATGAAGCAGTCGAAATTCTGCGTATTACTTTTCGTAAACCGATGAGACAGTTTTATTCGGAGAAAGGAAGGATAGAAAATTGTGCAGCCTCAGTGTTCGATGCATTGTACGAAACTTGACGTGCATCAAGCGTCGACAATTTTATCCAAAAATTGACAAGTTTCGGTTTTCTATCAAGGTTAGGATGGAACTTAGGATATGACTTAGCTCACGACTTAAAACTCTAAACAGTACACGAAACTAGACTCGGCAAAGTTTGTGAAACTTTCTTATTTGTGTTTTTCACATAGCCTATTTTTCTTATGCATTTTGTGGACTTCGTGAGGTTTATAAAATTCATTTTCGTGGTCAACTAGAGCGCTTTCGCTTCCGCAGAACATTTCCGGTGAGTGACGGTGGCCTATACGTGTAGACTGGAGTACGAGATATGGCAGGTGTAACGTGGCGCGATGGACGTTGTTAAGTGATCGATGCGATTTTGATTAGCTCAAGCCCTTGTACGTAGTCAGCACTCTACGGATGGAAAATAGCCCTCTTTAAAAATTGCTTTTTTCTTGCAATTTTAGTCAGCTTTTGGTAGCACTGTTTCAAAATAGATGGAGTACAGATTTTCCCGGTTCTCGATGACCTTCTGTTACTATACATGACAGGTAGTATTGTTGGTTGAACGCGCACATCTATGCAGCTGCCAGTTATACCCCGTTTACGCGATGGAGCAAAAATCAAGTAGGCCTGATGAAACCCCGCCCCCTGGCTCAAATGTAGGCCTAGGCTTAGCCCACAGCTGATCGCTTGTTATATTATGGGCCTTCCAATTACAAACCGCCCGCTATCCTAATTAGCATGCTAATTACTATAGCTCGTCGAGCTAGTTGGATGAATGCTAGCAAACATCGAGCAGACGTCGAGCAATTAGCACGTGTATTTTGAATACATTTGCTCCACGTTTGCTCGATGTTTGCTCGATCGTGTAAACAGGGTATTATAGAGTCGTAACGGGCACAACACGTGCAGGGGCGTCCATGCCACTCAGCGCCAAAAAGCAATCTTTTTTCTCAAAACCCATTTACTCCCACCAATGTAGGCTGTGACTTTTATCTGTCTGTATTCGTAGAAAAATTAAAACTTTGTGCAAAAATTGCACAGGTCAATCTATTTAAACTATATCTGAAGGGTAGAAAATTGTGAAGCCTCAGTGTTCGATGCATTGTCGAGTTACGAAACTCGACGTGCATCAAACGTCGACAATTTTAGCCAAAAATTGTCAAGTTTTGGTTTTCTATTAAGGTTATGTAACACGAAACCGTTTACCTAAACGACACCGGCAATTTAACGGCAAACATGGTAACAAACGTATAAGCAGCGAAAAAAATGGGAAGCGATGTAAGCTTTCCCAGTAGGGCCTAGAGCATTTAGATGCATTTACGACTTTTAAAACCCATCTCGTGATCACGAATTTTCAACATTGTAGGGAAGAGTTTGAACCAATTAAGTCTCTTGTTCTTGAAAACAGCCCTGTGAGGGAGCGCTTTAAGGGGCCCGGAGAGGAGGCAGCGGAGCTCCGGCTGCAAACGCATTTCGACGCATTGACGAGAAGAATTTTAAAATGTATCTTATGGCAACAGATTTTCAACATTTTCGGGGGTTTGAACCAACAGTTGGTCACCAGAAATTTTTTTTAGTTTGCTACCGTATTTTTACTCTTCCGATTTTTTCCAGGAAGCATCATGCTTTCACTTAGTTTTGTTAACGGAGTGGTTGCTCCGACAGTTAGTCAAGTTACTGCAATGCAACGGGTCTGTGATGAGAGTAACGACGAGCACGTGGACACATTTGAGTCTAGAGTTTGACTGGCTCACAGTTGCATGACGTCATGTGACGTCATGTGATGTCATCTCATGTGATGCGGTATCTTGCTGCTGCTGCTGTGTTCAGCTGCTGAATCTGCTGCAGCTGTCAGCTGCGGCATTTCTGATCTATAATTTACCATCAGCATCATCATCAGCAGCATCCCAACTGCACGCTCAGTGATTCTGACTAATAGCCAGACTCACTGAGTGCTGAACGTATCTAAGAGATGAAGCGAAACACCGTAGCGAACTAGTGCTAAGTGGCTTGAGCGCCGTTTAGTTGCACTAGGCCTACTTAGCAATGTACATAATAACTCTTCTTAATGATTTGTTATTTCTATAATCACTAGTAGACATTTTTGTGGCTTATGGGATCACGACTTTGCAACAGTTTACAATGCAGGACGTGGAATTAAAGTTAGTATTTAACAATGCTGATAAGAATGCAAGGTTCTGCAGCGCTGTAAACGCGAAATAATAAGACGTGGCTTTCTTCATCGGCCGGATTATAGTTTAGAATTCCTGTTTTCGTTTATTTCAAATTACCTACCCAAGTAAACGCAACGGTGAACAAGCCAGATTTGTTCGACCGAGTTCTTTTGCATGCAAGGCACTCAAATTGTTTATGGTGCTTTGATGCATTTGCACGAAATGCCCTTGTGAAGTCGACTTCTGTGGATCGACGCTGTAACTATTAAGCAGCTCTTGGAATAACACATTTTTGTTTGATTTGTGTTTTAACTACAAACCTGCCCGCCAGGTGTCAGTGCGGTGTGTAAAATACTGCAGTTTATGGCATACCTGATGCAGACACGTCGATACTGACTGCTTCGTGGCACTTTGCTTCACTGCTTCCATGTAATTCTCCTAGCGCCAGTCGCAGTAATAACGCAAACGGCAAATCACTCTCTTCTCATCACACCACATAGCTTTCATCCACTTTCCGGCTGATTTGTTCTTTATTTTGTTCCTTTTCCCGATAACTCTTCGTTCGGTGTCGAACCTAGCGTCTCTCCATCTGTCGGGTTAACTTTTTGTCTTAGGCCTATGCGTTTACAAACGCTTTTAATTTTTTAAAATAAAAATCGCATTTTGACGTTTTTTCTCATTTTTTCACCTAGTCGTTATTTTGTTTATCATCATCAGCAACAGCAGCAGCAGTAGCGATGGTGGCATAAGCTGGTAGGCTACTAGGTGCACGGGTGATTTGCTAGTATAGTTAACGTGTGTGTGTCTGTCAGCGTACACTATCGAAAAGAATTCGTCAACACTCAACAGACTTGAAAGAACGTAGTCTTAAAAATTTGGCGGTGACTGGAAAGATAAAGAAGAGGAGAGCAGGAGATTGAAGCGTCAGAGATTGGAGCATCTGGATAGCTTGTGTGCACCGTGAGCCTAAGCCTAATACGGCTCATTAGTCATTAGGGTTTCGAACTATTTAGAGGACAGATTGTTCTGGCATCACATGGATGCCAACGTCCTCCAGGATGGCACGGCAACATAACAACATCTAGCGGCGGCAAGGCATTATTGCCCACCGTCAATTTTTGGCTATCGGAAAATTGTCATTACTGTCAGAAAATTTTCTTGTCAAAAAACTGTCTTCCAAAATGCAAAATTTGGGACTAAAGCCGCCATTCTGGGAAAAATTCAAGGGCAGAATAGAAAATTTGAGCGCCCATAATGTCCTTTGTCGGAAAGTTGCAGTGTTTGTCAGAAAATAGCAACTTTTTGCTGTGCCTACGTTTTTTAATTCACGACATCGCTGACAACAGCAGTATTGTGTTCTGGTGTTTGGTCTAGCGTGTAAAACGTGCTGTGAAGACGCACATGTAGGCTATAGTGAGTGGGCCTACTTGCATGGCAACCTGATTTCGGTCTCTCCGCAGCCTCCGGCGAGAGGTTTTACCGTCGCCATCCACGCTGCTGAAATTGGTTCTTACCGGCTGATTGAGCGACTCAGCAATGATGCAACTTTGTTTCTAACATAGGAGGTTCTGAGTTTGGGTTTGGGGATCCCCAGCGCCGTCCAGGAGCGGAATCCGGACACACCGTAAAATGTAGTTGAATGCTGGCACAAACTTCGCCTTTGGATTCAATGTCGTATCAACTTTTCTGCAATTTTATTATCCTATATGTACTGTAATCACTCTTATCCGCCAACTCAGTCTGTTGATGTGCAATTCAGTCTCGGACAGTTGGCTGTTATTTTCACAAAGTATGCGAACAACTCAGCTAAGTTTTCCCACAGTAACTCCCACTAATGCGAGCGCAAGAGAGGTCAATTGCAACGCCATTCGCTATATAAATTCTCATTTTACTAACTTTCACTTACTAACAGAAGACGAAGACGAAAGTGGAATAACTGCACTGTCAAAGGTCTTCAACCCACTGGAGTTTGGGATGCAGTAGGAGGTTGTAGAAGTTTAGGTCTATACGTCGCTTAACTGAGTTCTGTAGATGGTGCGCCGCTCACCGCGTAATTGCGCTCATATTGTGTCACATCATTATTACACGGAATCATCTAGCTGTAGCGCATGTGATTCTACCCATTGCGACACATTTATTCGTTGCGTGGTCTGTCTGTCTGTCTGTCTATCACATCGTGCACCTTGTTTGAACCGTTTGACGGATTAGTGTCATTTGGCTGGTACACTTGTGGGGTCCATACACAGGTTTAAACAGAAAATTTCGGGGCAAACCCCCAGCTAAAAATGCACTTGCTTCGGACTTAGACTACAGAAATTAAATGATTTACTAGGTGGCAGCATTAATCAGCGATTCTGCTTTTTACAGAATTACTTTGGTTTTTGTTATTACTTTGGTTTTGTATTATTGTTAATGTATTATTTTTCTATTCTGTACTGTATATGTGTGTATAACATGAGTTGTTCCTTGACTGTGGGTGTACGTGGTTTGAGCGGATCAGCATGACGGTGATCCTCCTCAACTGTGTCACTCTGGGCATGTTTCAACCCTGCTACGATGTGCCGTGTGTCGACACGCGCTGTCGCATTCTCGAGGCGTTCGATCATGCAATCTTCGTTTTCTTCGCTGTCGAAATGCTCGTCAAAATCACCGCCATGGGCCTTGTCGGTCAGCAGACGTACCTGGCAGACACGTGGAATCGTCTGGACTTCTTCATCGTTGTCGCCGGGTAACTAACATTAACCGCGCAGCAAGTTGACATTTTAGATCAGTGGCTCGTGGCGGGAGACGGGAGACAATTGCGCTCTCCCCCCCCCCGAAATAAAATTAGTTTGTCGCAAATTCTTTTGGCACAATTTTGTCCAAAAATACAAAATTTGGGGCTGAAAATCTATTATTACAGGAAGGATTTGGAGGCAAAATTGAAATTTCGAGCGCATAATTTTTTTTGTCTGTCTAATGCATTGGACAGAGTATAAAATCACCTGAGTGTCCGTGCGTGCGTGCGTCCGTCCGTCTGTCCGTCCGTGCGTCCGTTTTACTTTTCTTCTTTCCCTACTATCTTCCTTCCACTTTCCCTTTCCTTTCCCCTTTTTATTTCCCTTCCCTTTCCTCTTTCCCCTTTCCCATCTTTTTTCCCCTTTCCCTTAACCTTCTTCATCCCCTTTTCCCTCCCCTTCAGCTTTCTCTTGTCCTTTCGTCTTCCCCTTTTTTTCCTTCCCTTTTCTT
>Ga0209671_1007642_pt1 | contig 11240 bp, 5 predicted proteins | sample WorMetHERISLAND2_2_FD_187401 | JGI IMG/M metagenome (GOLD analysis project Ga0209671, IMG submission 187401) | Marine gutless worms symbiont microbial communities from Max Planck institute for Marine Microbiology, Germany - Olavius geniculatus... | ecosystem: Host-associated > Annelida >...
GGCAGGTAACACTGTGTGATCCCATATGACAAGTGACGCTCCGTAGCTCTGAGATGGGTTCGCTCATTAAGAGCTATATTCGGACCTTTAACCTTTAAGGGGGTTAGTTATATACTCGTACTATACACATACAATTTACATCACAATCTTGGTCGGGCTCTGACCGTCGAAAAGTTCAACCCCCAATTCAAACACTGGCTATTTCTAAGCCCATCAGTAATCCTATACCTTGTCCGTATTACCATGCAGCTGTTCAAGACTAATGACCCTTTCGTTTGAAATAGTAAACTATCCTCGTACAGTCGTAGCCTACCAGAAACCACATTGCTGCTTTACCAGCGTGCGCTATTTTTTATTGTTATACCTCAACGCAAAATACCGCACGCAATTGGTCCAAATTGCGTCACGTGACATTCACAAATACGCATTATTCACCAACCGCTCAGCCAACCAGTCAATAGTTAACTCAATATTGCCTCGAAAGTAATATCAATGTAACTATTGACTGGTCAGGCCTCATTGATATTGAAGACGTTTATGACCACGTCGACGACACATGGCTGGCTGGCTGTAGTGTGGCTAAATCGTACGTCGTAGTGTTGTGTGACCCATGTATTGTGGTTAAACCGTACGTCGTACGTTGTCACTAAACGACCATGTTGTTTGTTTACTTTATTTGAAAAGACCATAAAATACACAAATTTTGCGTTGAGGTATAGAAAAAAAACAAATTGCAACTGACGTCATCGATCATTATTAATTTTTTTTCCTCAGCTTGTACAATATTGCATTTGATATTCGACCTCAGGCAATATTTTACGAACTTCGAGGAAATTTTTTTTAATAATGACTTCGACGCCAGTCACAATAGGCCTATTTTTATAGTACGCTACGGCAGGCTAAGAGCAAGTCAGAAAAATATTCTCGACATCAAATTTTATTAAAACCTAAATCGTTTAGTTTAAATGTTTCCTTTTGCCTGCTTTCCGACTGTTTGTGTTAACTGTTTTTGCAGTTTGCACACACAAAAAAAATTGATAGTAGGCCCCCTCCAGGGCTGCAATTTCATCTTTCATGCATAGACCGCAGTACCAGTGGCTGCCGTGGCCACGCGAAAGTGCATCAAGAGACTGTTTAGTCGGTTCAATCAATAAGCTTATTATACCGCTAGAAGCCTACGATATCGATACAGCAACAATGCGTTTTAATCGACTTTGGAGCGGCTGATTATGGATGTCCCGACGTCGACGTCTTCCTGTCTTGCTTCAGTGGCCAGTGGGTGGTGACGCCTACCGAATACAAGTTAAACATTGATTCGCAGAGACTAGAGACTAGAGAGATGCTGCAAACATAGGCCTACGACTTACGCAGAAAATTTTGTCAAATGCAGGAAACTGAAGCTAAATAACCATAGGAGGCACTGACTATGGGCACGTGTTTCTTCTCCTTAAGAACCTCCTAAGTTACTCCATAGTGTCTAAATGCACCTAAACACTTTATTTTCACACACACGCACAAAATTGAATAAACAATTCTGCGGAGAAGCACCGCCTCCTCCCCAGACTCCTTCTGTGATGGGGAGGAATCCGGGGAGACACCTCTCCCTCTCCCCACACTTCACTCCTCAAGTGCTTCCTTCTATATCCATATCCTGGCTACGCCATTGGACTGGGCAATATCATTTTGGTGATATTTCGCTGTTTTCGGCATGTTAGTCATTGAATATAGGCCTACCTATGCATTGTCGCTGTTAACGTGCAGGTCTAACTGGCATACAGGGTGGGCCAAAAAGTAAGCTATTGTATTTTTTCTACATTTTTGCTAAATATTGGCCACTTTTCACAAATTTTTATCACTAGAATCTGACAGAAATTTGTTACATGGTGCATGCACACCACACTTATTATGCCACTGCACTACCTTGTAAAATATAAATATCTAAAAATGTACAATATCTACAAAATGGTAATGAGGTCGAGTGGTAAATTTTAAAGTATTCATGTAAAATATTAAATATAAGTTATAATAATTGTCAAATAGGTTTAGATGTGGCTACAGAAGAAGTTTTCATGTTTCAGAAAATAGTGCACAGCTTGTAGGGTCGCACAATTAAAACACATTGATCTGTATGCTCATGCAAAATTGCATCCATCAAACAGTACTAACCGGGCCCGGAGTAGAGTAACTTCGTTTCAGCCGAAACGCGTTAACAACTACGCCACGCCACCAACGCCAGTACCGTGGCGCCGCCTTGTGAATGATATAGACTTGTCCAGGCCGAAAGCGCCAAAAAATCCATAAAACCCCTTATTTTGGCGTTCAAGGTCATCCAAGGTCATTGAATTCGGCGCCAATCGAAAGCCAGTATACGATTTCCTATTAGTGATTTAAAGTAACCTATGCTTTATCTCGCACCGTTACTGAGATACAGCGAGTTAATAGCCAAAAATCGCAAATTTTGCCTACCCCCCTCTCATTTAGCGCCCTCGTTCGGGGTGACCTCCTTCGAATTTATGGAAAAGCTTTACGGTTCCTGAAACTAGAGTCTTCCGAGCAGCCAACGGTGAAGATTTGGTGATCCTAGCTTGGACCGTTTTTTGCCTGATCCATCCGTGTGACAGACAGACGGACAGACGGACGGACAGAATTGCGATGGCTAAGACGCGCTGAAAGCAGTAGCTGCTTTCGCCCGTAAAAACCTTCTCTCCGTTTGTAGATATTGTATGTTTTTGGATATTCATATTTTACAAGGTAGTGTAAGAGTAGCGACATAATAAGAGTGGTGTGCATGCCTCTGAGTACCAAATTTCTTACAGAGTCTGTGAAAATTGATCAATATTTAGCGAAGATATAGACAAAGTGCAATAGCTTACTACTTTTTGGCCCATCCTGTAGTATAGCTTTTTTAGCTGCGGTTTTGTTCATTTAATAACTTTCTTTAGTATGTTTGCATTATGTCTCTGTTTCTCGTGTGAGATTAATTTTTAAAGCGTAACACTGAACATGAAGTCGACTTTTTAAAATTTTTATTATAATATAATAAGCATCAGACCATTCTTGTTGCATAATGATAATTATTATTGGCTTCAATCAGAGCTGACGGACGATAAGAAGCGGCATTGGTTGGCTCGCTGATGGTCTATACATATTCAGTAACCTTGCGGTTCGGGCTGGCGGCGCTGCAGAAGTGCGCTAGCGCTGCAGAGCCCAGCAGCAAACAGCTGAGAGCAGCTGCAGCAGGTGCTCGGTTGACTATCGTCCTGTCGTCACTCGTTAGTCATTAGTAGCTGAGCGGAGATGTTGTTCGTCGTCGTGTGCGGCATTGCGGCGTCGTTTGGATTGCTGAATTACGTCACATTTGCAGCCGAAGGTAAACCGACTTTGTGTAGGCCTTAACTTTATCGTGCATGTTGCGTATGTAGTTGATAGGCTAAGTAAGCTTTTGCAAGTGCCTTGTCACTTGTCTGCCAAGCCGCTGGACAGATGGCTAATCAGCTAGTCTTGCATGTATGTACAGAACGCAAAGTCTTTCCCGAGCCATCAGGCCCTTAGGGCGCCGATCTTCGTTTTCTTGCCCTCAGCCAGACACCGGTATACACTGCAAAACCACACGTAATGCGGAAAAGAGGTTAGAGGTTAATTTTAACGTTATGCGCTATATAAATTTACTTACTTATTTCTTTATTTCGGTTACATCTCTGGGAGTCGTTCCTGACGAGTTCACTGAACGATGCACAACCGCACGACGACGTCACCATAGCTTTAAACCTCGCCCAACTCGCACTATTTTTATGCGCGACAGCAGAATGCTTCGCGCGTCTTAGCCATGGCTTCGGCGTCCACCCGTTCGTCTGTCCGTCTGTCACACTCTGAATCTGTATCAAAGCGGTGTATGCTAGGATCACAAAATCTTCACTAAGAGTTGCCTTAAAGACTCTAGTTTTTTGACAAAATTTTGTGCCCATGAGGTGGTTCCTCTCGATTGAGGACGTCAAAGAGGGGTACCCCATAAAAGACGTTATTTTGCCGCTATTGGCTCGTCAAGTGTGAAAACGGTGGCAGTAATGGCGTAGGCCTAATGTTAATACGATGCTTGACCTATATGATCACTCGGTCGTGCTTACAACTTCGATCCCGGGTCGGGTCGCTATCAAGCGCTTACTACTTGGATGGGCGACTCTCTAAAGCGTTTCAGTTTATAACCTAGCACCAAGGTCAACTGATTTTTCCATTTTTTCGGGGTTGGTAAATCGAGTACTTGTTTGTTGCCTAGGGTTGAGGCGGAGCATGTTCACCTGAGTCGGTTGACAGGTTTTATGATATGTAATCCCATGTAGCTGATGACGCTCCGTGGTTCTGAGTTGGGTTTCCATGAAAAGCCATAGACACCTTTATAAAAAATATTTAAGCCTTTAACTGTTTCTGAGACAAAGTCTCCAGTCTGTATTAATGGATATTTTGTCTTACAGCAAGTCGGCATATTTCTTGAGGGATGTGGTCAGAGGAGCGATGTGCGGGGTTCCCCATGCACGATCTACATTTGGACTCTGCAGATCACGTGGCTGAATAGTTAGACCTACGGATTCGGATTCAATTTCCATTCGTCGCTCCACCTGTGGATGATAATAGATGTCGTTCGCTTGCATGGCGGCGTCTAAGATAAAAGTGCCGGTGGGCCGGTCACCGCTGACAGACGACGACATTCGAAGGCTGTTATTTATTCCCCGACAGCTGGCTGGACCCGCACGCACGATTGCAACTTTCCGTATAATTTTCTCGAGGCTGCTGCATTGTCAGCAAGGACACTAATGTGTCTATGTCCGGAGGCGAGGCCTGCGTGTGACGCTGTCACGGGTAACTCAGTCCACTGGGACTCGGATAATGACCTAAGTGTCGCGCCCACAGCCTCCACGCTACCTTGGCCGTCCGACTCTCGACATCACTGGTACTCGTACTGTACGTCGTGACCTCTGGTGGCGGGAATTTGACTCGCTGTAATGAAATCAGTCTTTTATTGCCGGTTAATAATAGCAGTCGTTTGTCTTCTTCGGTATATACGGTTACGTTTATCAGTCCTGCAGCAGTATGACTGTGAATTCTAGCCAGTCAGACGTTCTCAGTTTGACCTTTCTCAACGTGGACCGCCTGTCTGTCTGCCTGTTTATCTGGATGTTTGTCGTCTTCTGTAGTGTAGGGTGTGAAAAACGCCTTATTGCCAAGACTGCTATGGAAAACTGAAAACTATGCACAAAACGACGATTTTGCACGAGTGTAGGTTTTAACGTTTTCTATCACTCATTAATATGCTGGTATTTCAAAACGTTTATTAGCAGTTTTCGCCACTGAGTACCGAAATATTTGGGAAGTCATTTCTGCCTGGTCTCCGTCAACTTCTAGCGTACATCGGCGTACATCTTGGTTGGTTTGCGTATGGGTGGTTGGCTGAGCGTGACGTTGCACACTAATGTAAGACGACATTCAGCACGGTGGCTCCGCGGTGTCTGTGACCGGCCGCTGTATGCCGCCCGACATCAACTGACCACTCTTGCACGCTGTTCGTCCCTCCGTCTATCTGTCCGTCCGTCGGCTGGCGACATGCCGGCGACCGTTGCCGCTGCTGCCTGCCCCGTGATCCCTCGAGTCATTCTAGGATTATCTACGATCCCGGCCCTTGCCGTCTACGCGGTCAGATCTCGGACGCATCTTAAGACGCTGGATGGCGGTGCACGTCGCAGTACGCAGTGATGGGAGGTCGTTGTTGGTATGGCCGACCACCGACCGAGCGCTGGCTGGATGGTAATTCAGATTGATCTTGCCAATTTCCGAGCTTTTGCCTGTTAGTAGGGCGCACTCGCTTCTCCAGCAGCACGGCTGCAGTAAATGTAGACGAATCGAAATCGACAAGCAGCCTCTTGGCGACAAACATAAAACTCAGTTCATCGCTCATCACGGTGGACGCAGTACACACGTGGTTTCGCGTTATGTAAGTGCAACTCCCCGCTTCTTCAGTCCTGGATAACGGTGGGTACAAGTTTAATATAGGATTTTTAAAGACGATATCTTCCCACAGAACATAATTATGGGGCCCAAAAGCTACTTGTCGAACTCGAAATAGACAAGGTGCATCACCGTTACCCGTCGGGCATCGATAGCCGTATTGTAAATATGTACCGGTACAATTTTTGGAGGGCGGGGGCGTTGTGTCCTATCCTGTGAAGACAGGTGTTTTTACTAAGATCATTTCAGTGAACGTACTGAACGGTACGTGAGGCACCCCGTTCGATCGGAACATTGGCTCAAAACGTAGCCTGCGATTCTGTGAATGTGTTTCAAATTCTGTTATCCCCGCGGGACATATGGGCGTACGCTGTAATGTCGTACTCGGCGCATGTAGGCCTAATTGATATGTTTAATCCAAGTCCGGCGTTGCGTACGTGAGTGATGCAACGTAATTGGGTGGATGCTGTGCGGAAGAGTTGATCTTGTGTATGTCATAATATTTATAGCCACGCATCATTTCCGAGCTGCTGCTGACGGTGCAGTGGAACTGGCTGTCAGCCGACGGCGCCGGCACTTTGACGCTGATGATGTTGGCTGCGACACATGTCAAGGCCTACTGGCGTCATTAACAGCGCGCGATGCTGATGACAGAAACATGTCAGTGACAGCCGGCAACTGGCACCGGTCGAGTCTGCCGGTCGGTTAAATTGATTTGATATCAGCGCGCCGATGACTGTCACGACAGAGTGGGTGCACGTTCATCATATCATGCTTTGCGACGCACTGGCAAACAGCAAGTCCGTCTCAGCAGACAAGAGTTTCCTGTTGTGGCACGGAACATCGTGCGATGCGTTTATTTGCGAAGGCAAAAAAGTTTTAAGATCAAACTAGTCCCGAGAATCGACTGTTGAATAATAAGACGGGGTCGACTTTGACTTCAAGATCTGCAAAAATGATCATATACGACGAAATTTGTGAGAGTCCGATGTTTGATTGATTTGATACTTGACTGTTTTTTTTCTCTGTGTGGTGTTTGCAGTTGTTCTGCTGGACACGGCCAAGTCGGAGACTCTCAACTGGGTCACGTATTCCAGCGGGGATGAAGATGTCGTCGGCAGACGTGGGGTACGCTAACATTACAGTGTACTTTACGCTACATCGGCAGCATGCTAAGTTACTAACAGTATCGCACTGCAGTTTTAAAATACTGTATTTTGCATTTTTGCCGCTTTTCATTGCCATTGCACCACAGAGGCCAAGACGTCAAGGTCAAGTCCTAGACGACGATTTTGTGTCCTCGACGTCCTTGATGTCAAAGACAGTCCTCGAGAACCCTATCTCTGCTGGTTCAGGCCAATGTTTTTCTGGCATACAACGTTATCAAAGGGCGGCGATTTTTTGTGAGCATTGGGGGGACTGGGGACAGACAAGGGGGTCTAAGAGACGGAAGTCCCAGCGTTTATATTTTATGTTTCTGTATTTTCGTTTTTTTTTCGAGGGGAGGTGTAACTGAAGGCATGAGGTTGACGAGCACATTGAGTATAAGCGATACAGACAGACAGACAAACGAGCTGCAGTATAGCAGCGTTGTTTCTGGGAGCGGACGAAGACGGCGACGGTCGATCGGATCAATGCTTGTCACGGTCAGTGCTTATTGTCGTTGATCGCCGCTGGTGATGTGCATGGCCAACAGGCGTCAAATTGGCGTCGTGTATGAGCTGGTTGCTGTCAACATGACGCGGTCGTGTTTCGTGGTCGATGATCATTTGCGTCCGGTCGTTCTCGAAACACAATAGACCTAGCTGCAGTAGTTCAGTAGTTTTAAGTTGGCGGCATAACCACTATGCTCTATGCCGTATTTCATAATAATAATTTTGTCGTTAGACCAGTATTGAACATAACCCCCTCACCTGACATAGAGTATTATGCCCCGTTGCCTTTATATACCAAATCTGCCTTACTACAACGAAAGTTTACTATAACAAATGCTGTTGTTCAATTTTTCACCAAAATGTCGAGGTTAAGATACGTTGTGCTAAAAATTTTCTTCATGTCGGAAAAATTTCCACCAAAAATACTAAAGCTGGTGCTATTAGTTCCCATTTTAGGGGAATTTTGTGGGGTCAAAATTGAAATTTCGAACACACATTATCTCCTCTATCGGACATTTGTCACTGTTCGTCGGAAAATTGCAACTTCTTGCTCTGCAACCTTTCTAGCCCACCCACGGCGCCGCGGCTATGAGCCACTACTGCACAGTAACTGCTGTGTGAAAACTATAGAATAGGCCTACTGTTCAGAACGTGCCGCAGTGTCGGGATTCTGCATAGTAGGCTGTTATCTGCCGTCCCAGGTGTTTATTTGATTAGCCGTCGGCGAGTTAACATGAACTATTTACGAGAACGTCACGAGCAGGACTGGTCGTAGGGACTGATTCTACTGCTGCTTTCTTTCCTGATTATGGTGCTTTTGACGTGCACTTGCTGGACGATTTTTGTGTGTACTGCTAAACACTAGCGCCGCTTTGCAGCGTATGTCATCCACCTGAAATTTGGGGATGTTCTCTATAGTTTAGGTTGCAGATGTTGGGCTCTGGAGAGCTAAAACCCAAACTTGCTTACTTTTAAAATAAACAAACGTATCAATACGTCAGCGTTGCAGACGGACGGACTCGCGGTGGCAATAGTGTGCTTTGCGTGCGCTGTATCGTCCATCGCCAAGTATTAAGTCAGTGATCCGTGTCGCAGCGACGTCGTGTTGCGGTTGCCAGTCAGCTGTAAACTCGTATAAACATCGACGTCACGTCACGCTGTCGGTCAGTCGACGCGCCGTGAGCGCGGAATAAATTTTACGTGTTTATTTGCCGGATAAAGCGAGCGGCGAGCAGCCGGTCAGTGTGTGTGTCCGGCGATTGCGACCAGGTGTTGACCGTTCTCCGCCACTCCGTGCACCGACCCTTTCGTCAAGCTTTCCACTTCAACAGACAGATCGCCGCTGACCACATCAAGCGCAAACCCCACTCAGTTCGACTTGTTGTCGATCCGTCGTACAGTAACTCGTTAACCCACGATAAATCAACGATCTTTATTACTTACTTCTGCAACGTCTTTTGCACGGCTTATTGTCCGATTTGTCGTACAGTACAGTCGACGACAAGTCGACGTAGTGCAGTTTAGGCATTACCGGTCAGGAGAGATGAGGTTAGACAGAGAGTTGTGGTGTTCGCTATCGAATCACGTTGCACGTAATTAATCGCCGGGAATGTCGACGGTCGTGGCGCCAGGGCGAAATGCGCAAAATCTACTGATTCGTATAAACTAAACCATCCGGCGATCTCTGTGTTGCCGTCTTATCCCGGCCGCGTTAAGCTTGCGTTCATGTTACGGGGGAAATGAACTGACCCGGGGAAGATTTTGTTCTGAAGCAAATGGGTTTACATGTATTCGTCGGGAGGGATTCTGTCCTAAGTTCTTGATGGGGGATTTTCTGTCGGTCGTGAGTTTAGCTGAGGCACAGCACTATACGCTGGATGAGATGTCGGTCGGTTGACGGTCATTTGTCTGGAGTGACATCGTCCGGTCGAGTGCAGTGTTTGTGGCCGCCGGCGTTTCGACGAATGTCTCCAAGCAGCAGTCCAGTCGCTCGTTACAAAGCGTCTGTAACTGTAATGTCTTCGGCGTTCGTCTTTCTGTGACTGAGATTGGCGCCGTGTAATAAGACTGATGGCTGCTGCTGCTGCTGTTGCAGCTGTTCTGCATGCTTTGTTGTTCTCGTCTCTTGCCGTCAGCAGCTATCAACACCTCCGACGAAACGTAGGTCCCTACACCCTACCCTATCATACAGCGCTGGATCATTCCTTCACTGACTGCAGCTTATAACGGCGCCAATACGCTGATTGACACACTTCGCATTAACGGCGGTCGCCGAGCCAGTCTCCGAGTAGAAAATGCGTGCACCGAAAAATAATGGTGTCCAAATAAATATCCGGCGAGAGCTAAGTAATTGATCAGTAAGACGTATAGCACACAGTGACCTATTGGCGCGTACTATACGTGGCTTGTCTACCGCTGAGCGATCCGCGTGGTGATGCTGCAGGCTATCTCGTGTGTTTTCGTCATTCTTCGCTCCGTTATAAATTACACAGCATGCATTCGTTGATTTCTGGCGGTTCGTCTAGTGTTCCACCGTGTCGATACGTATATGGGTATATGACACATACTGCGATAGCAATCGTCGGAGCTCGATTATTTACTGTATTATCGTGCGTCGACCGCGTGCCGTGATGGTGCTCAGAAAACTGCTCGGCTGAGATACGGGGTCTCGTACGTCATTGATCAGTCGGTTTCTTGTTATCAAGCTTTCTTTAGAATTTTTTTGTAGCTGTAAGCGCGCTCTGAGCTGCAGTTCTGTCTCGTGCACGCGTGCATTAGTCGACGCCACACCTATAGATAAGTCTGCTGGTTCACGTCGTTTTGTTCTCTGCTGCAAGTGTCATCGTTATTAGCGAAATTGCGATAAGGTTCTCAATAAAGGCGATACACATGCATGATGTGTATCGTGTAACGCGAAACGTTGTGATTTCGTAAATGCTAAAAGATTTGCACCTTAAAGGCAGTTTTGACTGCTGCAACATTTTTTATATTTAACTATTTCGAAAATAATCGTATATTGGCTGTCATAACGCAGTAGTTTACGATTTGATTATATGAATAACCGCGTTAACGTTCATAATCAATTTGAGTGGCTTACCAAAATAACAGATAGTTCTTGTGGCGGCTAAGGTTCTTGTTTCAGCGGGGCGACTGAAAACGCGAGACTGGAAAACCCGGCACCAACTCGCAGGGGTGGAAAACGAAGGAATAAATTGTATGGACAGCCAATGGGACAATTTTTGCAATTTATTGAAATAACAGTAAGTCTTATATTGTAATTCATATTTGCAATATAATTAGCAAAGCAATCGCAACTGTCAGTATGTGCCGTACTGGCAGAAACATTTAAAAGTCGTTGAACAATGACAAACAAGTAATTTGAGCAAAGCTCATGAGACACGCGACAGCCTTAGCAGTTATTATTCGCAGGTTGTCTTGATTTAACTCTATCTATTTTTACGCAATTCACTCTTGAAATCTAAGCCACAGCCACAAATTGGAAAGAACACTAAAACCCCTATTTTTGAAATTCAAGGTTATTCAAGGTCATCGATGTTTACACCAATAAAAAGCTTGTCACTATATTGC
>Ga0209671_1007644_pt1 | contig 11236 bp, 6 predicted proteins | sample WorMetHERISLAND2_2_FD_187401 | JGI IMG/M metagenome (GOLD analysis project Ga0209671, IMG submission 187401) | Marine gutless worms symbiont microbial communities from Max Planck institute for Marine Microbiology, Germany - Olavius geniculatus... | ecosystem: Host-associated > Annelida >...
GGGGGAGGTGGGCCCGGCTGGGACGGCGCCGCCGTCTGCCCTGGCACCGGGGGCAGTGGTGGCGACGGCTTATTGCGACTGTAACCAAACACACAAACACAACAGCATAATATTGTTACTTGTTTGTTTGTTTGTTTGTTTGTTTATTTGTTCAAAGAAACATTTAATAAAACAGCAACAATGTTGCTGTTTTACTTTATTAGCTTATTAGCTTTATTAGCTTTCGCATACTTATCTTTAATTCTTGCACTGTGTGTCTGTACGTTTTCCTTAAATTTTGTCTGAGCATCAGCCTTTTTTTGTTGACACGAGCTGTAGGCGTCTTTGGTAGGCCTACGGTTGTCGATCGTCTGTCCGTCCGTATGTCACGAATGTATTGCGGCTAAACGGTGAGTAATACGGCCTAGGTTGCTACTGATCACTAATAGAAAATCGCATCTGCCCTTTCAGATGAGATAAAAAAAAATCATCGACCTTGGTTGACCTTAAAGGTCAGTACTGCAACAGGAACCGTATACGCGCTGTAACGCGTCTTTCCTAGCGACAGCTGGACATTCTTGTTATTGTAGGTGTATTATATTGCCCTGCTAATCCAGTAAACGAATGAATGGCACCGTGCACAACTGAATGTGTTAGCCTAGGCCTTCTAGTCAACCAACAGCTGCGACACTGATCAGTGGTCAGACTCAGCCACTGGCCAGTCAGCCATTCAGTGCCATGCAGAGATGGCCTACTGTAAACAGGCGTCATTGAGAAGACCCAACGAGAGACTGGCGCACCCAAGTCTACCTGGATCTATAACAAAAATAACTTCCTTCCTCTTATAACTAATATATTCTTCACTTAATTTCCTTCTTCACTTTCAACCCCCACCAAAAACGCGCCCCTGAAAGCTAGCCCTATCCTTCCGCCCCTATCCCAAATTTCTGGATCCGCCACTGCCTGAGCTGTAAGAGTGATTCTTGGGCGTTCACGTACATGTCCGTGGTGGCGGGTGACGGTCGTTGCGGTGGCGCCGGTGCAGCCTGGTCGCTAGAGGTCGCACCTGCCGGTGCAGCTGGTCCCCGGCCACTCTGCGCAGGTTGTGCCGGTGGCGGCAGTGGCCTCGTTGTCGTCGTTGTCGCCGCTGGTCGCGGCGGTTGCTGCGGTAACGGTGGCGGCGGACCGGACGGTGGCGCCCCCGCCGTCTGACGGTCACCATACGTACTACGAGCTGCTGAGTCCGTCGGATATTGCTGCGGCTGCGGCTGCTGGGATTGGGATGCGAGAGGAGGAGGATGGGAAGGATGGGGATGAGGGGGAGGTGGTTGTTGCTGTGGCTGACCATTGATGGCGTAGTCCATCAATGCCCCCGCGCTCGTCGTCTTACTGTACACAGCATCATTATCGTCATTGTCATTTATTGCATGAACGATATCAGCAACAGCTATAGCATAATACAATTAAGTGCAACAGAAACGAGAGTAGATACTAGGCTTTATTCTTCTTCGATTCACACGAAACTACGAGAGTCGCTCCATGACTAAGTTAAACAAGAAATTTGAGCTAATGTTCACGAGACGCGCGAAAGCCTATAGCAGTTCCGGTTCACGCTAAGTTGATATACAAATACCAAATTCTCTATCAGAATCAACGGATCGCATAACGATAGTTCCGTCGTGGCGCCACTTTGTGAATGATATAGATTTGTGTCGCAGCCCAAAATCGCCAGAAAAATTCATAAAAAACCCCTATTTTGGCGTTCAAGGTCATTCAAGGTCATTAAATTCGGCGCTAATCGAGAGCCAGTGTACGACTTCCTATTAGTGATTAATAGTAACCTAGGCCATATCTCGCATCGTTACTGAGATACAGCGACTTATTGGCTAAAAAATTGCAAACTTTGCCCACGCCCTCTCATGTAGCGCCCTCGTTCGGGGTGACCCCCTTCGAATTTATGGAAAAGCTTTACGGTTCCTGAAACTAGAGTCTTCCAGGCACCCGATGGTAAAGATTTGGTGATCCTAGCTTGCACCGGTTTTTTTGGCTGATCCATCCGTGTGACGGACGGACGAATGGACGGACGAACAGACAGACAGACAGACAGAATTGCGATGGCTATGACGCGCTGAAAGCAGTAGCTGCTTTTGCGCGTAAAAACAGCGTCATTTTGTTAGTTTTCCAAATATGAAAATCCTAAATATGCGTTTTGTACAAAATTTTGTTTTTAACATATGTACAAAGGTTTTTGATGATGACGCCATTATTGTAACGTCATCTGTTCATAGAACACAGTCTATCTGTGTATTATTATCTCAGTATTATTCTCTCCACCAGTAATGCATCATGAGTCACAAGTGAAAACAACACAGGAACGAAAAAAACGTATAAACTTAGTAAGTTAAATGTCACCTCTTTAAAACTTAAACATTGGTGTTTCATTTTTCAACATCCAAGTTCGATAAAACATTTTGTCCCAGGTGTCAACAAGCTTCTGAATGCCCGACGCAAAGAACGACGATGTTGGCTGCTGTCCAAGCCACTGACGAACGACTGATTGCATCTTGGTAGCTGATGCAAATTGTTGCCAATCTAGAATTTTCCTATAACATCAAACGTGTATTTTTGGCTTTGTAAAACACTTGTCGTTATATACTGGACACATATTAAAGTAAGTCTTATTTGCATTAAGTGTTTTGGCCACAAAAAAAACGAATAATGACACACTATTCGTTACGGGTCAATTTCAGTGGCAACGTCACCGTATTTAATGTTTATAAATGACGTCACAGTGACGTCATCCTAATAAAACTCCTAAGAGGTAACCAAAATTAAATTTCCTACAAAATGTATATTTCGATTTTTTGGTATTTGGGAAACTAACAGAATGACGCTGTTTTGTAACTTATTTATAGAACGACCCTCGTATAATACACAAAGCGGCGGAACCGAGCTGCCGTTTCAGTTGCGTTGCACGGGCCGTAAAGCGAACGAAATGGCACGATTCAGTTCGCTTCAGCTCAGGTTATTTCTGTCGCTCTGTACACGATTTTGTAGAAACGAGGGTTTATGCCGTCATTCATAAAAACATTGCAGTGGCTTAGAGACAAAGGAAAGCCCAGTCTCCCAAAGCCCAGTCTCCCAATCTCACAGACAAGATATAAGCACACGTTTAAGCTGCACTAAATTTGCCAGCTTAGTCAGCTGACGGTTGATTCTCGAAAAAAATGATTAAAACTGTTGTCACCAGATCAATGCACCAAATTCCGTCGCATACCCCGCTGTAAAAACTCAGAGCGCTTCCCTAAATCCTCTACCTGAATTTTAAGGGTCCTACTTTAAATAAAAGGGAGGGAAGGAGAAGAGGAAAGGTAAAAGAAAGAGATGGAAAATGGTAAAGAGAGAAGAAAAGGGGAGGAAAACGAACGAAAAAGAGAAAAAAAACAGGGAAAAAAGAGATCCCAATTTACATTTCTAGCTACGCCGGTGTCCACGGTCCTGTTGGAGAAAGAAAGTAGGCCTACGAAGGAAGACGAGACCTGATCGTTGTTGTCGACAGAGACCCTTTGCGACAATAGACCTCCATCTTATTGACGACCAGCTCCACAATATGCCTGAAGTCGTCACCGTGAGCGCCACCGAGCAGCGCCATAGACGAGTCGCTTACCTGAAATAACATCACCATTCACCAACTCGTCATCATGATCATTTTATCATCATCATCAGCAGCAGCATCAATGCATCTCTCGCTATATACATCGAACACAGTAGAGTCTGTAACATAGATCTCTTAAGATAAGGACTGACGGCGGCCATGCTCGGGTCCGCATATACGGTTTAGCCACAATATATGCACACAGAAAGTACAAATCATACAGTAATCAAATTTGCAGCATTTGTTTACGACGTCTGTGACACTACGTGTAGCCCACAAAATTTTGTAACAAACAAACCACGTTTGACAAAGTTATAGTAAATATACCAAAAAAAATACCAATGGACCCAAGTTCGCGGACCCGAGAACGGCCGCCGTCAGTCCTTATTTTAAGAGGTCTATGGTCTGTATAGACGGTAACGAGAAAAGTGGAAAAACGAACGCTAAAATGCGTTACAAATGGTATCCATGAAATGCGATATCAAATGCTCAGCGCTTTTGCACATTTCTCTGATAGTTTTATTCGTTTTAATCACAAATTTCGTTTTTGTTACGAATCTTGAAGCCTACGTCCATTTCGGTGATTACACCAGCGGCACGAGTTACATTTTAAAAAGTCGCGAGAGGGCAGAAAGATGCAATTTTCCGATGCAGACAGCTGAAAATTTTTGATGGAGTAGAGTATGAGTGCTCAAAATTTGAATTTTGCTCTAAATTCTTCCAAAATGGGAGATTTCCTGCCTCAAATTTGGTTTGGAAGACCATTTTCCAACAAAAAAATTTTCTGATAAGCTAAAATTTAAGGGGAAAGGAGGAATTGCTCCTGTCTTTTTTTTACCATGATGCCACTTGATTACATAGTTCCTCTAGTATTGTCAGGCTATGTTGACTGAATACCAATACCGTAAACGCGCTTACCCATCTCGATACTAACCCGAGTCGACGTTCAGTAACTTTGTCGACGCGGTACCGCCTCTAAAGGCGCGTACAGAGCGACCTAACTAGACTGAACTAAACTTAACTGAACTGGAGTAAAAACTGAACTGGAATGACTTAGTTTTTAACGAACTGATCAATGGGCGAGCAGTGATGCATTACTGTAGGCACCATCTAACAGCGTCGGCGACTACGCCCTGCTCGCCTATTGCTCAGTTCGTTAAAAACTAAACCAATGTCAGTTCAGTTCAGTTACGTCGCTCTGTATGCGTCTTAGCCAAACTGCTGATGAGCAGACGTTGATCAATCTACTCAGCGGCAAAGCAGCGCCGTCTCAGACTTACCGCAGATTAGCTAAGCAGGCATTCTTATGTGAGATATAAACTTAGCGCCCGAGTTAATACAGTAGATTGGTGTCGTACTGCATAACAATCACTGCCGTGGTCATATCGATTAGCAATCGAAACAAGTTACTTTATACCCCGTTTACACGATCAAGCTGCTCGACGAGCTGGTTCGACAAGCTGGCTATATGTTAGCTGGACGAGCCAGCTCGATGCTCGACGTTTGCTCGATGTCTGCTCGATCGTGTAAACGGGGTATTACTTACGTCGATTATGTATTCACGCCCGTCCTTTGCCTGCACGGCCTGGACTGCCACCAAGTCGAGACCGCCAAACAACTGACTGCATTCGTCCGCCCACAGTTTGTATCTGCAAGTAAACACACGAAAATCAATTGTCTACCTCTTTAACGGGAGATCACATAATCATTGTCACGCCAGTGTAGGCCTTTGAGTCTAATCGTAACAAAATAAAATTGCATCAATTAGGTCATAAGTGACGTTAGTGTAAACTATGGGTCTAATAAAATAAATGCGCAACTGACAAAGTAAAAGTCAGATCGTGCATAAAACGATGTAAGTACCTTGATCAGTATTTCCTATATGGATCACGATGAAATTCTATAAAAATACACTATACACATAATTAAAAGACTGTAAGCATGGAAGCTATCGTGTTGTACAAATCCAGGATTTTCCAGCCAAATTTTCAAACTTGGTCACGTGTCACTGACCGTGCCCGTTTCACTTTCAGGGACTATCCAGAAATCTTTGCTTCACTCAATAGTAAAAAATTTATCCACAAATGGCGTCACAACCTTGTCCACAGACACCGAAAGGACGAATACCAATGCAACGGGATTAATTTCGACGTATTAAAACAGTCGAACCTGCCACGACGGCGACTGACCTTTCGTTCATTGGAATCTGTTCGTGCACGGCTGCTCCAGTACTTGTCTTCCAACTTCCTGAGGTCGATTTACGTCTGTCAAGCAAACGAACAGACCATATGCTACCAAGTCTCAAACTCTTGGCATTTAAACATAAAGGCTATCGTATCGAGATAGTGGACGCAGATTAACGGCCTTTAAGTCTAGTAAAAATCAATAAAACGCGACAAAGCCAACACACATGCACGAAAATACATGTAAACCGAAGTATACTAAATTAAAACTGACTGAATAATTAAGTTTATGTCCGGCTAAACGTTTGCCTTTAACACGCTGCCCGCCAGTGGTGTAGCCAAAAATTTCAATTGGAGGGGCTCGTTTTCCTTCCCTTCCCATTCCTCTCCCTTTTGTCCCTGCCCTTCCTGCGCTTCCCCTTTTATCCCTCATCTCCCTTCCCCTGTCCTTCCCTCTTCTCCTCCTCTCTCTTTCCTTAGAAGTAGAACCCCCTAAAATCGAGCTAGAGGGTCTGAGGAAGCACTATGAGCTCCTCCTGTGAGGTATGGGACGGAGACCCAGCCGAAATCGAATTTGGTGCATTTTAGCTTTAAAAGATGAGATCTGGTGGCAAATAAACTGACCAAATTAGCAATTTTCGTGCAGTTTATACGTATGCTTATGTTCTGTCTGGAGGATTGGAGGGCTGCCTCCCCCCTTCGTTACGCAAGTGCTTTTAACAATGATGTTACAGGTTAGGCTTACATACCACCGTCGCTTATCTAAAACAACTGAAAAGTTTTGAAGTATTGACAAATTTTCAGACGAGTTGGGCATGCAAAATTTGCTCATGCGAAGGTCGGTGAGAGAAAAAAGCCCAAGATTCTAACGCCTGTAGAGGAGGGAGTGCTTATGATCGTGGAGGTGATCGCTCCTGTATCGAGCGAGAGGTAAGAAGTTAAGAACGCAAGCAGGCCGGCTTCTCCGAGTGGGCCAAAAAGTGATACCTTTTTCAACTACATCAATATAATGCCAGAAAAACTGCAAAACATTAGATATCTATACTGCTTGGACAACTTAAATATCTGCTATTAATTATTCCCATTTATTCGCACTTTAAATGCACTGATTTATTCGAAAACATTTTCATATTTCTTTCTGAATGCCAGTGCTCATCTTTCACAGACTGTGAATCAAACGGCATTCAATGTTAGTTAATCTAACCATCGCGACGAGATTGCAATAACTGATTCGCATTAAAACAGAATTCGTTTACTTTGGCAGACGAAAAACTACGAATGATGACGCCATATAACGAAAACTGCAATTACAATGCATCTAACGAAAGAGAAAACTCGAATACTAGAAGGGTAACGATGACAATAACGATAATTTTTTCTATTACTTTGTCACTTTTCTGGCCCACCCCGTAATACGTGCAGACGGGTGCAACGAAGCTCACGTGAACGCGGAATAATTGCTGCCGATCTTCTGAATGTAAATGTCACACTGCGACTCGACCAACAGTTCAGTGGTTGAGTAACTGTTAGCGACCGCCGTCAGGCTGGCGATGTCCTGAAATACCGACTGGTTCTCCACTTTCACCTGCCATCACAGTCCACACGCTTCATAACGAGACGTTCATTTCGGACCAGTTCTCATGTCAACGTCAGATGCCAAACTGCACTTAAAAGAGATAACGGACGCGTACAATTCCAATACCACGCTGAACAATTGACTGTTTTATTGATTGTTAAAATATCGAACCGCCGCATAGAACGTCTGGACGTTTTTCACAACTATCTACGCCGTGTCTCAGAAAACCTGTGCCAGTGTTAAATGTTTGAATAACTCTGTGAAACATTGGCCAATTTTAATAATTTTTGAGGTGCAACATCGCAAAAAACATGATGTAAATAACTATAGTTTTAACTACGTCACTTCAATATTATTGGTACACTACCTTGCAAAATTCGACGTGTCATATTGAACAATAATTAAGTGTACATTTAAATGATCAACTGAATGGCGTAAAATACCACTGGCAGTTACTGTCTCTCAAAAATGTCATGCGTCTCACATTACATCATTTTTATCACAGCACGTGCTTAAAATGTCCGCCTCCAGCACGTGCGCAAGCGCGTGGACGTTGACGCCACTCGTCAACAGCATGTTCAATAACCGCGTGACTCAAAGCTGCCCACTGTCTGTTGATGCGTCGTTTCAGTTGGTCAACGTCGAAGATCTTAGTATGATAGGCTCGCTATTTCATGGCCGTGGCCGTGATCGCCGGTGAGTTCTGCCTGGAAATGGTTTCTTGTACACAGACCGGAGCCACGTTTCGGTCGTCACGCTTGAGTGAAGTCAGATTAGGGGCACTTATAACACCCCAGACACTGTAGTGAAAGATAGGCAACAGAAGCAGCTCATGAAATGACTCAAGTTTCTTCGTGACGTTACGTGTCAAAAATTATTAAAATTGGCTACCGTTTCACGGAGTTATTTGAAAAATAACACTAAGGCAAATTTTTTCTGAGACACGGCGTATTCGACGATGTAATCGCGAATAGCAGAAAGCAGCGAATTTAATTAAAGGCGCCGGGCGAAGCGCGACAGCTCTGTCGGAGAAGCCTCCATGTTTGACGCCCGATGCCTTTTTCTTTCTGGCAGCACTTTGCAACTGACGAAGTTAACGGAGAGACGAGCCGCATAAAGTTCTCGCGCAGTTAGCTGGTAATTGGAGAGATGTTAAACGGCTGGCAGTAATGGTTTGGACGGAAAGTGGCCGCATGCGCTGCGTGAAAGCGGATGAGCTGTATTAGGAAGACGGACGGCGACGGTGCCACGAAGGTCCGTCCGGCTCGCTGCAATGAGCGCCGGAAAGCAGCGGGCGACACCGCCGGTGTATAAATCAAGCCGGCACAGGCCGTGGCGTAGTGCTCTGCCGGGCCTCGTTAAAACCACGACTCGCTTCAATAACTCAGCGAGCGAGCGTCGTCTCCGCCAGTCGTTTGATGGGCTCCCTCCAGCAAATGAATTTGCGACTTGCCTGCATGACGCTATCACTGAACAACTATACCGGCCTTATACAATGCCTGTTGTTTTGCTATTTTATTCACTCGCTGCAAAACGGTCAGAGAAAGGTGAATTTAGTCTTTCTGAATATTAGAAAGACATCAACCGCATAATTTCAATACAAACAGAAGCTACTAAACAGAGCAATCGCAAATAATTTTTAAAAAACAAACAACGAAAAACAACTCACCTTTCCAGAACCGGCGTGGGCGTGTCCAATCTTGACGACTATAGGGAACTTGGACGAGACAAGCTGCAGCAGATCACATAACGACTGCATGAATATTTAACAACATTACTTGTCGCATCAAAGCTTTTACGTATGACCCAAGTATACTGAGACTAAAATGTTACCACACAAAGCATAAATCTTTCTTAAATGTCACTTTTTACTTATTCCACAAGACCACAACGCACAGTTATGATCAGTGCTTGTAAAGGCTAAGGAATGAGATAGGCCAACAAACATGGCAGTGACAGCAAATATTGTATAGCACCTGTAATTCAAAAACATTCTATGATTTATACACAGAAAAATGATGACATTATACCACAAATTTACGTAGCAATAGAGCCTAATGTCTATATTATTTTACAACTAGAACTCACCATTTCTTTGTAGTTAGGATAGAAGCACTGTTCGATGAGCGGAAACTTTTCCTTTCCGAGTCGTTTTTGGATCTGTATTAGCTGTCCGAACTACAAGTACAATTTACACTAATCTATACGTAGGCCTACGTCGTACGCCGTCTAGCGTCACGTTAGCAATCTAGCAAGCAATAAAGCTACAGCAATCCAGTCCCAATAACGGAAAAAACAAACAAATACAAATGCAAATATATAACCTTTTCATAACTCTGAACAGTATGCCTAAGCTACCAAAAACTGCTGCGACATGTTAAACTAGCAGTATTAAAACTAACCGAGGTTTTAGTTAACTGAAAAAACTTCCGCTGTGTAGGCCTATTTTTGGTGGTCTATATTTTACCGACGTCTATACGCTACACAAAAACATACTGATTGTACAAGGGTAGCCTACCTTTTGGGTATAGGTGCTATTATTACTCCGACCAGGACTTATTGTGCGGCGGTCCGTCTGTCCGTCCGTCCGTCACTCCGCCCGACCGTCTATACCGCTCGTGCAGACTCCAAAACTCGAAAAGCTAAAAAGCGCTGCAGAAAACCAAAATTGGTGTGAACTTTCCCTATTGTAGAAGTAGCCGATGTGTCAATTTTCGGCTAAAAGGTCAGATGGACGACGGCCGCAGGATATGTCGGCACTGAGCCGACGTGGTTTTCCAGTTATGTACACGTATACATACCACCCACGGTTTGTCCATGAAATTGTAGATAGAGTGCAGGGAGTTGATGCTGGGAATTCCGCCGTACTGCAGGCCTAGCACGATGCTCTTCCAGTTGTTGGTCGCATCCCGAGTATGCTGTCTCAGCAGCACAAAGTCCGGCTTGATCGATCTGCACATTCATTCATTATATATGCACACGTTAATGTCCCGCACCAGTGCTCATTGTACAGCGCCAAATTCATCATCTGTAATCCCGGCTGCTATCGCTTACTTCTTGCCTCCTGGGATTAGTAAGGATATTACGCCAGGTCAGACTGATTTTATGATTAATTTACACCGTGTATAGACGTCGACGCACTGCCAATATAACACCTGTTACGCCTATATTAATTCTTTTTTTACTCCTCGCGCGTAGCGAAAAAGAGTATATGAGATCAGTATAATATTGACGACCGACCGCGTCGTCCGTCCTCCGTCGTCCATCGTCACGACCGACCAACCTCGATTCCTACAGAGTCTTCGTTGAAGAACTTCAAATGGTCATCCATAACGATACTAGATAGACGCATGGTCACTATGGACCACCCATAGGAAGTCGATCACCGCGAGTAGAATGGGCACGTAACCGATGACGTCACGTGACCCCAAAAGGTCAAGGTCGTGACCCCATTATTTTTGAAGCGCCTTATCTCCATAACGGTGCCAGATAGACGCATGCATTGAGGTATGACAAGACAAATGGCAACTAGCGTCATCGACCATTAGTAGGCGCCCGGAACGGTAGTTCAGGGAAGGCCTTATGTTTTACTACAGTTTTTACGCGCGAAAGCAGCTTCTGCTTTCAGCGCATCTTAGCCATCGCAATTCTGTCCGTCTGTCCATCTGTCTGTCTGTCTGTCACACGGGTGGATCAGTCAAAAATGGCACAAGTTAAAATAATAATAATAATAATAATCTGACTTGTAAAGCGCCAGTATGTGCTAAAAAGACTTCAGTGGCGCTGGCGGACAGAACTAGTCGCTGAGGTTAAATGTCTGACGGAAAATGTGTGTCTTCAACC
>Ga0209671_1007645_pt1 | contig 11236 bp, 6 predicted proteins | sample WorMetHERISLAND2_2_FD_187401 | JGI IMG/M metagenome (GOLD analysis project Ga0209671, IMG submission 187401) | Marine gutless worms symbiont microbial communities from Max Planck institute for Marine Microbiology, Germany - Olavius geniculatus... | ecosystem: Host-associated > Annelida >...
TTTTTATGCTTTCCCCTTTGTGCTGTCATATGCCTGATTTGTATGTACTGTGATGCCTATAAGTGCTCATGGCCTTGGCATTGTACTTGGTTTCCAAGTTTCAAATAAATAAATAAATAAAATAAATGAACAAATGACCATCACCCACGTGCGCCAAATTACCGTATTGTGACCTAGTGTTGCTTCTAGCGTTCGATTTAGCAGCGTCACCATAGCGTGTATGGGACTGCATTCATTCTGGGAAATCACTTTCTTTCCGCGACCCGAAATCCCGAAATCGGACGCTGGCCCTCGGATAGAGGCAGTACGGTCGGCCTATCCCAGCAACAGCTGCAGGATCCTTGTTTTCCAAAACACAGGTTGCATTCATGCACGTCTACATGTGGACGCTTTTGCAGGAAACTTGGTTTGTACTTCCTGCTAGCGTCATAAATGTTAGTAAGCAATAAACGTTTGTAATTTTGTTACTATCTGTTACAAATGGATAGACCTTTTGTTGCCTGTATAGTCAACAACACTGAAGCACCAAAGATCAGGATCTGTTCCTGCTAAAGTGCTAATAAATTAACTTAGGCTAACTAAATAATCTTTTCTTTTCTTTTTTTTCTTTTTTCTTTTCTTTCTTATCGATATTGTAACGATTATGCTCTGTTATGTTCTGTTTTTGCAATGGCGTTTGACCGTTGTTTAATAAAAGATGACTTACTTACTTACTTACTTACATGCTGATGTCACTGATTATTCATTTGACTCAACAGCATAAATAAACGAGTAACCGAAGAGTAAAAACGACAGACAGAAAAATATTATACAGAAACAGAGCATATAAGTAATCAGTTTTATTAGCAGGTGCGCCAGCTTAATATCCATGGATATGTCCATGGATATATCTATGGATATCCATATCCACAGCAAGCCTGGCTCTAGCTCCGTATCCGTGGTGTCGCAGTGTAAGCTGGTGTCTAGTTAAGGGCTAAGAAAACAGAGATCAATACCGATCTATGGGCGTTATGAATCGAGAAATACTTTACGTTTATGGTACTTTAGTTTACTGTGAAAGTTCACAATAATTACCCATGTCACTGACCTGAAGGCGCGGTCCCCGATTCACGCTGGTGGATATCTGCAGCGCTGAGAGCCGGCGACACCGAGGAGGACGTCATCAAGCTAGACGTGGTGGTCGTGGTGGCAGCTGTAGGACCAGCGGTTGGACTGCCGGTCGGCATCCCGAGTTCACTCAGTGCTATGCAGCGTCACCTAGCGGCCGTCTAGTTGCACAACAGACACACAGGTCAAGGAAAAATAAAAGCATCTGTAGGCGATGAAGGCAAAGCTGATTGGTCATTAGTCTAAAGGAGCACATGTGTGAATTTGGTCAGGTTCCGGTCCGCAATAGCCAGGCTAGAACGTCGACAGTCACAACGGGACCTGGGAAAAACATTCACAAGGAAAGAGTCTAGAGAAATTTTTTTTGAACTTTGCTTTTAAAACGGTGCATTCTGGTGTCCTTTTTATTTTTGAGCGACAGCGAGGCCCCAAAAGTCGCGGGGCCCGGGAAAAAAATACCCCCTTCGCATTCACCATTGTCGTTTTAAACACGCCATGCAAGTAAAATTACGAGCGATCGCGCGATATTCGCAATTTCTTGGCCGCCAAACTGCTAGTTACCGTAACTTACTTATACCGTCTTGAGTTCCTTTAGTTCAGGTCTTGACTCCTGAGATTCTCGTTTAATCACTGCCCGTCATTCAGACGCTGCACGTGATGTGTTAAGACGAACGATTACGAAAAAAGAAATGCAAACAGCACCAAACGACTCATGCAAACAAACTTGATCGATCCGCTGTTTTTGCCGACCGACAGCATACAGTTACTAAGCCAATCACTCATCATGCCGCTTTCGATCACCTGCGCAGATATCGTCTCGCACAAATATTATTGCTAGGCCTGGCAGCAGAGATTGCAATAAACACAAGCAGCATTACGTATAGAACCACAGACTGCATGAAGACACTGCAGCCACGGTACGTAACTTATACGACCACGAGAACGTTTATAAGAAGCTGCCATGCAGACGCGGACTATTTTATTATCGTTAGCAAACGGCAGTGCCGAGCGGGTGTGCAGCAAGGTCAGAAAGGTATAAGCTGATGTAGCCTCACAATTGACTGGCTGCAGACGTAACTGCTATAACAACCAATCCAGGTATCCATGTAGATAAAAACCCGACAGGTAGGCCTATACCTGTATCGCTATCGGTCTGTGGAGGTTCATAAGCTTATCGCATTGATATACGACGTCATAACTTTGTACAGTAGCCCACACCACCTTTCATGCAGCGGCTCTGCGGCTGTCGCATCTGTGCCGATTGTGTAGCGTTTGTTTCTGCGATGTGTTAATCCAACTGTGCGTGCGGTAAAAATATTAACAAGCTCTTAGCTCAGATGACTGTCGCGCTTTACGCATGTCGTGGTGGTTATTGCGACTTACCGTGTAGCCCCAATACCGCGCGATTGGCACACCATAGGTCATCCAAGGTCATTGATTTTAATGTCATTTGAAAGCCAGTATTCGACTTCCTATTAGTGATCAATAGCAACCTAGGCCGTTGGTGGATCGAACCGAAATAAGCTTGCGTTCGATTCGCCCTGCTGAATCGATTCGAATCGCTTAATCCCAGCTCTTCTGCAGGCTGCTGGTGTGTTTTGATATGGGCAATTATTACGAAATGCATTACCCTGTACAGCAGCAGTAAATGCTGCTCAGCTGTCCGTCTGTGATTAGTTATAGGCCTATAGCCGCCGGGCGCATCGCGCACACACGCTGTTTTATTACTAGAGTCCGGATAGAACACTTGACTGTAATTAATCCTGGCAATGCGATTCATATCTGAGGTATATATATCCCAAACGTCGGCCCGATGACGCGAACTTGAAGCGGCAGACAGACAGACACAAGGACACGCAGCCAGACATGCAGGCAAACATCAGAAATACGCAGTACCAGACAATCTGCTGTCCGACAATACTACACTGTTAAGCCTGAATAGCTTTGCTGAATATTGATAGATTTTTCCAAATTGTTTCACTTGCACATTTTCATGAAAAAAACGGAGACAATCCGTTTGAAAATCGATCGATATTAGCAAAAAATGGTAGACAAAAATTTGGTGACATGTTTTTTTTGACTCGGGTGCATGTCTTTTTGTGTTTTCAGTTTTATTGTACACACTATTGACAGTTGTGAAAATAATTAGCGCAACGCAGCAGAGGATGTGATAACCTCAAGCGAAACATCCCTAAGCAAGGCAGCAGACGGCGGTATAGTGGTACGTATGGTGGTCTCTGGATAGATGATACGAGCCTGACTTAGCTGGGCCGCTGGTCGGCTTGTGGCAGTAACCTCGACGTTCTTCTGCAAGATCAACTAACCGTATCATAAACAATGTTTTAGATCGACATCCAGCGCAACCCAGACAGCTTCACGGCAGAGACCATCCAGCAAAACGTCGAACAGTCGCTCGTTCTTTGCTCCTTCCACGAAACAGCAGCGCGCAAATAAACGCAGCATATTGGCAACGTCCATCATGCGTCCAAGTGACAGAACCTGGAGAAATTTTCCCGGGGAGAAAAAAGGCGTATAGACAATCAACGCGCCATAAAAGGTCGCTAAGACAGTAAAGCACGAAATTCACACCTACGTAGCAACTTTTGCGTCAGTTTCGTTGACGTGGTTGGCTAATAGAATGAAGAGCCTGGGACAGGATGAGGTATGCTAACTAGAGTTGTCACAATTGGCGCGTTAATTAACGCGTTAATACGTTAAGAAATTAACGCGCGTTAAAAAAATTAACACGCTTTAAAAAATTAACGTACATACGTAAATTTACGTTAATTTACTAAATTTTGTGAAGCAAAAGTTGAAATACTCCGTTAAACTGCGGTTATTTGACAATCGAATAAATTCGAGTAACTAAACTGTAGTTTTCGTTCCATCACTACTGTAAATAAATAATTATTTCGATTTTCGATGACATGCTAATAGATTTCTATGCTGCCTATGACGTCAGTTATTGTTGACTTTACGTTTAAAAATGTGTTTCTAACTTTCTATATTAGACAGGCAGGGTCCCTCAAACGTCGCGAGGCTTGTGATAACTTATCCCTCTACTCTCCCTCTCGACGGGACTGGGTGCGTTAATTTACGTGTTAATTAATGCATTAAAAAAATTAACGCCTTGACAGCTCTAATTCTAACCCCAGACAATTACGCATAATCAACCACGGGCGTCCTGAGCTGCTGCAGTTGATGGAACACTAACGACGACGATGTCAGTATTCTGCGAAGGAAATAACCTTTCAGAGAGAGTAACAAAGGCAAAGAAAAAACACACCTTATGCAAGCTCAGCTAGCCTAGACCTAGGTAGCGAGATCTGAGATCAAGACTTAATACGCTGAAAGCTAGGAAACCTGAAAGCTATGTCGGCCAAAAATGACTTGGAAAGCGCTCGATTTGAATCGGAAGATTAATTTGTACTTGGCGAAAATTGGCGTCTCGACCGCTGAGACAGCGAAAACGCAATACGAGGCAGCGGCGTCGGGCGCTGTTGCACTGAAGAAGGTGAGTGCGCCGGAATTATTATACGCGGCGTTCAGTTTGCTTATGAATGTCAGCAGAGATGAGCGTAGAGCAGGGAGCGGTTCCGACTGGTTTGCCACTTTGCTGTCGGGCAGGGCGGAGTCGTTCACGCTGCGTCATTACATCGGGTTACATGAAACTGAAACATCACGCAGACAGACAGACAGAGCTACCGCATCAGATGAACTCGGCCGACCAAGCGGTGCGTGAAATGATGCGAAGCGAAAGGACGCGGCAACACGAAACGCGAATCATCGTCAGACGAGATTGGGAGCAGACTGCACGCACGCACGCGCTGCTGAACGACGCACCCGAAAACGATATTTCATAGTAGCAGAAATGCAGCAGTTAGCTACCGGCGACTGAGCGCGGATTGTGTTTAGGCGGATCTGCGGCGGAATCCACCAGCCGCGTCAACTATAAGAGTCACTACAATAATTGAAAACGACGGATGTCATGATGGAAGAATCGCTAATCAGTCACTCACACCTGAAACGGCTCCTCTGTTAAGGCAACTCTGACAGACGGACTGATTGACTGCGTGACCGAATGATTGGCGTTAAACGAGCTTTGCGTCCGTCGTGTCTGTCCGTACAACACGGAAGGGAGGGACGAGGGAGGAAGGAAACGTCTCATCAGAATCACTGAGCGCCAAGTCGCGATCCAATGTAAGAATTTGGCCAGCAGGGCATTGATGTGGTCAGTGGAAAATAGCATAGCAAAAAAGGATAAACTTCCTTTCCTGCAGCTATGGGTTCAGGCGAAGCCTGGCCGCCAAACACTTTCTGAACCATTTTGGGTATAAAAATAGCCCAATTTGGGGTTATAAAACACATACAGACATTTATTTGTCGAAAAAAACAGCAACAATAAAAAGATAGACTTAGTATATCCAGTTTAGAACAAAGAGTGCTATTAACTTTGGGGTCACGGTAATCCAAGTACTATGGTGGGTGATCGAGCAGTCGGTCGGTTTTGGTAAAGTCAGACCCGATCGTTGTTCACTGCAGTGAAGAGCGTTCAACATGACTTCTCTTCGCTGCAGTGACAGAGGTTAATCGTTTCCGAAACTGTCCGACTGCTTAATCTGTGTAAAGCATGTAGGCCTATATTCCACTTTTATGCGCCACCCAGTTCGTCTATGGACCAAAATGGTGGTGGGTGGGAAGTGGAAAATGCAGTCTATTAGGGTGTTTACACGATCCAGCAAACGTCCAGCATTAGCACGTGTATTTTGAATACATTTGCTGGAAGTTTGCTGGACGTTTGCTGGATCGTGTAAACACGCCACATGACTGCTCACTTAATTTTTTGTAGATCAGGCACGCCCTCCTGCAGGGGCACGTGACTATTCTGACTGGGCGATACGTCATAAACGGACAAGTTGAGACAAGCTGCAGATCAGCGATCAGTCATACAGTCGGATGATGATGAAACATAATACTTGTTGATAGGCGACTGTAAGATCAAAACTTGACCGTATATAGCTCGTCCGTTTCAGGTCGAGTTTCAGCTACAATAGGCCTAATCCAATGTTTGCGGGTGTACAAGGGCACAAAGAACGTATTCTTGGACAAGGCGAGGCTCAAGATCAGAGCTATTTTGTCGTTTGCTCACATTTCACGCCGGACGTAATGCGGAGATGTAAACTATACGACGAGGTTTTGACGTGATCTGTTGGTTAACACGCTGTGTCCTATCAACGTAGTTGTTCTACGCCAGGCCCGGTTAGTACCTGGATGGGTGACTGCGGGCAAGTAGGCTTAAACATTCTCAGTAGTACGTAACTAACCAATCATCCAGATCAACTCAGCCTGGCCATCCCTCCGTGGATAGATGCAATGAGTACCAGCGAAAGCTGGATCATAAACAAGCATGCACGTCATGCAATGAACTAGTCAGTAGTCACGGCCCCGTGCCCGTGGTCTGGCTCTGTAAACTAGGCCTAATGTTTGGCTGATGACTAAAGAAACGGAGATCAGCACCACCTGAGTATATGAGCCGTGTGCTCGGGAAAGACTTGGCGTTTCATAGATATAGGGAATAAACTACAGTGATAGGGTCTGGTCAGGACAGCGGAGAGCATGGTCTAGTCTACAGTCAAGTCTCGGATTGGCATGTTTGGTCTTGGTCTTGTTTTGCATGTCGCCTGCTGGACGCATGACGTGCAGCATTATAGAGCGGTTAAGTAAATAAGCAGTTTATTGAACACGTGCGTGTTTATTGCTGCTGGTTTATTGTCTTCTGCAGAAAATTCACACATAACCGTCGACGAAGGTAGCACATGGGCGTCACGTTTGAAGCTATTCGACAACAAGGGTTTCAGCAACAAGACCATGGTCAGGGCGTATAAACACTATTAGCCTCAACTTATCGAGCGCCTGCAATCCCTGTACTGATGTGGCAGTGATGTAAACAAGACTTCATCAAAACCAAGACGACTGACGAAGTATCGAGGACAAGGTCCTACTGTACATCGCATGATTCTAGATTGACATCTTTTCCACGATGAGATCACTCACATAGTCACTCGATCACTGTACAATCATGACATTGTAGGCCGATATATCGCATTGTCAATTATAAACAGACATAGGCGAGTGCGGCTTGAATTATGCCTTACGTGTGATATACTGTATATTATAACGACAAGCGGACAGGTCGCTACGCTCCCTGTTCGCTTGATCTTTACCATAGTATCGGCCTGCGGCCTCTATTTTCGGCCCTTCGGCCTGCGGCCTCGATGCACAGTGCTGCAGCGAAGCCGCTAGCTATATAGGCCTATATATAATGATGCTCATGATGCATGGTGACGACGTCTACAAGACGTCGTGAGTCAGCCAATCGCAGTCCAAACTGAAACATCCCTATTTTTATAGTATAAATACTGATACAGCGGCCGAAAAGATAAAAGCGGCGAAGTGTAGCATTTGTATGCTGCATCATGTCCTTCGCGACATATGGCGCTACACACAGTAGGCTAAATGTGTTTTTATCGACTGACTGAAGTTTACGGGAAAGTCACTGAGAGCAGGGGGCTTACACGCACGAAAAAAGCGAGGGAGTCTATAGTATAGGTGTCTATAGTATATTTTGACCCGAAGTAAACATCAGTCCCGCACAGATACCAGCTATAGACAAGCTGGCTAGCGATTAAACAGATGCTGCGAACTGGCCACGCAGAGGAGTCAGTTGCCGGGCGAGTGTCTGCACTCTGGCGGTGCCACTGGTCGATGGCCACGCAGTGTCGGATGGTCGACGAAATACCTTTCACAGACAAATTTACGGACGACGCCCGGTGCGTGCCCGCCTGCCGCCGGCCATTGAAAGGCTGCTGCACGAAGCTTCATCACAACCACCGTGCAGCAGCAGTATCAGCCAGTGGCGGTTCCATGCAGGGATGGAATCGAGGCCAGCATTTTCTTTCAAGTCAAACGCCAAGGCCACTAAGTGAGTAAGTAACTATACTACGCATCAAAAGCCAGCTTAATCTTAATCAAACCGTAATGAACCATAAAATGTTCAAACATACGTCGTTGCAAAGTTTCAGTGTATAAATCACACAAAATACCAAAAACTCACTGCACAGAGCACATTCATTACAAGTGACTAGAGAAGGCATCGATGCCAAGGTCAAAGCAAGGCCATGACTTTTTTTTATCCTCGAGCTGACTTTGAACTGTCCTCGAGGTCAAGGACAGTTCTTGACGACCCATCCCTGGATTTACAGTAAGGGCGACTGGGCGATCAGTGATCACATCCCAGCCGATTTCATGAATATTAAAAATTTACAAAAACTGTGACAAAATATGCATCAAACTAACCTTGTTCACGTGCAGTTTTTACGCGGGACAGCAGAAGGCTTCGCGCGTCTTTGTCATCGTCTGGGCGTCTGTCTGTCTGTCCGTCTGTCCGTCCGTCTGTCTGTCACACTCGTGAGCTGTATCAAAAAGGTGCAAGCTAGGATTACGAAATCTTCACTGTGGGCTGCCCCAAGGTCTCTAGTTTATCGTGACAAAATTTCGCGCCACTGGGTGCAAAAGTTCCCCTCGAACGAGGGCGTCGAAGAGGGGTACCCCCCTAATAACACGTCATTTTGCCGTTATTGGCTCGAATAATGTGAAAACGGTTGCAGATAGGTACATACATGCTGCTTATCATAACAAGTACTGGTGACAGGCTTTTTAAATTTATCAACATCGATGACCTTGAATGACCTTGAACCTCCCCAAAAGGGGTTTGTAGTAAATTTTTTGCAATATTTGGATGCTGCGCACATTTCAACACTGAATTGCGACGAAATGACTGGAGATAGAGCAAGACAACCTGCCTATGAAATTTTTAGCATTCAACGTGGATTTTATCAGTCCAAGTCCCGACCCCCTAGGTTCAAAGAGGCCGGCGCAGGCGGACTGTAACATCCAACCCTGCCACGGTCGAATGTGATAGCATTTTCCGACAGACCGCTGCAAAATTTCCGAAAATGCGCTTTAATACGGGTGCTTAAAATTTTGCCTCTAAATTTCCCAAAATAAAGGCGCTTCTCGGCTGCAAATTTTGCATCTGCTGGAAGACCATTTTCCCACAGCCCAGATTTAGAAGAGGCGGCAATTGCCTTCCTGGCACCACGCCACTGTGGCCCACCGATCCACCCGTCACCCATTCGCCCACTCTATCTGGTTATGGTTAAAATGGTTAAATGGTATAGCTCTTCGTGGGAAACCCATTTCAGAGCTACTGAGCGTCAGCTGCCACATAGGATCACGGAAGGATGGAAGACTGAGTTGACCTTAGTGTTAGTTATATACCTAGATGGTTTAACTGTCCACAGACAGTCAATGATTGAAGTAGCCTACTAACCACTTGATAGCGACCCGACCGGGAGTTGAACCAACGACCTTGCGATCGCAAGTTCGACGTCCTACCAAGCTACCTTCTGTGTAGGCCACTGATAATATCAGCAGCATGCGCAGCAGCCGGCGGCGGCGGCGGCGCAGGCGGACGGACAGAGGTGGGCTTCGTCCAGTCATAAACGCCATGCTTCAGTACCCCGTCGAAAGCACGGAGCAAACCAGACAGACACGCTGCTACTGCGTCTAGGCGGTGACGACCCACAACTAAATCACCGCACTGCAGAGTAGGCTAAACACTGCACAAACTGCTTTGTTGGGCGGCCGTCCCTATAGCGAGGCGGTTTGGCTTGGTAACGTCATTGGTCGCATCGATGAAGTTAGTAAACGCCGGGTCCGGTTTATACTTGGATGGGTGACCGCCGGTAGACGAGTAAACCATCTCGGTATGTAGGCCAATCCAGTCACCCAGCGTAATAGAAACCAGCGAAAGTTGGGACGTAAACAGGCACACCGCGCGATGCACTAATCCGTAACCTTGGTCTCGCAGTATCTGGCTGAGGGCTAAGAAAACGGATTTTATGGCTTCGGCAGAACTTCACGTTTTTACGTTTTATGGCACAGGCCGCGTTACGAATCTTGCCCGTCCGTTCGTCTGTCCATTTGTCTCGTACGTGCTCGTCGTAACTCCGAAACGAAAGAGCATAGGCCTATAGAAAACCCGAAACTGGTTTGAACGTCGCCCTGCAGGCCAGAAGCAGCAGGAGTGCCAATTTTCAGTTCAAAGGGTTAAAAGTTAAGGCCGCGCGTCGGACGGCATAAACTTCGGCAAAAGAACGCACATCTCGCATACACGTTCGATTGCGGATCACGCAGCCCCTTGACGGACTCCGGCGACGACTACAAACTTGGTGTTTGGACTAATTTACCTTCGACGCCTGAGACGTTCGCGGCAACTGGGCGAACAGCCGCATACATGTCGGCACGCGACACAACTTTGCCTGTTCACGCATATCGCCTTCAGCAGAACGTTTACAGGTAGTCGCTGAAGATGACATAATGAGGTCACGCGGCTGAAGTTACCGCACATCAAGCCGTCAAGGCCACACTGGACGATAGTTGGGCGCCAGGCGTCGACGTGGAATGGCCGCTGCTACATGATGTACGACGGGTCATAATAGTTAGTCCGATCAGCCCCTGCATAAGTAGGCCAGCAAGCAGGCCCGAAAAAGACTACACTACAGCCTACATTCTCCGTGGCCTGCCTTTCGTGCTCGCCTACCCCCGATAACATAAAATATAAGACGAGCATTTTAGGGAAAAACGCCGTCACAGAGCCGACATATAATGCGGCCGTCCGCCTAAAGTTGCACACCCCTATAACCACAACCCTGAGCTCTGGCCTTTTAAAATGAAAATTATTAGCATACCGCTTACTCTTACCGCAAGCAACGGTCACACCAATTTTGGCTTTCATTTTTGAGTAAGAAGCCCGCATGGAACAGACAGACGGACTGGTGGACGACTTGAACGGCAGGTGAAGGCTTATGAGCCCGATCGTCTGCTGGTTCTAACGGGGGCGACTGAAAACGCGAGACTGGAAAACCCGGCACCGTCAAAAATACAGGGGTGGAAAACACGGAACTGGAAAACCCCGCACCAACTCGCAGGGGTGGAAAACGAAGGAATAAATTGTATGGACAGCCAATGGGACAATTTTTGCAATTTATTGAAATAACAGTAAGTC
>Ga0209671_1007646_pt1 | contig 11236 bp, 6 predicted proteins | sample WorMetHERISLAND2_2_FD_187401 | JGI IMG/M metagenome (GOLD analysis project Ga0209671, IMG submission 187401) | Marine gutless worms symbiont microbial communities from Max Planck institute for Marine Microbiology, Germany - Olavius geniculatus... | ecosystem: Host-associated > Annelida >...
ACATCGATGACCTTGAATGACCTTGAACCCTAAAAATATTGATTTAACGTGATTTTTTGGCGATTTTTGGCTGCAAAAGAGTGAATTACGACGAAAATGGATGGAGATAGACTACGATTACCTGCGAACAGGAACTGCTATAGGCTTTCGCGCGTCTCGTGAGCTTTTCTCAAATTACTTGTTCTGAGACGACGTGGGCAGCGGCGCTCATTTTCAACGTCTAGTCGCCGGCCATTCTCAATGCACGCGGCCGCTCAACGTAGCGATGATCAATTATTTATAGATTCTTAGCTATCCGCATCGATGTAGTGCTTCCCTTGACAGCATTGACCACGCGCCGACAACCAAGCGTAAACTACAAGCATGCTTGCTGCTGTAGTAATCTCAAAATTGCTCTAAATCTATCAAACAAATAGTGCGAACAGAAAACGGAGTCGCCCTATGTCCGTTGGATCAATTACTTATATTGTGTTCATATTTGTTTAGATGAAATCGCTGGAGCCTGAAAATTTGTTTTATATAATATTATATTGAATTAGCAGTTTAGCATAATAACGTTACAGCAATAACAACAAACCCCCCGTGACAAGACTGCCTATGACAAAACTTCGTCTTTTTGTCATGCCATACTATATGTTGAATTCTTGTAAGCAATTTTGCTGTCTTTCTTTCGTCCGTTCTTTATTTCTACTCTTGACAGCGGTAAGTACGTACGCTCAGTAATAAGTTTAAAGAAGATAAGATTATCGTACATCCAGTCGATTTATTGTTTATTCCAATCAATACGTACAGCACCGGCAACAATGCCGCGCCGAAGATGAAGGCAGCTGCAGCAGCAGCAGCAGCCGGTGTCAGCAGCTTGTGTTCCTTACAGCAGACCAAGCAGTAGCGGCCGTATGCGTGCAGTCAATTCATTGGAATCGAGCATGACTTGGGACTGTTTTGGTTCACCACAGAGAGAAGACCATCAGATCCCGGCGGACGAACGACGTACCGTGATAGATTAGTTTCAGCCGGACCGGACGGCGGGAGTCGCCCATGTATACATAGGCCTATAGCCAGGCCGTGCCCCGCTGATATCGATGACGTCCGTCCGGCAAACAGTTTCTCGAAGCCGTGGAGGACATAGACGCGGCAGCTCGAGGTGGCATGTCGTCGCTGCAAACAAGTCGTCAATGAGAGCGGCCTGCGTGAGCAGTGAAAGAGATCAGCTGGACGACGACGACACGCAGCTCAAATTATTAACGAGACGTCGTAGATGCACAGTCTTCTTCTACTCATCATTTTCGTACGGATTCCGCGTAATTTGACAGATCCACGTTAGAGTTTCACACATCATCGAGCTTTAACTCGAAACCATAGCTTAAACGCAATACGCACGCAAAAATTAAGGTACACTATCTTGAGTGATAACGGTTAAAGCAATTTGGTAAAAGGCGAAATCGTTGATCGATGCTGCCACATGGTAAATCATGGATCATCTTTTTCGTAAGTCGGAAGCAACTGAATTCATTGGCTGGAGGTTTCACTCTCTAATCTCCCTTTCACTGGGGGATCAGGGATCCTCATCCAAAATTCTACATTTAACGCAGTGTGTCATTGGATTGAACCTCACAAGTCTAAGCCTATGTGCCAAATGGCATTTAATGACGTTAAACGGTTTAAGCAGCGTGCACGAATAAGACAGACGACAGACAGACCATAGACGGACAAATCGCGCTAAACAGAAATGTATAGGCAATATATAAGAATAGTCAAAATCGCTTGTGCTGCAAGGACATTCCGCCTAAAATGACGACAGTAGGGCATCTGGGACTGCACTTTGAGATCATTCGCTAGGTGGTAGCACAAAACGACCTACCGCACTGTGATTGTCAGTCTTCAGCGTTTCTTTGGTTTTTCAACGAACTGTACTTTTAATATCTGTTGCACTAGACTGCCTAATGTGTTGGTGTAGCAGTGTTTTCAATTTGAATAAATTGATTTGCCTGAATTAAAACAAAAGGCAGTGCTATCGCGAGAAAAGCGACGTACGTAGAGCGTTTTAGCTGATTTTGTCTGGCAAGTCTAAATCCCAATAAACCGCATTACGGTCGTCTTAATCGTCTGTCCACCCGTCTGTGCGTCCCGTAAACAAATAATCGATGTGAATGTTCCCAAGACAGGAGTAATCGGTGAGCCAATTTTACCTCAAAAGGTCAAACGTCAGGCGGACGGCCGCACAATATGTTGGCACTGGGCTGACATAGTTTTTAATCTTTATTTGTTCTCATGTAGTTGTCTTCGAGAACAAAAGGTAAAACGTGGGGAGGGTTGAGATATAGCCGTGCAGAACAGAATCTGACATAACTAATAAGTAGTCACGTAATCACGTCGAGACTGTTTGTTAACACGTGGAGTTCAATTTGAGATCAAGGTCCGCAGTCAACATAATTGCTACCGCTTTGGCCTATACGACAATTAGGCTTCTATCTCGAGCAGGAAAAACGTCGCAGTCTAAATTTCAATAATTGTAGTAACTGTTGATGAAACGTCAAGGTCGAAAGTTAACATCACCACGTTTCACGAAGCTGAACAATGAAGTGTGCGACTGTGCGTGCTTTAACCGATTGACACTTTTAAAATGCGCCAAAGTGCTTAATATCGTGTCTTCAGCTCTGTACGATCCTGTTTTAACTTTCTACTTCTCGATCTCGAAATTTTAGGGCACAATAATGGTATTTTGCCACCATTGTAATTAGTGGCGTCGTGGCAGGAGGCAAGTAACTATTACCCCCGCTCCCGCCCCTAAATTTTAGTCGGAAAGTTTTCTTGCTGTCGAAAAATATTTGTTTAAAAATACAAAATTTGGGGCTAAATATTTCACGTTAAAAAATTTAGGAGCAAAATTTAAATTTTGAGCACTCATAATGTCTTTTGTCGAAAATTAGCAGATATCTGTCGAAATATAGCAGCTTTCTGTTCTTCCTATTTTTAACCACGAAGCCTCTGACTGTAGCTAATGCGTAGACCCTTACTGCTACCCTAATTTTACGTATTACTGGCAAGTCGCATACAGTACCTTTGAGACTGTCAATTTTATGGAAAAAAAATTATCAATAAGGCTCAGTAATTACAAGTAACTTTAATAAGAAGCTATATCTTTATGCCTTTACATGTGTGTGTGCGTAGTTAATTTATTTAGCCCATCACTTGTTTTTTTTTCATTTTCGTGTAATAGGCCTACGTGTGCGGTTGTCACCTGTCAATTAAAGGCAAATTACTAACTTAGGCCTACTTACTTACTTACAAAAATAGCAAAATCTTAATTTGTTGATAGTCAGAATCAGCACTGCTTAACAAAGATCACTAATGATGACTCAGTGCGATGCAAAAAGCAATCTATTTAAACTAGTCTGACGTAGCAGTGACGTCATCTCTTTCTCGTCGGACAGGTGCGCACTGCGCAGAACAGAATTATGACGTAAGTACCTGCATTAGGTGTCGGTGTCGCATGTAGGTTGCTCTTGAAATAATCGAGTGGAGAATGGTGGCGCGTACGTGACTTGAAACGGAAAAAAGACGTGAATTGTCGCGGAAGCCCATGCAGTCAGGTGTTATGCACGGCCATTAGTGTTAATATCACGCTTTAGACATAGAAGTGTGGTCCTGTGGAGATCTGGCGTCATTGCAGGATACGAATCACTCGATTATTGACGATCGTAGCACCCGTCCATTTACTGAAATAATTCGTATCCGCATCACGCATTAACGCTATAGGCCTGGATGTAAATTCTAAAATTAACTAGACCTTATTATTCTTGGAACGATTTTAACGCACAAATTATATGTCGGGGCAAACTAAGACGCTATTTTCAGGATATATGTGTTATATTAATAAGTGCTTCATGACGCACACGCCGTCCTCTTTGGATCTGCTTTCCAGGCATTTTGCAGCGTTAGATAAAATAACAAACACTTCTACTTGAGTAAAAATAGGCCTTCGCACAAGTACTGTAGTCGGCGCTAGTCGCTCAAAAATCTACTAATGTGAAGTAGAGGTAGCCCAAAACCACATGTACTCAAATAGAAGTAGGCCTAGACGTTTTAACTACTCAGAAAAGTTGTCCATCGTTAAGATCCAACGTACTAAATTGAGTTCTTGTGTCATGTCAATAATTTGCATGTTTTCTGTCGCTTTATACACTCTGTCTTTAAAAAGTCCCGAACATTTTCGATTGTAACTTGAAGAAGGATTATCGGATTTTAACAGTTTTTGGTAAAAATATTCCTGAGACAACTGGGACATCACATCATTATGTGGTATTCCACCTACCCCATCGTATGTTTTTGCACTACCGGGGGAAATCAGGACCAACAAAATATTGCATTTTTATCTAAAGTGGTATTATTAATTAATGCAAATAACACGCAAAAAATATTTTGTTTACATTTTTGACACTTTGGTTAGCACTTTATCCAATGTTTCGTTTTTCAGCCGCCTGCAATGAAATTGATCGAAATGTTGGCTAATTGTGCAATCACAAACGTGGAGACGATTTCTCCATTCGTTGACAGCAGTATCGAAAATGTTATGCTCCAGACTAATCCAGACTTCACCAGTCGCTTCTTAAATTTATAAACATTCCTTTACGTCATGTGGTAAACATACTGCTGCACGACAGTCAAATTTTGTAATCGACTGGCTTTTGGGAGCCACTCTTAGATGGAATTTATGGACCTAGTTTTTATCATTTTAACGCGTATTTTGCTTGGTCTGATTTCCTCAGGTAGTGCAGAAACAGACATTAGGTGAGGTAGGAACTTAAACAATCATTTAATAGCCAGTTGTGTCAGAAATATGTGTGCCAAAAATTATTGAAATCTAATGATCATGATTCAAGTTAAGGTCAATAATGTTCGGGATGTTTTTTTCACGTTTGTTGCATATTTCAACGCATATTTCGCTTGGTTTTCTTTTTCGAGGTAGTGCAAAAGCAGACATTAAATGAGGTAAAAACTGAACGGCCATTTAATTGCAAGTTGTGTCAAGAATATTTACACAAAAAATTATAAAAATCTGTTAATTTTGTTCAAGTTAAAATCGAAAATGTCCGGGATGCTTTTTTGAGACAAAGTGTAGAACCTATTTACACAGTTTTATTTTAGCGCGGACGCGGTGACTGCCAAGCCTGTATGAGATAAATATACCGTTGCATGCAAATATTTTAAACATGATGCTTAGGTCCCTACTAATTAAAATAATGCAAACATGTCACTCTTGTCACTATAGCTTTAGAAAATATTCAAGTTCTTACGTTTGAGTGTCTTGAAAGAAAAGTCGCCGTTCAGTCACTCTGAATAGCTCACTGAATAGCCGTTCGCAAACAGCTGATGTAGGTCTAATGTTCAGCATAAAAATATAGTGTTTAATCAATAATGGCAAAATTATTTAGAGCAGGGTACTTCTGCAGTTTTGACCTGTATTCTCTAAATGGCTGCAAGTTTATTACCGCCGTGAGTAGAGCAAACAACGAAATTGAAAATACTGCCGATAAGTTTCGTAACATTGATCTTGCTTCTTCTGAACAGTTGTATTGCTACAAGCTATCAAAAAACTACGTTGTTAATAATTAACACCATACCTTCAACCAAAATTATAGAAAAGTAACTCAAATATCTACTCCAGTAGGTATCGTATAAAACAGCCGTCTGCAGTGATCCATAATCGAGTGGCGACTGGCGACGCTATACGGTGCTATACGGCGCAGACTAATAACAACCTTTAAAAATAAATTCTATCCAGTTTTTGACAAACATCGGTATTTATGTCATCTAGCAATAAAAACAAAACTCTGATTAAAAACGTATATCAGTTCAAAAATACTCCTTAGAGTATTCGAGCGGCTAACATCCATGCAGAGAAATCATCATAATGTTTACGTCGATTGGCTGTTACTATAAAGTACAAACACAAAGGTCCACGTCGGTACTGCTACTGTTCATGTGCCTGCCTGTCTCCCACGTCGCAGCAATTTCTACAGCAAGGCAATGTTTGGTTTCGGCTTCTCATTACCGCATCACGTCGGCAACACTCCGGCACAAACCTCGGCAGCGTCGACGCAGAGCCAAACGGAATTTCTTGCCGCTGAGAGTCGCGTAGAGGACGATGTTGACAGCGAAGTGTGAATAGTAGATGACATTCAAGATGATGTACATGTACTGAATGACGTAGTAGATGACGTTGAAGAGTTTGTCGCAAACCAAGAACGCCAGCGACGGTCGACTGTCGTTGGACGCGGCTAGAGCGTAGGCTCGCATGGCGTGCCGCGGTAAGTTGAGCACCAGAAAAGTCAGCGAGATGGTCAGCAGCAGTTTGGTCACACGGAACTGGTCGCCATGGGGCGAGTGACGACGAGGCACGTCGGTGCGGATGTAGCGGCGCAGACGAAGTCGATCAGGAGACTCGCGGTCAAGCGTGGTCCACGCGTAGCGACGGCGGTGCAGCGGCATGGCGACGGACGTCATCGCTTGCCTGGCGCGGATGTGTCGACACACGGTAACGGCGATACGCACGTTTAGGAGGGAGATGACGGCAAACGGTAGCAGCAGCGTGAGGACCGTGTCGACAACACACGTGATCAACATCAGGGTAGTGTAACGACGTAGCGGAACGCAGATTCTACCAGCGCCCGGCCATGCTTCCACCACGCCCGACGTGCGTCCGTTGCGTCTGTTGCGTACTGTCTAAGCTTCCACCACACCAGACGTCCATGCGGCGTAGTGGTAGACGACGCCAGCGAACATTGTTAGAGTGACCACGGTCCGTCGAGCCTTGGTGACCGTGCACAGCGACAGGCGACGCAGTGGGTAGTGAACGGCGACGTAGCGTTCCACGGTGAAGCAGACCACGTACCAGACACCGAGGAAGCTGCTGACGTAGGTGACGTACGTGAGTAGCTGGCAGGCGCCGTCGAAATGGTAGACGTTGATCGACGTCCAGGACATCATCACACACAGCAGGAAAGCGACGCCGGCGACACTGATCGCTGTCAGGTAGACGTCGGACGAGCGTCTCTGCATCGAGCGCTCACTGAATACGAACAGAGCGACTAGGTTGCCAATCAGTCCAGCAATGACTACAACAGGTGCTACAGATCGGTCCAACAAACCAGCGACGACCGCCAGTGTGTTAACGCCAGCCCCTTCCAGACCACCCCGGAGTAAAGCAGTACTGTCGGACGAGTTATTGTCTTGTGATGTGTTGAAATTGAAGTGTTGAAATATCTCCTTCAGGTCAAATAAATCGTCCATTGTCCGTTTCATTGTCAGCCCTTTCCTGTTACGTTTTTCGGGAACTTACTCGATCACCCGGCACCAGACAGTCATTAATAACGACCTTGTGATTGTCGATGAGTTACAGAGTTAGGCCGAATAAAACTCACTGCGTATAGTTTATTGATTAATTAATATTATAAAACTTACATAGCCTGCAAACAAATGTACCAACTGTGTAAGCCGACATATCACCGACTCTCGCACTCCTGTCAGAGCATATCAGTACACTCTGTAAGTTTACGCAACGCCTCACGCGCAAGCCATTGGGCGCGCGCGCAGTAGACCCTATGCCATCGCACTTCACGTGTAACTCGTAGCCTACTTGCACGATAAGCGAGGTAGTTTCTCAGGCGTAGATGCTAATTTCATAGGCTAGCTGTTGCTTAGTTGGTTCTTGAACATTATTCACAGATGTTGCCACGTGCCTCAATAACATACTGTGACAGGTTATTTACAATGTGTCCGGAAAAAAGTAACCCCTTAGCCGGCAGTGTAGGTCTACAATATAATCTTATGAGATAAATTCAAATCTGAACAAACTCGAATAGAATTTCGTACGCTTGACCCCCACAATAAATCGATAAAGTAATCGAAAAATTTTGTTGAAAAATAAACCTATAATTTTGTAGCGGAGTTATCGATTTCTAAATATCGATGACAAAATATCTCTGTTGCCTGCTGCGGTCACTTGGTGTGTACGAAATTTTGTTCGTTTTTCGTTCAGATTTGACATTTCTATTGTACATGGTTTAGGGGGGTATTTTTTCAAGGCATTACGCTTACGGCTCATTGGTGAAGGATATCTTCCTTTCTGTAGTCACGTGGTGTCACGTAGGCTACGTACTACGTTACGTACGTGGTGGGAGACAAAAGTAGTCTTATTGCTCGATCTGTAAATTTCAACCTGTGGGAAAGTTTTTTTGTCTTAGAATTTTCCTCAAAAAATACAAAATTTGCGGCTGAAAATTTCCCGGTTCGAGACAGCAAGCCTGCGTCCACCTCAACCACATTAATTTACCGTTACTGAATAACTTACTTATTTACGTTGCAACGGTGCAATTTGGAAGCTGCAAAATGATACGCTAGGTGGCAGAACCAGCAGTTTTTTCGCAGTTGTTATAAATCAGCAAAAAATGTTGTAATATTTATTAAAAGGTTATATTAAAATAAGTTAATATAAGCACTGTTTGTTTAGCTAACAGCTACCAAAATTTTTAGCTTAATAAATTATTTTTAATGAGATGTTATTATCGAAACACCGTTATATGTGTTGAACGAATTTTATTACCTGTGACTGGAATGAGAAACGATCGTCATTCAGTAAGGTATATTCTTACCTGTTCAGCCTTCGGGCTGGCAAGTAAAGAATCATGATGACTCTGTGGTTATGATAACAGTGAGTTACAACCACGAACACGCCTGTTTGCAACGACTGGCGATGTTCTTGTCTGACTACTACTGCTGAATGACGCTTTTTATCAGTGGTAAAGATTAATAACTATAATTAGGCGTAGAAGCTTATAGGTCTAAACCATGATTAAACGAAATTCTTTTTGTAGTTAATTTATTAACCGACCGTACTTAAGTAAAACTGGCCATATCTCAGAAACAGTGAGAGATAAGGCCTAGATTGTTGTTGATCACTATTAAAATATCGCATACGCCCTTTCAGATGAGATGAACGTCATCGACCTTGGATGATTGAAAGTCACTGTCTGTCAGCTATCTTAGCGACAGCTGGGCTTCTTATGTATATATAGTGGCGCAAAGCTAAGCCGAGACCGATGTCAGTAGGAATTATATTCTATCACGCACATTTCTCAAATACATATCGATCATTAAATACATTCTTATCTTATCTTGCATGACTGTTACTGTACGGATTATGGGTCTTTCCTGTTCAAACAAAAAGCGTAAATCAGAAGATCAAAGGTCGGGTTAGAGCTACGCGCAGATCTAGGCAGAGGACAGCATAATGTGTCAATACTAAGCTGCAGGCCGGAATATTTTTAGCGGATCGTACTACGGTCGAGCTTTTGGTACGTACGTATGTCGTCCGTCTGCCCGGCCATCTGTAACGGATGTAGATTACCCTGGCTAATGGTTTCAAATTTTAGGTCGAATGAAGAGGGTAGAAAAAAATGTGCGTCTTTCAACGGAAAATGGTCAAATCTCGGAAACAGTGAGAAATAGGCTTACGGTCAAAGTTAGGCTACTGTTAATCACTAATAGGATATGGCATACGTTATTTCACATAGATGACTTCGAACGTCAACAACATTTTGGCTGATTTTGTCTGGCAATTCTAAATTCCAGTAAACCGCATTACGTTCGTCTTAATAGTCTGTCCACCCGTCTGTGCGTCCCGTAAACCAAAAAATTGATGTGAATGTTCCCCAATAGGTAGGACCGTAGGAGTATTTAACCGGTGAGCCAATTTTACCTTAAAAGGTCAAACGTCAAGCAGACGGCCGCACAATATGTTGGCACTGAGCTGACACAGTTTTTAATCTTTATTTGTTCTCATGTAGTTGTCTTCGAAAACAAAAGGTAAAACGTGGGGAGGGTTGAGATATCATATAGCCGTGCAGAACAGAATCTGACGTAACTAATAAGTAGTCACGTAATCACGTCGAGACTGTTTGTTTACACGTGGAGTTCAATTTGAGAGGTCGAATATCAAGATCTACAGTCAATATTGCTTTAGCCTATACGACGTTGACAACCAGTACGGTCGGCTATCTTAGCGTCAGCTGGGCTTCTTATTTCTCATCGTTTCCCAGTTGTAAGTTGCATTAGTAAAAATATGTCTTTTTTACTTATTTCTGTCTAAGTTTGAAGTTTCTTTCATTAGTTTCATTTTACCGTAACCGGAAATAACGTAATGTTTACATTTTCAGTTAAATTCAGTGAATTTTAAATGTCGGCTACTGTTACTCTAGACGTTATCCTCCATTGTGGCCGTTGATGACTGTTATTAGGTGTGCGTTTGTTGTTTATTTACTAAAAAGTGCAGTTTTTGCGATCGTTTAATAATTAGCCACGTGTCACTTGAAGTACGTGTCAGTGATCTCATTGATCTTGGTTGTGTGAGTTGCATTGGGCGGTTAACAGTGGCAATATGACATTCCAGCCCGTTTTATTTGGTTGGGGTTGACGTCTTGGTTTGTGGTAGAGTGCGATAGAGAGTACGTGATGACGTAGGTGACCAAGTCCGCCAGAGCAGCAGCGGAATTAATCAGACAGTGATAATGTGTAGTTCACTAATGCCCGGTTTTTGAAACGAGGGGTAAACCAGGGGTAACTCTCGATCGAGGGTTATTCCTGGGTTTAGCAAAAATTGTGTTTTTGCAATCGCTAATTCTGGTTTAAACCAGGGATAACTCGCCAAAAGTTAGCCCCATATCATGCGAGGGTTACCCCAGGGATAAACCATGGGCAAAACTCAAGACGAGCAAAATTTCTCACTTTGACTACTTCGATGACAATTCGTTAATCTATTCAACTGTCTGGTAATATTAATAGCAAATTTCAAGTTGCAGCAGGTGTTCTGATTAAGTTGATAATGAAGCATAAGTATTTTCTGCAACATCATTATTTTAAAATAATGTTTAATAATATGCTTTTTATGCTTATTTCGTTTAACATCGTTTTTGTTCAACATTGTAATTGAGATGGCTATAGCGTCTGCAAAAACATTTTATGGTCGGCGAATTGCTGCTTGCAATGTTTGAAATAGCATTTTGTATTGGAGCCATTCGCTAGGTGGCAGCTCTAGAAACGACCAAATGATAAATCTGCATTTCACCAAGTCACGTGGTTGTTATCGACCAATCAGATGCCGGTTTACAAAGATGGCCGAGTTACCCCGCATTTGAACGTGGAGTTACTAACCCCGGGTTACCCCTCGTTGCAAAAT
>Ga0209671_1007647_pt1 | contig 11235 bp, 7 predicted proteins | sample WorMetHERISLAND2_2_FD_187401 | JGI IMG/M metagenome (GOLD analysis project Ga0209671, IMG submission 187401) | Marine gutless worms symbiont microbial communities from Max Planck institute for Marine Microbiology, Germany - Olavius geniculatus... | ecosystem: Host-associated > Annelida >...
CAATATAAATTGCTGTTTATCAAAACGTCACTGTGACGTCATCGGCAGTAACATGTAACCAGTTTTTGAAAATTAAATAGCATTTTTAGCATGAACATTTTTGAACGCCAAAAAATCGGTAGGCGGTCATGTTAAAAAGTCGATAACCTCGTCGTTTTTCAACAAAATCACATTTTACTTGGCAGTTAAATGTAGAATGTTTCACTAAATAAAGATGTAAAATTTCATGTTAAAATCCCAAACGGTTGCTGAGAAAACGGCGAAAACATTTAGGGGTCCACTTTTTTCTGCCGCACCCTGTATTAGTACAGTATATGTAAAGTCTAGTAAACACAATCTTACCTTACCTAAGTAGACAGGGCAACTGCATTGTTGGGCAGTACTGGGCACCATTATAATCCTAATCAGAATCATTTTAATGTAAGATTTTTCCAGTGCAAAGATACAAAAATGCTTGATGGTGATAAGCTAAAGCAGTCCTACTATTGGGGTGTAGCAAAAGCGCACTATATAAATGTCCTTAATAATGATAACAATAATAATATAGTCCAAATCGTACTGTGTTAGTTGATGAAACTGTAAATAGCATAAGCCGAAACGTGCATAAGATTAGCATTATGAATGCAGCAAAAGAGTTGCAATCTGTTACATACTTAATGGCAAATCTGGAAAAGCAAACTCGTGGAATAACAACAACAACTGCTAATAGTATTAGTAGAACAAATCGAGGCACGTACTCGGTAGACAAGAAGGTCGTGTATTGCATCACTCAGCGTCGTCCCATCGTCGTTCATCAGCTTGATGTAGCTCATTGCAAACGGCTTTTCACTCCGATCTTTTGCTGCTCACACAAACTGACGATAGCAGCAAAAACTAGTCTCCTGAACTTGACTTGACGTTGACAGTCAGGCCAAATACTTTAACAACAGATTTGTATGTGATAAAAATTAGACTACTGTAGCAGCTCATCGCAAACGGCTTTTCATTCTGACCTTATTCTGCACACAAAATTCAACAGACACAATTGACTAGTAACCTCTTTTCTGTGCACACTTTCTCTGATGCTTTCATTTGTCTTTTTCTTGCCAATCTACACCTAGCATGTTTCTGTGGCATCTCATTTCGTAGACCAGTGACATTCTTTCACTGTCCTTCTTCATTGTCCACGTTTCGAAAGCATACAGTAAAACATAAGACACCCATGTCACCAGTAGCTGTGTCTTGACCTCCGTCGATATGCTAAAGGTGAAGGTAAAGGTCGTCAATTTGTATAGCGCGACGTCGCGAACATGCGCACGTCTCTAATGCACTTTCGTCACTAACCAGAGCCGCCTGCCGCACGGCCACCGTGTGCAGCCTGCAGACACAGGTTGGCGCAGCGGCCGGCTAGGCAACCCCAGTCAGCTGTACCCTTCCGTAAACCACGTAAATGAGTTACTACTCATTTTACAGTCCCACAGAGGGTAGAAGGCTGAGTCGACCTAGCTGTTTGAAGCTACTAGTACAGATTGCTCCCTTTCAATTGCACCGCAGACTCATTTGCGGCATCTAGTATTATAGAAATGTGCTTAGACTGATTGACAGATAGGCTTATAATACTGTAAGTGCAGAAACCTTCCAATGATGAGCGATGCCGTAACAGCAACTTGAGATGAGCCGTGTACACTTCACCGAATGGTATTGCCAGCTGCAATGCAATAATATCATACAATATGTGGGAAACATTAAACATAATGCCTCTAAAGTTACGACCTAAAGGCACTATTCATATCTATTATTATTCTTTTACCCCTGGTACTAAAGGTTCCCCGAGATTAAAAACAAAAGTTAACTAGAAATATTTTAGATTGTGACCAATCTAATGTACTCCTCTCACGCATTATTTTCTCGTGTATTCTTTTAACTGCTTTTTAGTTCCTTTCTTTTCACACCGCAAATGACATCATCAGTCACGTGACCATTTAACTCCTGGGGCTCGACTTTCTATGGGTGGTCCATAGTGACCATGTGTCTATCTAGCACCGTTATGGAGATATAGCCGTTTGAAGTTCTTCAGGAAGGCTCTTCCAGGGAACAGAGGTCAGTCGTTGGTCGGTCCTCAATATTACACTGATCTTATATACTCTTCTTCAGTACATTAGGAATGTAGTGTGCGAGGAGTAAAAACAAAGCTGGGCTGGCTATTGGTCCAGCAAATTCATGGAGAAAGAGTCGTGCAAAAAGCATGGAGTTGAAACGTTGAATCGTCACATTATTACATTATTGCATGAGCGCTACGTAGAGAAAACTTTGCAAGCCAAAAGGCCCATAAAGCAGTGCTGATTCTAGTTTCCTTAGTCCTCTGCCAGACATAAGTTTACACTGCGAGGTGACCACGGATACGAGACTAGTGCATCGCACTGTGTACCTGTTTATGTCCCAGCTTTCATTAGTACTCACTGCACCTACTCATGAAGGGATGGCCAGGCTGAGTTGACCTGGGTGGCTGGTTATATACCAAGATGGTTTACCCAACTACCGGTGATCACCCATCCAAGTACTAACCGAGCCTGACGTTGAATAACTTCGTTTACGCAACCAACAATGCTAACAATTAAGCCAAGCTGCCGTGTGCACTGTGCACTACAACAAACTTTCTAATAAACCAAACTAACAACAGCATGTCAAATAATGAATCACAACTAAAACTGTTCTTGCACATTAATGTTAGTCTTGTCAACAACCCGGAGACAAATAGTACAGGGTGCGGCAAAAAAAGTAGCCCCCTATAGTTTTTTATTGTTTTCTCAGCAACCGTTTGGAATTTTAATTTGAAACTTTACACATTTATTGACAGTAACATTCTACATGTAAATGGCGAATGAAATGTGATTCGATTGAAAAATGACAAAATTATTGATTTTTTAACAGCCTGCCAATTTTTGCAGCATTAAAAAAAGATCAAGCTACAACACCAATTCAATAAAATCATTGAAACAACACAGTTAACTAATGATCAGATGCCAGAATTCCATTGTCACTGTGAATGTTCGAAGTGTCCATCGCCAGCTCCAAGCTCTAACGCAAGTTTTCAGTCGCTTAATTTGAGAAGCCTTTCACAGTCTTGTCGATCGGTCCTTGTGGCAGATTGCCCCAGATAACTTGAAGTGCTTCTTTGAGTTCGGCGATTGTTTTTGGCTTTATTTTAAGCTTGCAGTATGCCTCCAACATTGCAACCCACACGTGATAGTCCACTTGGCGATTTTGGAGGCCACTGGTCCTTTGTGATGAAATCTGGACAGATGGTCCGCAGCCAGTTCTGTGCGCTGTGCGGCGTGCTTGCTGTGTGTGCTGGCGTGCCATCCTGCTGGAAGATGAATCTGATGGGCAGACGGCGATTGCTTCGAAAGAACGATAATTTAGTAATACACTGTTTATCAAAACGTCACTTTGACATTATGAGCTGTAACATGGTAAATGGTTTTTGAATATTAAATAGCATTTTTAGCTAAAACATTTTTCAGTGCTAAAAAATCGGTAGTCAGCCATGTTAAAAAGTCTATAACTTCATCTTTTTTGTCAGAATCACATTTCACTTGGCATTGAGATGTAGAATGGTGCAGTCAGTAAATCTGTAAAATTTCAAATTAAAATTCAAAATGGATGCTGAGAAAACCATGAAAAATAACACCAAATTTATCCCAGAACTTATGTCTCACATCACAAAACTTACTGGATGTATAAAATAACTCGTCAGTAATTGATCAAGACCTTAGTACACAAGTCAGACAGATGAAGTGAAGAAGACAATGAACGAAATCCAATAATACCTTGATGGTTTCGAACCAGCGAGGTCGATCCTCGTGGTAGTAAATGATGGACTTGTATTGGCTTACCATATCACCACCGGCACCCTCACTAATCACGTTCTATGTACCACAAAGCCACTGGAAAATAAGGTAAGCACATTTTATGGCTTTCACAGTGGAAAACACATGACAATGAAGTATACAATTTACAATATGCAATTTAAACTTCAAACCAAGTATACACGCTCGCCCTCTATACACAGTACTAGTGATTTGTAGCTGAAACCAGGCACCCGGATCTGGCTCCAAAATGTATTATCCGGTTCCAAATCCAGATAATTAGTACCCGCTTTTTGCGCTGATGATTAGGGGCGCAGTTTTCCACGGACCATGGAATTTCGAGCCAAACCACGGAATTTGCCCTTTTCCGTAGAATTCTGCTATTGCAGCAGAATTTCACGAAATTTTACAGAAGTTAAAAAATGACTCATGATTCGTACGATCGTCGACATTAAACTAACTATATCATGAAGAAAAATGTAATGAACTGCCTAAAACTGCATCCCTACTAATAATTACCATCGTATACGGCCCCCACAATCGTAAATAAACATAACTAATTGGCAAATTGCACTTTTGAACAAAAAATCGATAATTTCCTTTGTATGTGCTAGCATAACTGAGTGCCATGCCAGCATCCAAAAAGTAAAGTTTTTTAAACAGAATAAAGCTTAGTTTATGCACAAACGAAAGGCCGCGGTAAGCCACGGAATTTGGACAATTTTGCCGCGGTGAGCCACGGAATTTTGCGAACTGGCCCGTGGAATTTGGCCAAATTTACCGCGGAAAACTGTGGGCCCTACTGATGATCGATGCCACTGCTCTCTGATTCTGGAACATAGTTGGCAAGCTCCCGGTGGAATATCGATCGCGCCAACGTAGAGTAGACAAAGATGAGCTACGGCTGCAGACGATTCTGGAAGCAGCTCGGAGATGGCGCTTCAGCAATGTCCTTGTGTAGATCGTTTCTTTGCGGAATTGATGGAATAACACTTCGAAAAAAACTTCACGTCACGCCAGTGAACTGGCAGCAGATTTAGAGCAGAGGATTTTTTTAGCTGTTTTGAAGTTTTTACACCTGCCATTCCTATCCTTGAGAAAAATAGTCGGTAACTTGGCGTGTAAGTGCCACTGCACCGTCGGTTTTCTTTGCTCAATTAAAAGTTATAACTGGATCTGGGTACTCGGGTAATTACAAGCGGGTACCCAGTTCCTAGAACAGGTAATGATGCAAATCACCACTCATTACTCACGTGCCGACTACCATAATCCACAAAGTGCACAGCACTCGATTCAAAGTGTGGAAAATGGACAGGAGAACGCCAGCAATAACTTGGTAAAAGACGTGTTCTAGGACATTGAGAATCTGGTGGAATTCCTCATCTTTTTGGGACAAATTGCAAATTTTCTGCAGAGTGTGCCAGTGAAAGAATTTCGCAAATCGGTCAATAATTGGCGAAGGTATGGACAAAAGTAAATCGGCACAGTTTTTTATGGCCCACACCGCGTAGTATTCAATTAACAGTACGGAGAAGCTAAAACAGACATCAGACAGCTTAACAGTTAACAGTATATTACCGGTATAATTTCGCCATCCTGGTTGCAGACCATGATAGTCACTTCGATGTTCTTGTCGGCAACCTTGCCGCCAGCCCCACGACGTAGTTCACCTTGCATCAGCGTAATGTAGATGTCATTCCGCACATCACCTGTAAGCAAACATACTGACAATGTCACCCAGCCAATACATAGTAACAGGAGGCCTTATGTTTTTCTTTTGTTTCTTCTACTTTAATCTTGATTATCCATTTCTCCTCAAAAACCGTTTACTGCATTTATAATCGACGGCTTGACAAATCAGCAGCCATGGACAAAGACAATCGACATTACAGTGACAGGAAGCCTCACGTTGGGCCTTGCCCCAAATTTCTAGTTTACACTGACATATTCATCGCCTTTTGGGTGTATGCAAACATCATCACCTAATGTTATTTTCTTCTTGTTCTTGGTCCTTCATCAGCACATGATGCTACCATCAAAACATGACAAATATCAGGAAGAAACTAGAAATTTGGGGAAGTGCCCAACGTCAGGCCAGCCAGTGCCTTAAGTACGAATGGAGGTGTCTTGGTCCACGACTGCTGGTTCGCCAAGCCGTTGAACGTGGTAAAATGACCCCCTCATAACCCCTCAACGGACCTTGCTGAGAGCTGGTCTCAATCAATTTCAGATAAGCGTCGTTCTCCCCCCAGTTTTGGTCTTGGTCTGCTGTGTGGTTTTGGAGAAAAAGTAAAAAAAAATAAAGAAAAATAACAAAAAAGTAGGAAAAAACATAGCGAAAACACAAGGCCTCCTGTTACTACATATGGGCTGCCTAAACAGCCCAAATACGTCTCAGATGTGACTTCTAGTTCAGGCAACTCAATAGCATTCCACGGACACTGACATCAAAGACAGGCCACCTATAGGCACATACAGACCACACACCTAGATGAAAAGCATCCGCTAGATTGACATGGCAAAAATTACTCACCAACAGCATGTCAACAAGTTAACCTATACTTGAATAACTTTATCTGTATTACTGTAGCGAATCAACAACTGAATGTGCGTGACAAAAAAACCAAAAAACCAACGACATGATGATGTGCACCAGAAGGGATGTAACAGAACTGCACTGGGAATTTCCCACCTGGCAGAATGACGTCCGGAAAGCCCATCTTGCGCGCGACCGAAGTTCCAGCAACAAGATGTGGATAATCTTTCTGCACCTAAACAGACGCACAGGCAATTTCACGGTCAACTCAGCCTCCTACCCTCAGCAGGTCAAAAATAAGTAGCATTGTGCACTGTATGGGCTATAAGGCTCACCATATATATGGCTCACCGCATATTCACAGCATGTTCAACTGTTTGCTGGCGCAAATCATAAATGCCTGCATCGAACTTTGCTATAAGATTAGCTCACGTTAGTGACCTGCCATGTATGAGACTGTGAATACTGAGAGTACTTTTTACGTGCGACAGCGGCTACTGCTGTAGCACGTCTTAGCCTTCACAAGTCTTTCTGTCTGTCTGTCCATCACACGGGTGAATCAGTCAAAAACGGTGCGAGCTAGGATCACCAAATCTTCACCATCGGCTCCCTGGAAGACTCTAGTGTCAGGATCAGTAAAGCTTTTCCATAAATTCGAAAGGGGGTCACCCCAAACGAGGGTGCTAAATGAGACAGGGATGGGAAAAATTTGCGATTTTCAGCCGATACAGCGTTGGCTAAATGAGACAGGTGGCGCGCTCTGGTGAGTACAAGCTAAACACTAGATAATTGGCTGCCGATCGTCTGGCGCCCTCTGGTGACTGATTTTGTTTTACTGGGCTTTCAAAGTTGAAACATGCACCGCTGTTGCGTGCTCCCATTTGCGTCAGCAGGGCTCTTCTTATTATCACCAGCATAAGCAGTGTAAACAGTTCACTTCAGTTAGCACACCGTTCAACTAGATAGTGGTTACAACTCCATCGACTATCATGTCTCCGCCAATGTCAAGTGACAACTAACACTTGAAATATCATGCTAACAAAGTCAAAAAGTGCATTTTGGAGCATATTTGATGCCACCGTGACCTTGAACCTTCACCTTTGACCCCAAAATGTGTGTTCATCCCGGCCTTAAAGTCTAACGAGTGGTAAAAGTTTGGTCAAACTACATTTAAAAAATATCCAGGACACAGTATATCATGGTAACAATGTTTGTTCGGGACTCACGCATGCACGAATGCGTGGACACATGAACACTCTGGAAACATGATGCCTCCAGCCACTACACTGGCGGTAGCATAAAAACTTTCTCAGAGGTCAGTCCATTTTGTAAGCCTGGTGGAGAAGATGAATTTTCAGCCAACCTCTGAATTGCCCATGACTGACGGTCGTAGAGTGCAGGTCCTTGGAAAGATTGTTCCAAATGAGTGTGCCAGTAAGTGTGCCGCACTATTCTGGGAATATCATGGCGTGACCACATTTCCAATGATGATGTCATGCGAAGAGTTGATCTGGGAAGCCTATCCGAGATAGTACGACAAAGGAGGCTGAGATTTGCGGGTCACATCTTACGTGTGCCTAAAAACAGACCAGCCTACAAGGCCATGAATTAGTTACCTGACAACGGCAAACGCAGACCAGGAAGACCGACGAAGACCTGGCGGGCAACATTCAAAGAAGACCTTCAAGATATGGGGCTTACCTGGATTGGTGCAAAGAGATCTGCCAGCGACAGACCAAAATGGAGAAAACTCGTCGCCCAATGTTCCGAGGAACTGGAACTAAGGTCTAAGGTGCCAGTAAGTACCTGAGACATTTACCTGTACCTCTGAAACTGTCAACATTTTGATGAAATGTTCTACTAAACTTAAGCACGACCTATCATCGACAAAGGACAGGTTAGCTGCAAGCTGTAAAGCGGACAGCTGACCTGTGCAAAATCTCCAAGCAGTTTCCTCATTGTGACCCAGAGTCCTTGGCCTTTGTGGTTAATGTCTTTAGCGATGATCGCCTTTCTTATGATTGCATCCATAAAATCACGTTCACCACATCTGAGAACAGCCGATATCAACATCTGTGACAGTTTCATTACCGATAACATACACTGTGTCCCAAAATTAGCAGCCCCCCGCTAAAAACACGCCTCCTTCAGTTTGTAGTTCATGAATTTTAATAAAATATAGTACACTGCACTATCTTAACATTACTTATGGTCATACTCATTATGACGTATGCACTTTACCGTGTGTGCTCAGTGAACATCATTATGATGCCAGAGTTTGTTTACATTACGGTAACGTTCAATACGTTGTTACTGACAAAAGGATTAAGCAGCAGTGTACCGCCTTAGACTAAGAGCTTGCGTCAAGGCCAATGGTGGCCACTTTCAGCTCAAATTTTAAATGCTGGTTCAGAATGACTGTTTCAGATCTTGTGAAAATTTGTCAGGTATTAACGATTTTTGCACCATTTTATCTGTAGGGGGGCTGCTAATTTTGGGACACGGTGTAAATTAAAATGTATAGCGATCAGCGTAGAAATATAGGTAAGATGACAGCTACTCAAAAGCAACAGAAATCTATACACACACAACTCCCACCTATCGGCCACCTTGGCGCGATAGTGGGGCTTATTGCCCCAAAGACCCGCAAAATTTCAAAAATCTGGAGAGAGAAGCCAGCTTTCTTTTGAGCAGATATGTTACACTTTACCGCTGCTAATGATCAATAGCAACCTAAGCCTTATTGTATTGCACTGTTTAGCTACAATACATCCATGAACGACAAACGAACAGACTGATGGATGGATGACAACCATGACAAAGGGTCGACCTTTAAGCTTACAGCTTAGCGGTTGGCCCAAAACACTGATATCGAGAGTAAGCAAGTAAGCAAGCAGTTTCTTATCCAGCATAGCACAGATCAGATACATTGTGGTAGTGCCAACAACGTGTCAAAATGTAACAAATTATCTGGAATTGCTGGCGAGGTGGTGAATATGGCTTTACGAATATGCAGTTGAGCAAAAGTGAGTTTTGAACTTCTTTCTAAAGTTTAGCAGTCTCTATATCCACTTTCACTGACCTAGCAGCTAGCCCTCTAAGGCTGCAGCACCTCTGAAGTCAATCGACATACTGGCACTATACACATTAGTTTACTACTGTTGTTATTATTATTAACAGTGCACGACCAAAACAACAAAAGATTTGTGTCCGCTTTTCTGAAGATCCGCTATTCGAAAGATCAGCTATTCCAAGGCCCGCTACTGACTAACCCTAACCCTAACCCTAACCTTCGGAATAATGGGCCAGTATCCAACAGAATGGGACCAAACTCAAACCGGACTCACTGCAGGAATGGAATGAAGGACTGTTTCTCCTCATCGGAGTTGGCTCCTCCACGGAACACGTCCGTCAGTTCAATGGCAGCAACGCCAAATGGTCGTCTCATGCCCTTCGCCTGCTTCTTAGATTCGACATCCTTCAGATCCATCCGACCGACACGAATGATTTGACAGACAAGAAACACACGCTCACGCTCCGCGTCCTGCGTACTGCTCAGATCCTGAAACATACACACCATCACACATCATTTGACTGACCGACATGGGTAAACACACAACTTCATAACACACGAAGACTCCTAGGTAAAAAGCACAATTGTCATCAATTTGGGACTAAAAAATCTCTATTTTGGGGAAATTTTGAGGTAAAATTAAAATTGCAAGCTCCCAAAATTCCCTCTGTCTGAAATTCGCAGCTGTCTGTCAGAATTCTGTCCAAAATTTACCGTGTTTCTCAGAAAATTGCAACCTTCTGCCCTACAAACTTTTGGGTTAACTAACAGTGCCGCTGATGGCCATTATTTAATCTCTATGCACATCAACAGATGGCAGCTGAATGCTCAATTCTGCAGTATACATAATAATCAAAATATTTCACCCACACACGACACTACCATGGTTATTACTGTTCTGCAGAATTCATTTTTCACGTGAAAATGAATAGTTTTCCCTGACTAATTTCTTCACGCAAAATACCAATAAAACAACAGTAACAAAAATGTAAAAATCACTAGATAGCACCGAAATCACCGAATCGAGACATAAGAAGCACAATAAGAATTTCTGACAAGTAAGCAAGTAAACTAATGCGCATGTTTGCCATTTTAAAGAAATTTTTGAGCATCTTTGTTAACTTTTGCACCCCAGTAATTTTACATTCCCTGACTTTCCGACCCTCGGAGTTTTCCCCAACTTTCTGACTTCTTAAAATTCCCCGACTTTCACTGACTTTCCGTAAGAACCATCCACTACGGAGTAAAAAAAGAATAGCGGGGCAACAAACCGTGAAGATCACTCGCAAGTTATTGAGCTGATCCAGATCCTTCGGCATTCCTTGGTTACCCCACTTCATTATGTAATTGTCGCTACAAACAGAAACCCACTTGCTTGATAACGCAACATAATATTTTCTGCAGCTAGTGCGTACAATCTGACCAGTTGCCAAAAATCCAAATGTGTGGAACGGATTTCCTACTCCTCCTTTTACCCACTCTTCCTTCCCTTCCTCTAGGCTGGTGGCGTGCCGTAGCGGTAACGCGTTGTGTCCGATCAACAAAGTTCCTCTACGCCAAGCCGGGTTAGTACTTGGACGGGTGACTGCCTGTGGGGAGGTAAACCATGTTGGCATATAACCGACACCAAGGTTAATTCAGCCTTCGATCCCTCTGTGGTAAGTAAATCAAGTACCGGCTTATCTGGCTGGGGTTAAAGTGGGGCGCATTCACCAAAGTCAAGCGACAGGTAACACTGTGTGATCCCGTATGGCAGGTGAGGCTCAGTAGCTCTGTGA
>Ga0209671_1007648_pt1 | contig 11234 bp, 6 predicted proteins | sample WorMetHERISLAND2_2_FD_187401 | JGI IMG/M metagenome (GOLD analysis project Ga0209671, IMG submission 187401) | Marine gutless worms symbiont microbial communities from Max Planck institute for Marine Microbiology, Germany - Olavius geniculatus... | ecosystem: Host-associated > Annelida >...
TGCGTACACTCTATAGGTGGAAATTTTATTAGAGTCAAAAAATAAAACCAATATTTGCCTGAAAATACGAACTTTAACGGTTCAGATCTGATAAGGAACCTCAAATTCCTTACCGCCGTGTTTTTGATCCCGAAAAGTGCGACTAAGACTGAAAAACGACCAACTATGGCAGGTATCTTATTTGAATTCAGACACATAGCTTGGTCTGACAAATGACATCAAGTTCAAGATAGATAAAATTAGTCAGCTTAGTCAACAACGTCCCAAAATTCGCGCAACGTCCCGGAATTTGCGCGTCGTCTATGACAGGGCAACCACAAGCGTTGCCCCGCCATAGACGGACGCGAGGCTTATCCCGACAGATAGTGGCTTGCCACGGGTAGTGACAAACGTCATACTAGTCGGTGCCGCAGGGACCGGTGGTGCCAAAGTTGTTGTTATTTTCATCGCCTACGGTGTCAGTGCCCTCGTCGCAGAAGTCGGTCCGATTGCCAAAGGCGGTGTTGCCATCAACCGTAGTATCTGTGGCACCGTCGCTCACTTCGATCCCAATGTTGTTATTCTTCTTGGCCCTGTTATCTTTGAGAGTAACGTCTTCAGCCCCATCTTCAACGTCGAAGCCATCCGCCCCGTTCTTCTCAGCTACGTTATTATTCAGGGTGATCATGGAGATTTCAGAAGGTCCAAAGTCCTCATCATTATTAAGATTGAACCCATCACCGTGATTATTGCGGGAGACATTATGTTCCAACAAGTGATCTTTGCCGGAGATATCGAAGCCGTAAGAGTCTCGAGCCCCGCCGCTGTAAGCAGCTGAATTGTAGCTGAGGGTGATGCCCGTCCCGTTAATATTAAACCCATCCTCCGAACAATGAGTGGCCTTATTGGACTTCACCATCAGGCCGGGGAAGGCGGCGTTGATAAGGAAGCATTCGTCCTCGCCCACGCGGGAGACCACGTTGTAACTCACCTCGCTGTCCCCACAGGTTTGGTTTCCTTCTACGCAAGTGTTCTCACAATCACCATTCGCCGCAAAAAATGGGTCGCAACTCTCACAGTCTTCAGAATCCGAATCCCAAAAGCATGACTCAGGGCCTTCTCCGCCTATATTCCATGCGATTTCGCAGTCCATCTGGTTGTCAAACTGTCGGCATCCTTCTCCTGATTCCGGATCTACATAGAGTGTCCGTGAGGCATCCGCGCAGGGGGCACAGTTTACCTCTATCCCCTCATCAGCCGCTGCGGTTACTGAATTGTGGCGGACGGAAAACGCTCCCCCCGCGACATTGATCCCGTCATCCTCAGAAACATCGACCCAGTTCTTCACCACCTCGAGATTGGAGCCAGCCACTAAAATGCCGTTTTGCTCGGTTATCGAGACGTCGTTTTGCCTAATCTTGAGATTGCTGCCCGATGCTATAATGCCTCCATCGCCACACTTTGTGATGGTGTTCCACCTGATGGAGACGTCATTAGCATTCGCCTCGATACACTGTTCGCCGCAAAAGCGCAGGTCGCTCCACTTCACCCGCGTGTCGTCTCCCTCGATATGGATGCAGTCAATATTGGGTCCGCTTATTTTTACTGCGAAGACGCGCGTGCCGGTGGCTTCTGCATCAACGAAGATGCCGTCCCACTTTCCATTACGGATGGTCAAGTTCTCGATGGTCACGTCATCAGAGGCGACTCTAATGCCGCTTCCGAGAGCTAATGAGCAAGTGTTCGTGCAGAGTCCCTCCTCATCCTCCTCGTTTTTTGGTCCGCAGCCCAGACACTCTCCATCTTGCCAAAAGCATGACGCAGGGCCTTCTCTGCCTATATTCCATGCGTTTTCGCAGTTCCCCTGGATTTCAAACTGGCGACATCCTGCTGAATCGGGAGGTCCTCCAAAGAGTTCCCGGGAATCAGAGCACGGGACACTATCCTCGGGATCGATGATGACCTTTTTGCCGTGGTAACTCGACCCCAACAGGGTGAGGTTATCCTTTTCTTCGATGTTTATCGACTCAAAGTAGGTCCCCGGGGCAATCTTTACCGTATCACCGGGGTTGGCGTCATCGACGGCGGCCTGAATTGAATCAAAGCACCCGCCAGTGCCATTAGGGTTAACACATCGAATTCCGGCCTCGCCTGGCGTCGTGTAGAAAAGCAGCAGGGCCAGGGTAGCTAACGAAACGATCATCGTGTATTTTTTATCCATCGCGAACCTCCTTATGGTTTATAGATGTATGGCTAATCAAGGATATCTTCGACCTCTTGTACGTGGTCAATGGCTTTCCCGTAGTTTCTGCTGTCAAAGCAGTTCCGCGCTTACTGCTGCGCGTTCTCCGCCTCTCTGAGGCGTTCCCGGGCTTCTTAGCCCCTCTGGCTAAAGGCTATCTGCTGCGCATTCCGATCGATGAGCGTGGGCGTGGCAACCCGTTGTATAACCTCCCGGCCAAGGGCCTACAAGTCATGCTCGGCGACGCTCCCGGCCAGGGCCGGTGCTAGGCTGAGGAGGAGACCCGCCAGCGCAATTGCGACCGCCAAGATCGTGCGCACCCTATTTATGTTGCCCTCCTATGAAGGCTCGTTGAAGTACCTTGCTGAGAAGTCGACAAACGTTAACGTGAGCCATTCCGTTAGCTCATATGGCATCACCTCCTTTCAGGTTCTGTTACTCAGAGTCCCGGAACCAAAAAGAACATGGTAATGAAGCCGGCCACCCTCTAAATTCCAACTATCATCTCCTTTCTTAAAGAAAGTCTTCGCAACTGGAAAAATGATAATGGTGGTCCTCTTTTCAGTTCATTTTGCCTCATTATCAGATTGTCTGATACATGGTGATAGGCACGTGAACTCCTGCCGATTCGTGACGAGTCCAACCGGCCTGGAGAAGGTGCCTTCGTTTCAGTGGCCCATACGTGGATGATGAACCCAGTTGGGAACTCTCAAAAATATAAAATGCAGGCAAACGGCCAATTGGCTAGTACGTCATGATCAGAGGGCAATGTCTCGCAAGCGTCTGAAAGGAGAGTGTAAGTTTTGTCGGTTCGCCGAATCTTAGTATTGTTTCACCTTCCCCCTGGAAGAGAAATTCAGCTTCCTTTGTGCAATTCAGGAATGCTCTTTCAATCGAATCCTGAGCCTCGATTCGATCTCAGCATAGCGGAGTTCATCTTTCGACCTGCGGCACAATTGGGCGGTCTCCGCAAAATCCGCCCCTACAACAATGATGATGGAGTCGTTTCTTCGAACTCCCCTTACGGCTTATCTCAAAATGAAGACTGGGTACCAGATAGGTAAGTGATTGCACAACAATAAGAGATTACAGGATTATGTTCCACACTAGAAAGTTTCAGGAGAGTAAATGTTTCTCCCTACATGCAAAAATCATACAAATAAGACGATTTTGCCTATAATGGAATAGATATTAAGTGGTTACATCAATCCAAAGGCAAGGACAAACTGATAAAATCATAGAATAAAATGTGTAATTGTGGGGTAAATTACACAAAATTGTGAATTATTTTGCATGTTCCAACTAAATTGCGGTGTTATTGGAATAGAAGTATCGGTCAAGATTCTGAAGAAGGGTCAAAGCTTGACGGTCTGTTGCCCAAATCCGATTTTCTAATTGCGGCAGTGATTCGTGATGTGGGAGAATTACAAAATTTTTCTTCAGATTTCGTGTATACGCCTAACTAGCAATTGATTACGTCGATGACTTGTACGAAAGTGCTGTAAAATAGTACTTTAGAGCGTAGTACTATCATCTTGATGATGACATCCCTAATAACAGCGTGCTTTCCAAAGCCTGTACCCCGTGGGGGGGTGAGGCCTTTAAAACCTTTTTGAACGCATTGAACTGGTGTCGGATAACGGAGATGGTGCAGCCAGGGTCAGCCAGGGGGTCGGGCCACGCCAAATCATTGACAATGATGAGGGCTCCTTTCCCTGTGGCCAGACCCCCGGGCTCAATGGAAAGAATCAAATCGCTTCCTGCCGCAGGCCGTAAATATCACTCTGTTTTTAACCCAGCCGGAACCCCCAAATCAAATTTCTGCTAAAGCTTTTTTATAAATGGCTGATACACCCGATATGCAGAATAGGGTTTGGAATCAGCAATATTGAAATGAAAGGAATGCAAATTGACCGGCAAAACAGAGATTACATGTCCGTCGTGTAATACCGTATTTACAGTCGACATCGCGAAAATACCTGAAAAAGGGGTTCACGCCAACTGCAAGAAATGCAAATACCGGCTTTTTATTTCAAGGCCGGATGATGCCAAGGATGCTGCGGCTTCAGCATCGGAGCAAAAATTAAATGCTGCCGCCCCTGCCGCACCGGCAAAAAAGACTTCACCTGCCAGGCGTACACCCGGCAATAAACCAGATCCTGTCGCCAGGAAACCGGTAAAAAAAGAAAAACTCACTTCCAGAGCAACTGAAAATAAGCCAGGACCCGGGGTTCAACCTCCTGGAAAACAGCCGAACCCAACCCAAGCGGCAAAACCGTTTGAAAAAAAGAATTTTTTGCTGATCGGCGGTTTAGCCGGTTTAGCACTGCTTATTGTTATCGGAGCAGGATATTTCCTGATGCAGAAATACAATTTGCAGATTACTGCCAAAAATACTGCGGCCGTTCCTCAGAACCAAAACACCCCGAATATGACAGAGCCTTCAGTCGTTGTTCAAGCTCCGGTCACCGCTCCGGCCGAACCTGCTAGTAATATGGAATTAAGCATCGGGGAACTGTTTAATCAGGTTAATCCGGCAGTCGCCACGGTATTAACCTATGACAGCGGCAATAATATTTTCAGGCAAGGAAGCGGATTCTTTATCAACCGGGAAGGAAATTTTATTACCAATTATCATGTGCTCGAAGGAGCCTACTATGTGGTAATCCAATTACATAACAAAACAGAGTACAAGGTGCAATCTGTTCTAGCAGCCAGCGAAAAAAAAGATCTGATCAAACTGGCCGTCAATGTCCCGGGAGATGCCCTGAAGCCCGGGATGTGGCTGGACATTAACCCAAACCAACCCGAAATTGCGGACCAAATCATCGTGATTGGCACTCCCATGGGGCTCGGACGTACGGTGAGCGATGGAATCATATCGGCTATCAGGGAAATACCTAACCGAGGGCTTGCCTACCAGATGACGGCGCCGATTTCAAAAGGATCGAGCGGCAGTCCCGTTATCGATATGAGCGGGAAGGTTGTGGGAGTGGCTTTTTTGCAGTTAGTCAAAGGACAGAATCTGAATTTTGCAATTCCGGCCGAAGAAATTATTGCCCTGGAGGATAAGGAGCCTTTGACCATAGCGGCCTGGACCGAGAAAATCAGCAGAGATAAAAATGATAATCTCACTAACCTTCAAAAAGAAATTATCAGGCATATCCAACCTGAGCGCGCTGATGAAAAAGAAGGCAGAGAAATCTCTCCCCAACCGGCCAATCATGCTTTAAAAGCTAAGCTGGTGTCCGAAATTATCAACGAATCAGGTATCGCCAAACAGATCAATAGCCTAACCGAGGCGGTGTTGGCGTCATTTGAAGAGCAATATGAAAATGCAAATGACAAAAAAGTCGCCAGAGATGATGAGAAGTATACCAGGTTTGAAGATGTTATAAGGCTGGCCACCAATTCAGAAAGATTTATTGGCTATCTCGAAAAAAATCTTGCTTCAGACTTAACCATACCTGAGCTCGAGCAGATTCTGGAATGGTATAAATCGCCCCTTGGGCAAAGAATTGCCGAAATCGAATTCAGTTCTTATGCCGTTAAAAGGGAGCGTGCCAACAAACTGCGAGCTGCATTCAGACTTACCCAATATCAAAGTGCATCGAGGGCTGATCTATTTTCAAGGCTGGACGAGGCGACCGGTGCCACTGATGCTATGGTTGAACTGCAAACCAGCCTAATTGTTCAGAATCAAATTATGGCAAAGGTTTTGTCAAAATCCGAAGAACTTGACAATGTATCGATCGATAAAATTATCCGGACTTTCGAAAACGACATCGATCCCTACCTGGATATGTTTTCTGCTCAACTGGTATTTGCCGGATTTGTCTATGCCTATCGCGGATTACCCATGGCCGATCTAGAAGCGTATCTTTCATTTGCAGAATCCGATGCCGGTCGCCATTTTTACTCTATATTAATGAAAAAGTCGAACACCGTGCTGGTGGACTGCAACAAGCGGATTCTGACATCCGTAATCCGGGTTATGAATGAGGACTCCTGGGTCAATATACAAAAGGATCTTAATGGACCGATAGAAGAAGGATAATGCAGAGTTAAGGGTCAAAGCTTGAACAGTGAATAGTAAAATTATTCCAGATTTTAATTCACAATTCAAGCTTTGACCCTCATACTTTTTATATGATGTAATCATTTCCCAGGTATAATACATGGTCCGTAAATCCCTCATCAGATTAGGGGCATTCAAATCAGCACTATTACTAACTCCCCTTTCAGTTATAATTTCAGCATGCCTTTATCTTATCATATCCCTCATTTTGGGGAAATTTAGATCTTTTGGTATGCTCATTTCAACCATTATACCGGCCCTTGTAGCACCCATTGTCTCCTATATAATTTTGAGTTGGGCCGTGAAACTGGAGAGGGCTGAAGAAAAGCTAAAGAGACACCGATCGCAACTCGAACAGACCGTACAAGAAAAAACAAAAGAATTAAGAACGCAAAATGAAGCACTGAATAAAGTACTAGAGCAAAAAGTCAATACGGAACGGGAACTGAGAGCAATAAAAGGTGAATTGGAAGAAAGGGTGGAAGAACGTACATCCGAACTATTGATCGCTAAAGAGCAAGCCGAGACCGCCAGCCAGGCTAAGAGCGAGTTTCTGGCTAACATGAGCCATGAACTGAGAACACCTTTGAACCACATCATGGGCTTTACCGAGCTGGTAGTGGATAAAAACTTTGGGGATTTAAACGAGACCCAGGAGGAATATCTCAATGATGTACTGCAAAGTAGCAAGCATCTCCTCTCTTTAATAAACGATATCTTAGACCTTTCAAAGGTGGAGGCGGGCAGGCTGGAGGTGGAACCAACGGATGTTAACCTGAGAGAGCTTTTAGAAAGCAGTGTGATCATGTTTAAAGAAGCGGCCCTCAAGGAAGGGATACGACTGTCTATGAACATAGATGGGATCCCCGAGACAATACGCGTAGATGAGCGAATGCTCAGGCAGATCATGTACAATCTTATGTCCAATGCAGTGAAATTCACAATGACCGGAGGGGAAGTGTATTTGAATGCACAAATCCCTGACGTCAAGGAAAATCAGCTTCGGTCCATAACTGGCGATCACCAAAATAGCATCGAGGTCAGCGTGGCCGACAACGGTATCGGTTTAAACTCAGCAGATTTGGACCGTATCTTCAACCCTTTCGAACAGGTTGATGGAACAGCGGGACGAAAATATCAAGGGACCGGTTTGGGTCTTTCTTTGACGAAAAAACTGGTTGAGCTGCATGGCGGCAAGATTTGGGTGGAGAGTGACGGTGAAGGCAAAGGGACTACCTTTCATTTTATCATGCCGGCGCAACGTTAGTTTTCGTTCGGGCAAATTACTGGATAGGTTGAGTCATTTTTTGAATCCAATCGATCTCAGTCCCGAAGAAAAATCTAAACGGATTTTTTCCGGTCTCGCGGCGATCACCACAATACCGTTTTTCTTAGCAGCTTCTGTTATTCATATTGCCCAGGCGAATTATTTTTTTGGTGGTTTCCTTCTGTTGTCCGGCATTGGGATCGTGCTCTGTATTTTAGTATTCAGGAATTACAGGGATGTCAGCAATGTATACAGAATCGCGCTGATCTTGATAGGCCTTTTTCTTCTTTATCTTTTGACCGTAAGCGGACCTAACGGACATAGAGCACTTTGGCTCTATGTTTTTCCACTGGAAGCGTTTTACCTCCTCGGTCGCAGAGAGGGCAGTATTTATACATCGATTTTTCTGGGTTTGGTGACGCTCTTCCTGATTTTTCAAAATTACCTTCCTGGGGATGTTTATCATGATCGAGGATTCACGTACAGGTTCCTTGGATCTTTGTTAATTGTCGGAGTCCTCTCCTATTCTTTTGAGACGGTGCGCTACAATTATCAGGCCGGGATGAACAAGAAACAGTCGCGGCTTCAGGAGGAAACGAAGAAACTGGCTGAAGCAAAAAAAATGGCCGAATCAGCAAATATAGCTAAAAGTGAATTTCTGGCCAATATGAGCCACGAACTGCGTACGCCATTAAATCATATTATCGGATTTACCCAACTGGTGGCAGATAAGCGGTGCGGAGAATTGAATGCGACCCAGGCGGATTATCTTAATGATGCCCTCAGCAGCAGCCAACATCTGCTATCGCTGATCAACGATATCCTGGACCTGTCGAAAGTCGAGGCCGGCAAGCAGGAGCTGAACCTATCGGCGGTCAACTTAAACCGGTTATTTGAAAATATCCTGGTCATGTTCAGGGGAAAAGCGGACAAGCACGGTATCCACCTGACCATGGAAACAGAGGGCTGCCCGGCTGTCATTCAGGTAGATGAGCGCAAGCTCAAACAGATATTGTACAACCTTTTATCCAATGCAGTAAAATTTACACCCGCAGACGGAAAAATCCATCTATCCGCAACCGGGATAAACCTTCGCGAATCCCAGGTTGCCGGATCCTTGCAACCCACATCAGAGCGTGCCGTCGAAATTTCAGTGTTTGACAGCGGTGTCGGCATCAGACAGGATGATCTTGAACGAATTTTCGATTCTTTCGAGCAGGCTTCGCACGCGGCAGACCGCAAGTTTCCTGGAACGGGCCTCGGGTTGGCCCTGAGCAAAAGGCTGGTTGAGCTACATGGCGGCAGGATCTGGGCCGAGAGCGCCGGCAAGGGTCAAGGCGCTGTTTTTCGGTTTACCATGCCTTTTTAAGCTTCACCAAATGAGACGAAACCATCTCGAGTCAGACAATCCTGTTGGGCGTCTATCCGTAACTAGAGGAAACCATATCGTGTTTTTTGGTGCGGAAACGGCTACTGATTAAAGGTATCCGTTCAGGGGTTCAGGGTTCAAGGTTCAAAGGTTAAGGTTCAAGTCCAGTCGAAACCATTGATTGACGAGCCTTGAGGCAAACAAAGACACATCGGAGACTGTTAAGTATGATGGAACTCGGTCGTAAATAGCTGGTCGGCCAATATTGTAAATGCCGATCAACAAAGGTAATCCTGAACGGTGAACCTTGAACCTGTGAACGCTTACGATTAAAGATTAATAGGCAAATTATGAAACAACAAGTTAGGCCCAGACACACCGATACTTTTCAAATATTAGGCTGGTTTGATTGTCAACGATGATCTTTAGGATTGACTTTACAACCATATTGTCCTACTGAAACATCTTTAGTCGGGGGCGTGGCTCGGTCCATGAGAACACAGCGTGCGGGACGCTGGGGCGTACGCTTAAATTGCGCCTTCTCGACCATTCCGTTTAAATTCAGGCACGTACTTCAGTTGTTCCCCCCTGACATTGAGCGTGAAACGGACCCCATCTCCTGTGGTTTCCATCCTTTTTATAATTTAGGTTTAAAGCGGAGCGTTGATTGACTCCATCACAATTATGCAGTGATTGCTATGGCCCGGAACAAAGCCGAAAAGCAAAAGGCAAAACGTAAAGCCAAAAAAAAAGAACGGCGCAAGACACAAAGTGCAATTCTGAAAAAGGATAAAGCGGACTTTTTCTTGTATGAAGCCGGCTGGTACTTGGACAATGGCCAGCATGATAAGGCCCTGGTGTATCTGAAAAAGGCTCTTCAACTAGACCCCCATAATCAGGACATGTTAGAGGATCTGTTTAGGCTGGGGTTTGAAATGCAAAGAAACGACATCCAGTTAATCGCGTTAAAACGTCTATATGACAGCGGACAGTTGCGTGATGAGTTTTTACCTGTTTTGCCCGATCTTTTGGCCAGAGATGGACAGTTTGAAGCTACGCTGGAGGTCTCCCAAGAGCTGCTTGCACGTCTGTCGAGCATCAAGATCCCGAACAAGAAGAGCCTCCGAGCCAGGATTTTGAGCATGGAGGACTACTGCCGCGCCCGCATTGAGAGCGATCGAGCACTGAGGGCCCTTCAATCGGAGGCCGAAAGACCCGCGGCACCCCCGCGCGCCACTGAGCCGACGGATCGGGTTTCAAAACCCGTCTCAGCGGCACCGGCGCTTGAAATATCGACCATACCGGACATCCCCGTGTCAATTACCGTGGATGCCGCTTCGTTTCAAAAGCCGTTTTCTAACGGCAATTTTACCCATTTCGGTCGCTACGAACTGGCCATTGCCGCGCATCGGATGCGCTTCAGGGATTCTTTTGAAAAACTGATCTGCCTACCGGATCTCAGGGGCGTTCGTTCTCTCTGGTATCAAGAGGAAACCGCCCGCAAGGTGCTGAAAATTTTTCGCGGTCGAGCCCTTTTGTCCGACGAAGTGGGATTGGGGAAAACCATTGAGGCCGGGATGGTGTTAAAAGAATATATCCAACGGGGTATGGTAAAAACTGCATTGATTCTGACCCCTTCTTCTCTGGTGAGCCAATGGCAGGATGAACTTCGCAGCAAATTTGATCTGGACTTGCCATCGACCGATGATCCGGCCTTTCGCAAAAACAGCCGGCAGTTCTGGCAAGCACCCTTTATACTGGCATCCATTAATCAGGCCAAATCGAAGCGCAATTTTCAGAAGGTCTCCCAGCGAGAATATGACATTGTCATCGTTGATGAGGCCCATCATCTCAAAAACCGCAACACCCTCAACTGGAAATTGGTGAATGCCCTTAAAAAACGTTTTTTGCTTTTACTGACGGCGACGCCGGTTGAAAACAATCTGATGGAGCTATATAACCTCATCACATTGCTCAAACCGGGTCAGCTAAAAACGGCGTCCGCCTTTCGGCAGGAATTCATGGTACGCGGCGACCCCACGGACCCGCAAAATCGCAGCCAGCTGAAATCACTGCTGGGACAGGTGATGATCCGCAATACCCGTGCCCTGGCCAAACTTAATATTCCACCGCGAATGGCCCAGACCATCCGGGTGGATTCCGGTACAACCGAAAAGACGCTGTATGAACGAGTAACCGCACTTGTTAAGCAGATCAATGCGGTTAACGGTGCCGGACACAAACTTCTGCTGAAAACGCTGCTGGCCGAGGCCGGTTCGTCTCCCCGGGCAGTCGTCCT
>Ga0209671_1007649_pt1 | contig 11232 bp, 4 predicted proteins | sample WorMetHERISLAND2_2_FD_187401 | JGI IMG/M metagenome (GOLD analysis project Ga0209671, IMG submission 187401) | Marine gutless worms symbiont microbial communities from Max Planck institute for Marine Microbiology, Germany - Olavius geniculatus... | ecosystem: Host-associated > Annelida >...
CCTTATTTCTGATTTCCGGATTTGCCGCTGCGGCTGATAATACGTCACGGTTCATCCCTCATGCATTCTGTATCATCATCATCATTATTTTACGGCGTCGGTGATAGGATACGGCGCCCTGTCCTCCTGCATCCGCAGCAGCAGCAGTAGCAGTGGCACAAGCGTCTACGTGCGAAATCATATCGAATGCGTTCATTACTGTTCGCCAACACGTATAGATTCTGTCACGCATCAGCCCCGCATTACATGCACTCAACCACACGTCCTCTGCAGCAGCAGTTTTGGTGGAAAACCGCCAGAGTTGATAGTTTGAAATTATTCAAAGCAACTCAAGCTTTAAAAAACTTAACAGTACTAGATACATGAAGTGGCCCAAACATGTATACAGGGTGCGGCAAAAACAGTAGCCTCCCAATTTGTTTCGTTGTTTTCTTAGCAACCGTTTGGAATTTTAATTTATAGTTTTGTAATTTTATTTATCAAAACACTGTTCATCTAACTGCCAAGTAAAATTTGATTCTCTTGAAAAACGACGAAATTATAGACTTTCTACGACCGCCTACTGATTTTAAGCATTAAAAAGTTCAAGCTACTACACCAATGCAATAACATCGTTAAAACAGGACAGTTAACTAATGATCAGAAGCCAGAATTTCATTGTCAGTGTGAATGATCGAAGTGTCCACCACCAGCTCCAAGTTCTGACACAAGGCTTCAGTCGCTTAATTTGATAAGTCTTTCACAGCCTTGTCGATCGGTCTTTGTGTCAGGTTGCTCCAGATAATTTGAAGCCTTCTTTGACTTCGGCGATTGTTTTCGGCTTTGTTTTTAGCTTGCGGTAAGTCTCCGACATTGCACCATACACGCGATAGTCCACTGGGTTTATATTTGGCAAATTTGGAGGCCACTGCTCCTTTGTGGTGAAATTTGGACAGTTGGCCCGCAGCCCGTTCCGTGCGCTGCGCGCTGTGTGTGCTAGCGTGCCGTCCTGCTGGAAGATGAATCCGGTGAGCAGCCGGCGATTGCTTTGACAAGTAATTTGAGCAAAGCTCACGAGACGCGCGAAAGCCTATAGCAGTTCCTGTTCGCAGGTAATCTTAGTCTATCTCCATCCATTTCGTCGTAATTCACTCTTTTGCAGACAAAAATCACCAAAAAATCACGTTAGATCAATATTTTTAGGGTTCAAGGTCATTCGAGGTCATCGATGTTGATAAATTTTAAAAGCTTGTCACCAATGCTTGTTATGATAGCAGCATGTATGTGCCTATCTGCAACCAGGTTCACGCTACACGCGATAACAGCGGTAAAATAACCACTTTTTAGGGAGGTAGCTGTTTTTGACGCCCGCCTGCGCCGGTCTCCTTGAACCTAGGGGGTCTGGACTTGGACTGCTAAAATCTACGTTGAATGCTGAAAATTTCATATGCAAATTGTCTTGGTCTATCTCCAGCCGTTTCGTCGCAATTCGGTGTTGAAATGTGCGCTGCATCCAAAAATTGCGAAAAATTCACTAAAAACCTCTTTTTGAGGGGTTCAAGGTAGTTCAAGGTCATCAATGTTGGTGAATCCAAAAAGCCTGCCACCAGTGCTTGTTATGATAAGCAGCATGTATGTACCTATCTGCAACCGTTTTCACATTATTCGAGCCAATAACGGCAAAATGACGTCTTCTTAGGGGGGTACCCCTCTTTGACGCCCTCGTTCGAGGGGAACCCCTGCACCCAGTGGCACGAAATTTTGTCACGATAAACTAGAGACCTTGGGGCAGTCCACGGTGAAGATTTCGTGATCCTAGCTTGCATCCTAGCTTGCACCGTTTTGATACAGATCACGAGTGTGACGGACAGACGGACAGACGCCCAGACGATGGCAAAGACGCGCGAAGCATCCTGCTTTCGCGCGTAAAAATGAAACCAAATACAGTATAGTAGTGTAAAAGCACGAGACGGTGAAATACAAGAAGTACGCAAAAGACTAGAAAACTAAAAAAAACTCTTTAAATACACGAACCGTACGCACGGTACGCTTATCGCTCAAATCTTAAAAGTGAGACGTCGACGATTTTATTTCGATTCTGAGCATCAAAACATTACTTTAGAGATTCGCGCCGACAGCAAAAATGTCATCCGTATGAAGCATGGTTACTAACTTATGGCCAGCTAGACTCTGATATGGTCTTCGTCGTCGGAAAGCTGATGTACGCCTGCTCAGCGTGGAGTGGCTTCATCACTGCGTCTGACCAAGTACACCTCATGGTGCTGTAAGCCTATAAATCTACTAGTCTTTGGTCTGATCGTCATCGCGTCGACGCGTTCCTCCGCCGCAGCAAACGCCGTGGCTACTACAGCCAGCCAGATCTACCGTCCTTCGACGAACTGCTGGAAGACGCCGACGCCAAATTATTCACTAAACCAGCACTCACTCCACTACGTTTTCCCGCCACCTAACCTGGCATCACAAGATTACAATCTCTGTCCCATCTCATTTCACAATAGCCAACTTACACGCACCGGACACCTGATTGATGCCAACTTCATCACAAGGCTACTTACTATACAAGAACTGCTACTAACTCTCTTGTGTGAACAGTTAACACAAGCTTTGCTCGTATAGTTTTTTTTCGTTTTTTATCGTCTGTAACAGCAAGTGTGTTATGTTATCTATTGGCAGTAAAGACAAAAAAACCGAGCTGTCGCTAAGGTGGGCCGACCATACCGATCGAAGGCAAGCGTCCGACTTCCGGTCGCAGAAAAAAAACTATTTTCCAGAGTGAGTACAGTCCGATGTACGTTTCGGTGACGCTGTTGCATTGAACGCTAGAATCAGCGCTAGGATACGATATTGTACTTTGTCGCACGTGGGCGGTGTTCATCCAATCACGAGCTGAACTTGCTGGGATAACTTTCCTACGATGTGATGGCTGCAGGCAGCAACATTTCATTCAAAATTGCGGCCAAACCGCTGCAGATAGCGACATGGTTACTGTTGATAGCCTATAGGAACTCGTCATCGTCCTATCCAGCGGTACCAACGCCGACCCAGTACGCGTTACAGACTACAGACGACTGATCACGCCAAAAACTCGACCTAACGGTGGGCCAAAAACGAATGAATGAATGCGTGCAATGTGTGCATGGCTGACTTGCCCCGACATTTAAGATGGTATTTCTTCACAGACTTCTTTGCCTTCCTTTTTTCTCATTCTCTCTGTCTGTCTCTGTGCCTGTGTGTGTGTTTGGGTGTGTGTCCTAGCTGGTCATCTGGGCGGCGATCTGGCCTCCTCGTGCCGGGACAGCAACATCACGCCCGTCGTCGTGCTGGCGTCGAGGTTATTGATTTACATCACACACTGACAGACAGAGACGCACATAGACATAGGGAGAGAGGGAGAGAGAGAGAGCTTTACGTGTGATATCCTGCCAGGCTCTAAGCTACTCCTGCCTGCCCGTGCGGTCTATCAGCAGCCTCCGGACATTCATCGCACTGTGTCAAAACACCGCGGCGTCACCATGACAACCGACTCTTAACCCTTTGTTGCCGATAGCAAAATAATCTGCTTACTAAAGGGCGTGAAAATTTCGCTGAAAATTCACCGTCCGGTATTTTGCACCCCGAGTACCAGCATGTCACAACAAAAGAATCTAAAACAAAGCAGACTTAAACTACGACGTAGGTCATGTTTTTCGAACGAGCCTGTTTATGTCACAATTTTTTTTTATCAAATTTGCGCAGTTTTACTTTATGCTGAGAATCATGTAGTTGGAATACATGTAAGTAGGCCTATACGACAAACTACGACAAGATTGGTATATTTTTTCGCTATATGAAAAGTCCAGTCCGGATTCAGGGCTGCTACTGTGCAATGCGCTTTGGCCGAGGCACACAGTGTAAAGGGTTAAGTTAAGACGAAGTTATGACGATAATGAAAGAGTAATCACGGTTTTAGCGCTGAGGTGTTACTGAGCTGACAACGTGATGTGCATAATTTCATCACTGTAGGCCTATACCAGAGAATTGCGACGCTGTGCTTCATGCAGTTTTCACTTTTAGTCGGAATCGCTCTAGCGCAAGCGATTTCGGCTGTAACTGCATATTTCTCCGTAGCGTGGTCTGTCTGTCTGTCTGTCTGTCGCCTGTCACATTCGTGCAGTCTGCGTAAACCGTTCGACAGATTTAGATGACATTTGGCAAATACACTCGTGAAGTCCAAGGACACATTCAGTTTTGTTAGATAACCTCACAGACAAAGAGAGATTTAGGTAGGTCGAACTTTCGGCCAAATATGTGAAAACAGCCAAAGCATGCATTTAAAAATTGCTACTGTAATCTGGCGAATGCACACAGAGAGCGATTCCGCGTTTTACCAAATTATTTTGGTGCTCGGCATTTCAGTTAGTGAGTATCCCGTGACAGGAGCTATGGGGCGTGTTGGTCAGCGGCTTCTTGGGTTAAAAAAGTAGGCGTGGCCGAAAGTTGCAATTTTTTGACAGATGCTGTACATTTCTGAGACAGAATTGTGACAGATAGTTGCACATTCCCGAACAAGAGATTGTGCGTACTCACAATTTTATCGTTACTTTTAAAATTCCCGAAAATGAGGGCTTTTTGCCTCCAACGATTGCATTTTGGAAGAAAAGGAGAAGAAGATTTTCCCACAATTTCCCGACAGCCAGAAATTCAAGGTGGCAGTTGCCCCTCCCCCTCCTCTTCTGCTCCCAGTGCCAGGACGCCACTGGTTACTATGGCAACCGGTTGTCACGGTTCTGTGTGTCTTGCGTTAATGCCTATCGATCCAATGCTCGACCGAGCGGGATATGTACGACGATGTTATTGATGGCGACTTTTCTGCAGTATATTTCCAGGCTGAGGGAGACGGGCCGTGTGCCTCCACCGCGCAATTACCAGCATGCACTCGACTAGTTTGCACAAACGCCAGAGCATTAACACGAACATCGACGTTTGTCTTTTAAAAACACTACTGGACTACTGCTACTACTTAACTGTTACTACTACTGTTGTTACTAAATGGCTTACAAGAAGTTTGTAAGCTTCGGCGTGTAACATTAATAGGAATAAAAGTCTACACAGATGCCAAATGGCAATGAAAAGAAATTAAACTGATGGCAGAAACGCGTAACTGCAGAAGATCGAGTATGTCTGCATAACGGCTTGACAGGCGACGCGATGGCTCGTTCGAGAATGTTTCGTCTTTAAAGGTAAAGGTAAAGTTAAAGTCCAGTACTTGCTATAGCGCTTCTTACATGAGACGTACTCAAGACCGGAAGCGCTTTGACAATCTTAGAAGTAGCAGCTGATTGGCATGAGCTAATGACACCGCAGCGCACTATGCGGCCATCCATTGCTTGCGTTAACGAACAATTGGACCCGCGGTTTGCAGCTAGCAGCAGACATACCACCGCCCCGATCAACCACACTAGGCTTTCACCGCGTAGCCCGTAAGCTACTACTCATTTCCCGTCTCACGGAGGGTAGGAGGCTGAGTTGGCTTGAGCACATAGTAGGTTAGCAACTTGCTCAAGGTTGCTTGCAAATGATGACAGTGAGAATCGAACCGCAACCTGAAAGTTACGAGTCGACACTAACCACTAGACACTTGCACCTACACAGGCAGGTAGGTGCGAACAGCTTGCCTAAGACTGTTACTTCGTAGCGCATCGGTTGGACATTAAACCGTGGACCTTTCGGTCTCGTATCCAACGCCCTAACCGCTGAGCCACCAACGGTTAAACTGATACCCGATGTTCGATTCGAGCGATGCATCAAGTATGACAGGGTCAGTTGCGTCACCAGGATTCGGTGCGAGGGGGTGCGAAATTTTAGGGTGATGCGGAAAAATATTATAAAATTTATCCCGTCGTTTATTGCAGCAATACGCAGTATATACGCTATGTGATTCTTTCACTGGAAATAGCAACCACGTGGAGTTAAAATGTCAGAGTTTGCGCGGCTGTAAAATGACGTGAAAAAAATAAACAGTTGGAAGTCGGGGAGAGAGGAGGAAAGTACCCAACTGCCCCGGTGACCCATAGCTGGCGACGCCGATAGATATATAGTATGGACTATCGTGACTAGAGACTGTATAGCCTATGACTGTCTGCTGCCAAGGCCCGTGCTGGGAGAGCGGTCATAATTCACGGGCAAACAAGGTCGTGGTCGTGGTCGCGTTATAATATTTACGCCCTGTCTAGATGGCGGTGATTGATAGGGTGTTTCCACGATCCACCAAACGTCCAGCAGACGTCCAGCATTAGCACGTGTATTTTGAATACATTTGCTGGAAGTTTGCTGGACGTTTGCTGGATCGTGTAAACACCCCATGAACCCCATGACTGGACTGGCGTGTATTCTAGTCAGTCGATATATGACTGACCATCGACCATGCTGTTGTTAATCGACTGCAAGCACGCTGTGGCTGCTAGGATAGCACTAGAGAGGCTCTATACTCGGTTTTATGTTGGTGGTCTCTTCGGTAGGGCCTATAATGGAGAGTGGATATCGTTCGCACGTGGCGTAGTAAATTGCCGCACAACAGAATTAGACCTAGCTCGACGACGACCGCTTTCAGTCGTCTTTACGCGCGACGCACTGCATGCAAAGCGCGTATTAGCTATCGTATTTCCGTCCGTTCGTCCGTCAGTCTGTCTATCCGTCACGACCCCGTACCGATTCAAGTTTAGTTGAGATAGAAACTCGGGTTTTTGTGTTCTGCGTGGCACGTGCGTGTGATATTCAGAAGCGAGACGCGTTTCAATCGGCACGGTGAGATTGTGGGCCGTTATAGCACTGCATGCAGACACTGTGTTGGTACGTGGGACCTATAGAAAGGCGAAGCATACGGGCCATGAAATAAATCGACTTTCGGTCTATCATCTTTGCCGGTGGCGCACATTTCTAGCCGCTGGCGCCGGTTAGGCTGATTTTTTTTAGCCGCGAGTCACATAGTCGTCACTCTCATCAATAATCTAATTTTCGTAACACAATTTGGCAGCGCGTGTGGTTGCCGCGGTGTGGACCTATACTCAGCTAGGTGGTCGATGGCTTCTCTAACTATATGACGCGGTTTGGCGTGATTACGTGCCTCGAAGACTTTTCTCCAAGTCTTTTCCTTCTTAGTTTTTTTCCCTTTCTCCCACTAATGGAACTTACGGATTACCGACCATCTCGTGCCTTAGAAGTTTTTGGCGATGTTAACTTTGGTGACGATTAAATCAACTCAGCTGGCTTTCAGACGCATTTTGCAAATGTTCGCTTACTTATTTATATACTGGTTGTCGGGGTACGGCGACACTTCATCGCGCGACACTTAATCGGGCGTATTAATGAATTGACACAAAACAGTGACAGAACAGGTTGATATTGAGAACGATTTTTTCTCGCAAATTAAACGAAATTGCCTTATACACAGTTGGCTTACTGTTTACGTAGTGTTCACACATGTGTGCATAGTAGCCTACTTATTAGATATAATAAAAAAAGCACGTAGTACAAGTACAATCTATTATTCTCCATCAACTTAAACGGTTTAGGCCTGCGTAATGTTCGTGTAGTTTAGAGTTCTTAAAAGTTACAGCACCAGAGTTGTTTAGAGTTCATGTAAAACTTTTAGCAACGCCATGACGTAGTTCCGTCACGATTCTCGTGCTCTCTGACGAATTTAAAAGTACGATAAATAACAGTTTGTTTGCCCTTAGGCCTACTTCTGGTACCGAATACGACATTCATTATTGCTTAGATAACGTTACTACCCCAGGTAAATTGAACAAAGACTTTATTCGGTGCTTCAATGATAATTAGTCTCGGGTTCGCTGCTAACGGTTATAAATGGACTAGAGATGAGGTTAATTACAGTTAATTACGGTGCTAGACGCGTGGACGACTGCTCGCTCGATGAAGTGTCGCGCGATGAAGTGTCGTGGAACCGGCTGTCGATACAGAGGGCATCAAAAACCTGTTTTCATACTTCTTTCATCGATATACGCTGAAGTAAAATTGCAATTAAAATATCAAGATTTTAAGGAATTTTTTTCACCGATTAGTAAACATTCACAATTAATATTGTGAAATTAGTCGGGCATGTTTAAGGGTGTGTTTGAAGTGACAGAATCGAACTGAAATTAAATGACGTATATAGTTCTGCGCGTGAAGTGCGCACTGTGCAGCTTTTTATTTCAGTTTAATTTATTTATGTAGTTAATTCAAACACATCTTTCCTTTTGCCGAGATACCGCCAATTCACTGGTGATGTAGTTCCGATATAACTGGGGTCATGCTGTACATTTTAACAAAGGCGTCGTGCAGCCGGTTTATGTCTCCGTACCCTACGACTGATGTGAAGCGAAGCAAAGTACCGGTAATGATTGTTTCTAACGACGTTTACACTGCAGGCGGATTCGTGCGTCGTCTGACCAGAGAACCCATCTGATCTAATCCGGCTTTATGGCTCTCCCGGGGATCTGATTCGGCGTTTCAGCCCAGCCAAACGATGCTCGTTAATCCGTGAATTAATCCGCGTATATCCAGCGCATGTATATAGGCCTAATCTGGGATTTCGGAGACAGAACGTCGATAACTTACGATGTGCAATTTATTGCTAAGTAGCACAGCCTATTAGCGATTTGCTATAAATACGAAGCTGACATATATGGGCCTACTGTATTAGTATAACTGACTTCGATGGAGCTGCCAGTTTCTGCTCCTAAAGACGCGTAGACAGCGACTTAACTGAACCGAACTGAGCTGACACGGTTTATCTGTACGCGTCTTTAAACTTACTAGCAAAGTACCCGCCATGCGAGCGGGTTACTTTGCTAGTGAAATGAATGCACGCAAGAGTTTGGGAGGGGTTGTACGCAGTACGTGGTACGCGGTCGTAATAACGTGCCACTGATCCAATTGCCAGCGTAAGCGGCACACGTCGCAGAGACTATGAAATTCATGGCCGGTGTCGGCACCGGCCTTGAGGTAGGCTGGGACCTTTAAGTGGCCGTCATTCACCAGATGTCGCCACGAAGCTGAGCACTATACTGACGAACTTGACAGAGTCAGTGGGGGAAAGAAAACCCGGCAACTCAACCCCTGCCCCCTCAAGCTGCTCGTGGGGGCAGGAAGGAGGCTAGGTGGGGGCACATACCAAGGCCATAGGACTCAAACGCCGCGGTCAGGGTCTGCGACCGTGCAACAGGGAAGGCGCTAGCGGGGGCTGACAGACAGACAGACAAACAGACTTTCCGCGCATTATGGTAAGATGATGATAATAATAATATTGCTTCATGGTGAACGATTGTAGCTGGAATCGTTCAAGGCTATCTGCCAGCACGTACACTGCAAATCATCGGACAGTTTATTTATTTAATTTATTTAATGCACACACTACACTGCGACACATGGTAACATCCGTAACGTTCTTACTTTCTATACTTTGGACGGTGTTAGCGCGTCGGCGAAAGCGTTCAGCGTTGACGATTCTTTTGTCTGGAACGAACCGCCATGCCGCGTTGAATGCAAACCAGATACAATTAGAGTCCTATTTTATTCGTGCCGTAATCAAACTTGTCTTCTACGACGGTTCTGAGACGTTGTGTATGCAATTTGAATGTTTAAGCGCGTACAGAGCATGGTTTAGTTTTTGACGAACTGACCAATGGGCAAGCAGTAATGCATTATTACAGTAGGCATCGTCTAACGGCGTCGGTGTCTACGTGACTACGCGCAAGTACGCGTCAACCAATGACCCGCCCTGCTCGCCCGTTGGCCAGCTCGTCAAAAACTAAATCGTGTCGGTTCTGTTCAGTTTAGTTACGTCGCTATGTACGCGCCTTTACTTATTGGCAGTACCCGGTAAATTAATTAATAAATTAATGCACGGCTTGTAACTGTTGTGCAGTTGGTGACGGCGTTCGCGGTGTCTGCGACGGCGTCGAACTGGGAACGTACCGGCAAACCTTTCAACCCTCTCCTGGGAGAAACCTACGAGCTCGACAGGTAATTACAAGTGTTGATCAATAAGTAATGAGAATCAATGTATTACACTTAAATTTCTTTTCACAATTTATATATCAGTAAAAAGAACATTTTCCATCAACACATGAGTTTGTTGCGGATGTGACGTCATTGTAATTTGTGACGTCATAGACCGTTAAATAGAAACGATTCACAGCGTCAGTGCAAGCAACATTGAATCATGCATAGCGGACAACACAGAGACAATATTTCTGATATCGAAACTGACGATAGTTACTAGGGGTTTGGTCGTTACTGTGTGCATGGTGATCTTATTGTATAAAGCCAGAGTCGCCAACAGTTTGTTGGGCAATCACAGATTTGGGGTCTAGACTGCAGTACTGGATTTATGGCAGAGTGCGTGGGGCTCGCTCTCGGGCCCCCGCACATTGAGGGCCTTCGTGTAACAAATCAAGAATGTTGCTAATCCTTTCATCAACACAGTAGATGTTATAAACTGTTAAATTTTTGTTAAAATTTTACTGGTAACGTTAAATCTCGACTTGATGTCATTATTAACCCAAGCGCTTTGTGTACGGCCAGCGCAGATCTAAGCTGTCCTATATATTTGTAGTTGCAAATAAGAAATTCAAAAACGTATTTGTTAGCGCTTTCAGAAAATCAGATGATTCAGATCACCACATTGCTAAATTCGACTGCATGCTGGAGAATTATCGTGCAACAACGAGGTTAATTCTACGCTGTTCGCGTTAACGCTCCAAATTGTTTCTGTTTAATTCGCTGTGACGTCATAGATTACAATGACGTCACATCCGCAACAAACCCATATGTGTTCTTAAAACGTACTTTTACTGATATATAGATTGTAAAAATATTTGGATCTAATACATTGATTCTTATTACTTATTGATCAACCCTCGTAACTCGTGAGTGACAGTAGACATTATTATTAACTTTTCCCTCACGGTAGAATTTATTCAACGTCGCACAAGCTGTCTAATTTCACGCGCTAAATTACTTCCGACCGTTTTCGGTTCTCGGATAACATTTGATGCTTTTTGATCTATCAGCTTAAGGCTTACGCAGTGATTTCCGGCTTACGACCTCTGTTTGTGTTTTTACCGAAGTGTAGTTGTATCGATCACCGATATAGGCCTGTTGCTAGGTTATAGGAACGATAATAAGTTACGCCCGCTAAAGCGAAGTGACAATGAAGGCGGTGTTTCTTTTTTGGGGGGAGGGGGAGGG